>Ga0315282_10002137_pt1 | contig 36824 bp, 23 predicted proteins | sample YL17G07_20_MG_FD_203693 | JGI IMG/M metagenome (GOLD analysis project Ga0315282, IMG submission 203693) | Sediment microbial communities from Yellowstone Lake, YNP, Wyoming, USA - YL17G07_20 | ecosystem: Environmental > Aquatic > Freshwater > Lake > Sediment | place: USA: Wyoming | collected... | reverse complement strand
GTAACGCATTACAGTGCAGACTGAAAGGAGACTTGAACCATGCCGATGAAGAATCCACCCCACCCCGGCGGCTTTGTGCGGCGCCAGTGTATTGAGCCTTTGGGCTTGACGATCACGGCCGCCGCCGCGCTCGGAGTCACGCGCACGACCCTATCGGAACTCGTGAACAAGAAGCACGGGATTTCTCCCGAAATGGCCGTGAGGCTGTCTAAGGTTTTCGGAGGCAGTGCCGAAAGCTGGCTTACGCAGCAAGCGCACTACAACCTTGCACAGGTTCACGCCGACCGCATCAAGCTCAAGCGGCTGGAATTGACGATGGGTTTGTCATCATAGGAAAAGCCCACGGTAACGGGAGCCCTAACCGTGGCTGCCTGCTTTATTTATACGTCGCCTCATTACGCAACAAGACGCCGAGCACGCGCACCGTGCGGGTGGAATGGAAGGGCTCAAAGATAATGCGATAGCGACCCGAGACTTTCCGGAAGAGACCTTTGTGGGCTTTACCCTTCAGCGGCTTTACGAGGCCGCGAAAAGGATCGTTGGCAAGGTCCCGAATATCGTTCAAGATTCGGGTGCGACGGTCGGGCGGGATCGCCTCAAGCTGTTTTGCGGCGTCGCGGTGAACGTTTATGAGCCAAGTCATACTCTAGTTGGGCCAGGGGGATATCCATCCCCGCTCGCATCTCGCGGCGCGCTTTCGCAATCTGGGCGCTTTCTTCGGGGCTGAGCACGTCATCGGGATCAACCACACGCTTCGGCTTGATGAGCACGCCATTCGCTTGCTTCCGAAACGCCACAAAATCGCCTTCGCGGATATTGAGCGTTTCCAGCATCTCGCGCGGGATCACCACCTGCCGGCGCTGACCTACGCGTCCGATCCTCTCCTCAGTTGTTACCGTTTTCACTGCCATGCCTTCAGACTATCTGATTGTCAGAAGATGTCAAGGGCTTTCCCCCCGAGCTCTTGGACCCCGATGTCCGCAAGGCCTATCGCCGTAGGGGGACGGCTTGCCGTCCCCTCCGTGTACATTGCCGCCGAACCAGGAAGCGTAGGGGCGCCCCTCGTGGGCACCCGCCGCAACCGTAGGGGCACCCCTTGTGGGGCCCTGAAGTCGGCCATGCCGACGGGGCGGGCAGGCACAAGGCCTGCCCCTACTTCGCGGATGGGCTCGTCACTCGCCACTTGTCACTCGTCACTGCCCTTCTCAATTCGTCTTGGGAATTGACCGTGGGTTCGTCATCGAAGGAAAAACCGACAGTGACGAAAGCACTGACCACGGCTACCAGGTCTTACCAGGAAGAACCCATTCGACGAAAAGCTGCGGGCCGGAAGAATCAAATTTCCTACTATTTGCTGTTTAGTGTGAGGGTCAGGGGGCCGGGGAGAGTTTGGAAATCGTCGTAAACCAATTTGGTATCGTCGTAAATTTTCAGCCGGATGGTCTCACCGTCCTTTCCGTTTACTTGAAAATCGAACCTGCCGAGCTCATCCACGCTGCCCTCCTCTGACTGGCCATCCACCATGATGCGCAGCTCGGCCCAGTCCTTGGGAGGGGGGACGATTGATCCGGTCAGGTGGGTGACAGGTTGCGGCGCTGGCTGCAGCGTCAAATCGAGCACCGTGCCTTTCAGTTCCAAGTGCTGCCACTGCTGTATGTAGCCGTCCACCTGTGGCAGCACTCCCAGGATTGCGCCCCTGAACTTTGCAGGAATACCCTTGAAATCAACTTCGCCATTTGAGTTGATAGCGTTTGAGCGGCGGTCGTTGTCGAGATCGATGGTAATTTTGCCAGAACCGATGATGGGCTCTGTGCCGTTCGGGCCATGAGCCCGCACGGTCAGGTCGAACGTCTCAGGCAGTGGTGGCACCAGCTTGAACCCTCCTACCATCACTAGGGCGAAAAGCACAACTGGGCCGCCCAGCTCGAGGGCGTTCCCTAGGCGCCTCTGGGTGAAGCGCGCGTAGCTTCGCATTACGCCGAAGAAAAATGCCGCGCAAGCAATTGCCCAGGGAATCAGCACGAGGTAGAAAACTTGATTCTGAACGCCGCTCCCAACCAGGAGGGGAACCCAATGAAGATAGACCAATAGAGCTACCACGCCGATGACCAGCCCAATCGGCACAATGATGGCGTACGCCTTTGCAGAAAGAGGCTGACCGGATTGCACAGGGTTTACTCTATTCACGCTCGCCACCTTCAATTCTGTTTTAGTTTGTCGCTCTTGGGCTCCTGACTCATCTTGGCGCGAATCCTCGCGGCCTGATCTTCGTAAACCTTGGCTTCGCTCCGGCGGCCAAGCTTATGGAGGACCAGAGCGAGGCCCCCAGCTATCACTTCTACGTTCGCGTTATCCGGCCCAAGCGCCTTTTCGTCAATCGCTAGAGCCCGTTTGTACATTGGCTCCGCCTCGGCGCACTTGCCTTCCAGACAGCAGACGCCCCCCAAATTGTTGAGTGTTTCCGCCACCTTCGGGTTCTCCGGCCCCAACGTCTTTTCCTCGATGGCTAAAGCCCGCCGGTAGAGCGGCTCTGCTTCGGCGAACTTGCGCTGAAGGTAGTAGACTCTCGCTAAATTCTCGAGGAGTGCCGCCCTGTCCGCAGTATCCGGTGCCGACCTCTTTTCGGCAATCGCCAAGGCCCGCTGAAGGAGCGGTTCTGCCTCGGCGTACCTCCCTTGCCGGAGGTAGAGCCCCGCCAAGAGGCCGATGGCTGTCGGATTCGGCCGCTCGGGCCCTAACGTTTTTTCATCGATGGACAAGGCCCGCTTGCACAGCCCCTCCACATCAGCGTACTTACCTTCGCGGACGTAGACCAAGGCCAGGCTGCTGAGGTCCCTCGCCAGAACGGGGTGCTCCGGCCCAAAGGCCCTTTCATCAATTGCCAAAGCCCGTTTGTACAGTGCTTCTGCTTCGGTGTAGTCGGCTCGGCTGTCACAGAGCAGCGCCAGACTGTTGAGGTCGGACGCCACCTTCGGATGCTCGGGACCCAACACCTTTTCGTCTATTGCCAAGGCTCGTTTTACCAGGGGCTCTGCCTGGGCGTTTTTGCCCTCATCAATGTACAGGCGCGCCAAATTGTTCAGGCATCTGGCCACGAGAGGGTGTTCCGGCCCGAGCACCCTTTCGCCAATCGCCAACGCCCGTTGGTAGAGCGGTTCCGCATCGGCGTACTTCCTTTGGCCGTAGTAGATCGCTGCCAGGTTGTTAAGGGTTGTCGCTACGTCGGGGTGCTCCGGCCCCAACGCCTTCTCGTCAATGGCCAAGGCTCGTTTGAGCAGTGGTTCTGCCTCGACATATTTGTCCTCATCACTGTAAAGCCCCGCCAGGGTGTTGAGTCGAAGGGCCACGATGGGGTGGTCCGGCCCCAACGCCTTCTCGTCAATCGCCAAGGCTCGCTGACAGAGCGATTTCGCATCGGCGTACTTGCCTTGTTGTTCGTAGAGCTGTGCCAAGTTGTTGAGCACTACCGCCACCTCAGGATTTTCCAGCCCCCACGCATTTTCGAGAATCGCCAGAGCCCTTTGGTACAATGGCTCCGCTTTGGCGTACATGCCCTCGTGGTCGTAGAGGAACGCCAGGCTAGTAAGGTCTGACGCCACATCTGGCTGCTCGGGCCCCAACGCATTTTCGTCAATCGCTAAGGCACGCTCGTATACTCGCCCCGCGTCGCCGTATTTCCCTTGGTGGTCGTAAACAGTGCCTAGGTTCTCGAGGACTCTCGCCACATAAGGGTGCTTGGGCCCCAGCGCTTTCTCGTTAATCGCCAGTGCCTGCTGATAGAGCGGCTCCGCATCAGCGTACTTGGCCTCGTAATCTAAAACTGATCCAAGATTTCTCAATGTTTCCGGGTCGTCAATATGAAGGGCCAAAGCTTTTCGCAGGGCAGTTTCAGCAATTGAATAACGACCCTGCCCATACTCCGCCGAAGCAAACAAATTGTATTTGCTCACCAAGTCATTTTCCGATGAACTTATTGACTGTTGAAGGAACGCGCTGGCCTCCGAATACTGGCGCGCATACAAGGCTGCCAGCCCCTTCTGGTATGGCTCCTGAACGTTCGTGCACCACGTGGCGATCGCTAATTTGAGTTGTTCAACCGTGAAGCCCAATTCATTCGCTTGGTCATTCAGAAAATGGTCGGCCCCTAGTTGCGCGACAGAGGTCGGACCGATCTGCGAAGCAACGCCCTGAACAATCTGTTGGATGAGTTGTTGGTTAGCTAGTAGGCTTCGATCACCACGCCGGTCCACAACGATCTTCATCGGCTCGTCACTGTTCTTCGGAACGTAGGTCTTGCCGCAGGCTCCTACAAACGGGTCGACGACGACCCAATCCTTGACCGAGAAGATTACAGGATCCCCCGCTTCGAAGTGGGAGGGTAAGGGGACCGCAAACTCGCCGGAGTCCGAGGACACCGTTCCCCCCACGTTGATTACACGCACCTCAACGTGCGGGACCGGTTTCCCGTCCGTCGTCTCTATAATCCCTTTGATGTAACGCGGGCTGGGTATCGCGGTTGTGGGCATGAGCGCTATTAGCGCCCAAATACCAACCGCGGGCCAAGCTCGTCGAGAGAGCATAGAACTAGTCCTTCTGTAGGGGCTTGTTGTTCACATGCCCGAACCCAGTATACCGGAAGCGCCGGCGGCCTTGAGGGTTTGGAGAAAGTCTTCCGCCGGGGCGAAATCAATCCCGCGCTGCTCGATCAGTTTCGCGCCCGACTCGTCTCCGAATCCGTCCCGCACCATGTTGCTGACCTGCACCTCGGTAAAGGGCTTTGCCGGGCTGAAGCCCGGCGCTACAGGTTTTTGCTGCCCTCCCGCGGGCAGCGCCATGGCGGCACATGTTGATGGAAAAGCCGCAGGGCCGAACCGCGGGCCCTGCGCTACATCTTTCTGTTGCGCCCGCAGGGGCAGCGGCAGAATCATTGCTATGATGAGCATGAGGATGGTCACGACCGGTCGACGCCACATCGGCACCTCCCGAGAGCGGGAATCACTAAGACGCCGATGTGTGGGCATTCTACCACGGGAAGCTCGCACATTCTCATTCCTACACTGGAGAAATTCCGACTATTGGTCCTTCCGGTGAGTTTAACGCGCGGCCGAACTGCCCTTGAGCTCCAGCACGGTCACCGAGTGCGCCGGGAAGACATAGGAAAACGCCGCCTGGCCCATGTCCAGTGCCCGGTGCGTGATATTCACGTTGTCAGCGCTCCCGTAAGGATTGAACGCGTCCCAACTCTTGCCGTTCAGTTCATAGACCTGAACCTGCGTGCCCGCGGGTTGCCAGTTCTTGAGATGAATCTCGGTGGAAACCGCCTCATTCTGCGCAGAGTTGACCACCGCGAGGTAAACCGTGTGGCCATCAGGCGCCCGTGTGGCGACGGCATCCAGAGCGGGCAGTTGCGGGTTAAAAGCTACAGAAGGAACGTTCGTCTCCGTCTTCAAAACTTCGCTGCCGATGTGGTTGGCGTAAAGGACGTACGTAAAATAAGGGGGCGTCAATTTAATGGCCACAGGGTTCACTTCAACCAGGCCCTGGACGTTGATAAGCGAGCACGGCTCGGCAAGAAAAATAGTTTGGGAATGGCGCAGAAGCGTATTGAAAACACTGGCAAAATAAAGCGCATTGGCAAGATGGTAATCGGGGTCTTTCGTCTCCGGCAGCCACCAGGAGTTGAACTCAGTGATGGCAAAGAAAGGATCAGGGGGCAAAAGGCTGCCTGGAGCATTGATATTCGCCTCCAGTTTGCTCTTGAACTGCCCAGGTTCGGCGACGACCCCTTGATAAAAATTGTTTTGATCGCCGATTTCTTCGCCCTTGCGTGAAGGGCCGGTATAGATGGATACGCCGAGCAATTTCACGGGCATGGACTGAAGCAGCTCGCGTACCCATTGGGGCCTCCCCACGGACGATGCCATCACCTGGATGGAGGGGTCCATTTTCTTCATGGCCTCTTCAAATTCCTGGAAGCGCTGGGCATAGTCACCCAGTTTGGTATCGCCGGTGTATTGCCCACTACAGAAGGCGGGGGCTTCATTACCCACTGCCCACAGCTTGATGCCGTAAGGCTGGGGATGTCCGTTTTGAGCTCGCAGCCGCCCCATCGGTGTACTGGCCGAACCATTGGCGTACTGCACCCATTCCGCGGCGTCCTGGGCCGTACCGGAATTGTAATTGACGGTGATGTGCCCGTCGTATCCCAACATCCGGGCGAGTTCCATGTACTCATCCGTTCCGAAATCGTTGGAATTCCACTCATGCCATACGCTCGACCAGACGGTGGGCCGCTTATCTCGCGGGCCGATGCCTCCTTTCCAGTTGTAGTAATCCGCGTAGCAGCCTCCCGGGTAACGCAGAACCGAAATGTGAATCGGGCGCAAGGCCTCAATCACGTCGTGCCGCATTCCATCCACGTTATCTGCCGGCATGAGCGAGGCGGAATCCATCCAAAAGCTCCCGCGGCCCGCAAAGCCCATGCGCAATCGGCCCTGTGCGGTATCCTCCGGCGCAGTGAACTCCGCCGTGTACTTCTCCCAACGGTCGTCTGCGACATCAAAGTCCTTGTGGAAATATAAGGGCCCACCCAAATTGTCGATTTCAACGAAACCCTTTCCTGCCCCGTGTTTCCTTAAGTACACGTAAAAGGCATAGCTTCGACCCTTGGCAAGCCGCAGCCCGATCTGGTAAACGCTGGCGTGATTTGAGCCCGGCCCCGTGAGCTCGATGGCTTGTGACGCCCCGCCGCCGTAATAAATGCGATGGTCGATGTAATACCGGTCATTCACCCCTCGGCCGTTCCGCAGCTCCCAATAACGGTCCTGCACCCGCTCTTCGGGCACCCATTCCGAGGAGACGCCGTTGCCGTCCAAATCACCCTCATCGAACTTCCGGTCCCGCAAGAGCTCTGCAAGCAGACCATCGTCAATCGTGTTGTGCTCGTGCTCGATGAACTGCCCGAAAAGATAGCGAGGCACCTTACCGGCGACTTGGCTTACGTCCACTTCGATGGCGCCTTGCAGTGCCGGGCCCTGTGCTGCGCGGTTCGCTTGGGTTCCCCACACCGCAAAATACACCACCGCCAGTGAGCCGCACAAAAACGGCAGGCCAACACTCCGAGAAATGCTCCTTCGTGTCCGCACCGTAGGACCTCCTTCCTTGTGCATCCGCCCGCTGTCCACCAATCTTGCGGATGTTCTTCTCGTTACGAGGTGAAGGGGCCGAAGTCTCTCACCAGTTCAACATCCAACGGACCGACTTCGATGTGGCGGCGTTTTCCAGCGTATTCGAGGGTGAAGGTTTCACGCTGCTCGGAGAGGTTCCACAGCAGAGCCGATTGTGCTGTGGGATACCATGCGCAGACCACCGGCTTCTCATCCAGCACAACGGGAAAATGCCGCGGTCTAGGCAAAAGCTCCGCTTTCAGTTTGAACAAATCCGCCATCGACTCATCCAACCTGCGCGCGCCCGCCACCTTCAAGCGGCTGAGAAAGACCGTTCCGGGCGAGGAGATTTGCCCTCCACCCAGGGCGGCTGAGTCAGCATCGGAGAGAAACGTCCAGCCATCGCTGGAGGGTTCGCTCGTCACCTCAAAGGGAACTCCGGTGGCCAGAAAAAGGCTGTAGGGGTGATCGTCGCCCACGTAGCGGCTGTGCCGGCCCCAAAAGTGCTTAAACGGCCCGGAAGGTTTGTGCCCTGCCAGTTCGCGATGGAGGGCGGCGTGCTTCTTCATCGCCGGGGCGAGCGTGGCCCAATGTGAGCGCGGGAAGGGCGTAATTCCGCTCATGAACATTGTGTTGCGAACGTCGGCGATCGTCGAAGTTGCCAGCTTTGCGGCCATGTTGGGCGCAGAGAGTCGGTCGGCGGGGAAAGCCGTGGTTTCGCTGAAGGCCAAGTCTGCGCGCACAAAGCGCCGGTGAAAGAGCGCACTGAACAATTCATCAGTTTTGCCCTTCACGGGACGGAACTGGTTATCGGAAAACATCAATTCGCCCACCCGAAAGGGCGCCTGGGAATAATCCGCCAGCCGAATGCCCGCCTTTTCCGCTCCCAGATACATGACCATGATTCCCAACCGAATGTGCCGGGCGGCCGATTGCTGAGCACGAAAACAAGCACCGAGATGATCGCACCAGAAATCAACCCAGTTGCGGACGACGGGCGTAAGTTGCCGGTCCTTGATGGATTGAACCAGCTCTTCCCGCACCCCCTGCCCATAGCCGTAAAGCTCTCGGAACTCCTCCAGATGTTCGGCGCAGAAACAGCCGCCGATGGTGCCGGGGGACTCGGCAACCCGAAAGTCATCGTCGAGGAAGATCCGGTCGACACCCATCTGTTCGAGCCGGCGCACGGCCGAGGCGTTTTCTTCGGTGGCGGGCGAATGCAAAGACGTGCCCCAGCGCGTGCGCCCATCGATCCTGGTGCCGGGCCGCCAGTGCGATGGCGGGATCAGAGGCAGGGAGGCGGAGGGAGCCCGCAGGGAGTCTCCCGGGTGGCCCAGTGGCACATTAACAACGTGAGCCGCCATGCCCGCCTGGCGGATTCGAGCGAGGTTCGCCTGGATGCGCTCCGGGGTGTAATACCAATGGCCGTATAGAAATCCCGCAGTCCAAACGTCCGATACACCTGACTGATGCACTACACCCAACAAGTCAGGGTCGGGTTCGATGGCATCGGGAGATAGGGCCACGTGGTACCGCCGTCGAACCTGCCCCGATCCTGCGTTCAAGGAGCCCCGCAAACCCAGGAGTGGCAACATGGCCGCTACCAGGGCTTCCCTTCTCGTCATTCGCAGTGCGGTACGTCCGGCTTTTCCATTCATTTCATGATCACCGCTCGTTTATTTTTGCGTGCGCACAGGCGTCTCCGCTGCATACCCTGCGCCGCGGAAGTCTGCCGGGATCGTCAAGGCGGCAGTGAGTGAGATTGAAACGCGGGCAGACGAAACGACCCTTCCGCAAGCCAGCTTTTCTGAGATTCGAGCGAAAGGCGGCGATGGACACAGACAAGAGCCGGCTCCTGGTGTCAACCAGATTTGTGCCAAGAGTCTAATGCCACCCGCCAACGGATTCAAGAGGAGCAAGGGTCCCACGAACCCCCTTCCCGGCGGCAAGTGTTCACGGCGGGTTCACAAACTTCTATTGTGCTGATATAATTCTTGATGTATGGTTTTCGGCGCACGACTCTGCGCGAGTTGGGATCATGGCGAGCCCGTGCTTCGCGTCCAGGTTAAAGCTTAAAGAAGCCGTGGCGGAAAATGTAAAGAGGCTCTAAGAAAATTTCGCCCTCCTTCAAACCCAATCGCGGTAAATGTGCATCTTAGCGTGCGGTGCTTTAGAAGCGCGCGCCTTTCCGGGGACTTCAGCGGGAGGGAAGCATCTCGTGGTTGCCGGTAGAGGACTTGCAGCGCCAAGGCATGTTCCATTACTGAACGCGCCGGCGAAGCCGTGCGGCCAGAGGCAGAGGGAGCAAAGATTCAGGCGCGTTGTTGCGGTGGGATCGGAATCGGAAAGGCGTTCTGCCGCTCGGAATGAGCACCCTTACGAGGGAGCGCACGATCAGGTAGTTTCGTAGCAGGCCCCTGCGCCACGCTCGATAACTTGGCATCGAAATCTGAGACGAGAAGTGCGATCCGATTTCATCAAGCTCTGTTTCTAAAGGTTGCAACCGAGAGTCAGTCGAGCTCCCCGGCCTAGATTCGGAGTGGGAGAGGCGAAGAACAGAAAGCGTTAAACGCCCCGGCTTCCACCCTCCCCCGGCTGAGGAGTTCGCCGCGGGAAGAAACTTGCTTAGGAAAGGGACACGTGAAGTGAGGCCAATTTACACGTTCCTGCTCGTTGCCATGATGATGGCGCCATCCGGGATGGCGCAATCCACTCCCGACCAAAAACCCGCCACGCCGGAAAAAACGGCGAGCGCCAGTGACAGTTCCGATGCTACTGGGCCCACTGCCTTTGTGCAGGTCTTGGGTAATAACCACAACATGGGGACGGTCGTCACTTACGACTTCAATCTCGGATACAAGTGGACTTCCCACGTCTCCACCGATATCGGCCTGCCGCTCTATACCACTCGCACCTTTTTCCCCATCGTCGCCGGTGACTACCGGTACACGACGATCATTGGGGCGCCGTACATCGACGTGCGCTACGACACCAAGCACAACGGCACGAACATCACCTCCATCCTGACCGGTGCGGCCGGCTTCAATATGATTAAGACGTATTCCAACGGCCGGATGACGGTTGACTGGTTCAACCACTTTGATCGCAACTACCAGATTCTTAACTATGACGTCGTTTTCACGCCCTTTCTGAATTTCGGCGCCGGCACGGGGACCGTAGACCGGCAGGTCATGCCCCGGCCTTATGAACTCGCCCGCCCTTATGAAACCCTGGGCTACATTGGGAATGGTGAAGTCGGCGGGGCATTTACGATCAAGAAATTTTACAGGTTGGAGGGCTCGGCTTATGGCCTCGCCCCGATGGGACCGCAGAAGGTCTATAGCCGGATTGTGTCGCCGGATTCGCTCATCGGTGGCGATGGGCACCACAACCGTTATTGGGATGAATTCTTCGAAACGGGCGGTCAGTTGGTCAACACGTATGGTGGGGGGCCATCGAGAATAGCCCGTGACAATGGCTATGGCATGTATCTTGAGGTCACCCGTTTCAAGAAACTCCACAATTTCAGCGTCGAGCTCGGCTATACGAGGAGCGTCCACTACGATTATGGCTCTGCTTTCTTTATGTTGCGCTATAACTTCACGAGCATCTTGCGGAACTTGACGACCGGCGAGTAGCTGACCTATCGCCCGAAGGTGCACAGAATCAAGAGAATGATTCCGGCGGTCGCCCGTCGCAAAGCTGCTATCCAACCAAACCGAGCGACCCCGAAGTTAACGACAAGAGGACCTTTGAAAACTGAGAGCCGGTTCAGATCATTCCTCCTTCCTTTCGTGGTTGGAATTTGCTTGGTGCATTCCAGCCCGGGGTGGGCTGGCAACCCCGCCTCCCCCGAAAAGACCTTTGTACCGTCCCCCTTCCGTTCCTACGTGTTGCCACTGAGTTTCGAGGTAAACCAGGGGCAGGTAGATGAGCAGGTCAAATACTTAGCTCGGGGACAGGGTTACACGCTTTTCCTGACCCCTGGCGCCGCAGTGCTCGGCCTGCGAGGCGAGGGCGCTGGGAAGTCCACCGAATGGCTACGCCTTGTTCTGCAAGGCGCCCCCGCCGCGTCAGCCATCACCGGGGAAGAACAGCTTCCCGGCCAGAGCCATTATTTTGTCGGGAAAGATCCAAAGCAGTGGCGGACGAACATCCCGACTTTTGCCCGAGTTCGCTACCAGCAAGTGTATCCAGGCGTGGATTTGATTTATTACGGCCGGCAAGGGCGGCTGGAAAATGATTTCGAGGTAACCGCCGGAATCAACCCCAAGGTGATTTCCTGGCGACTGGAAGGGGCGGACCGAATCTGCGTCGACTCGACTGGGGACTTGGTCCTGACCGTGGGCGGAAGTGAAGTGCGGCTACAACAGCCGCGGGCCTATCAAGTGGAGGGCGAGCAACAGCGGGAAATCCCCATCCACTATCGGGTTCATGGGCAGAAAGTCAGCTTCGCGCTGGGGAAATACAATCGGCGTCAGAAATTGGTCATTGACCCTGTCCTCACCTACTCGACTTTCCTGGGGGGGAGCGGGGGCGATATTGCCTACGGCGTTGCCGTCGACTCTGCGGGCGACGCCTACGTGACGGGCGTTACTGCCTCCACCACTTTCCCCGCTACCTCCGCAGCTTATCAGACAACGTACGCGGGTGACGGCGACGTCTTTGTAACCAAATTCAACCCCACCGGCACGGGGATCTTGTTTTCGACGTTCCTCGGGGGCACGGGGGACGATGTACCCTCCCAAGTCCTTCTTGACGCCCTCGGGGATATCTTCCTGACCGGCAGTACGACATCGAACAACTTTCCTACCACCTCCGGGGTATTTCAACCGAATTATGCCGGCAATCAGGACGCATTCTTGACGGAGATGAAGCCGGACGGTTCCGCTTTGATTTACTCGACTTACATCGGTGGTACGGGGGTCGACTTCGGCACAGCCGTGGCGCTCGATTCGTCCGGCAACGCTTACGTGGTCGGATCCACCCAATCAACCGACTTTCCTACCATGAATGCTCTTCAGCTCGGAAATGTGGGTCTTTATGACGCATTCGTGACGGAGGTCAGTTCCACAGGGGCGTTGAAGTATTCCACCTACCTTGGCGGTTCGTTAGCCGATTATGGCACCGGCATTGCGCTAGACAGCACCGGGAATGTGTACGTCAGCGGCTACACCTACTCATCTGATTTCCCCACCCAGAACGCGCTGCAAAGCTCGCTGGGTGGAGGGTCCGATATTTTCATTACAAAATTTAGGCCAGGCTCCAGCGCCTTGCTGTTTTCCACTTATTTGGGCGGATCATCCATCGACAGGGCTTTTGCCATGATCGTGGATGCTAGCGGAAATATTTACCTGACCGGCGACACACAGTCCGCAAATTTCCCTGTGACCAATACCGCATATCAGGCTACGCTTCTGGGCACGGCAAATGCCTTTGTTACGAAGGTTGCTCCCGGCGGATCCTTATTGGTCTTTTCCACGCTTTTCGGGGGTAGCGGAACTGACCAGGCAACCGCGATGGCATTGGACTCCGCGGGGAATATTTACATCACGGGCTTTACGCAGTCGGGCAATTTCCCCCGGCTGGATTCTTTTCAGAATGTCCTGGGCTTATCAGGCGCCGGGAATTGCGGGTCAACAAACCTCGTCAATGTGCCGACCAATTATGTTTGCGCAGACGCCTTCGTAGCTAAATTCGGACCTTCGGGCATTCCTGTGTACTCTTCGTTCCTCGGGGGAAGCGGCACGGATTCCGGCCAAGGCATTACGGTGGACTCCTCGGGCGCGGCATACGTGGCAGGCGGAACTACCTCGCCGAACTTCCCCGCCACCGCCAAGGCCTACCAGTGGCTTTACCAAGGATCGAGCACTTTTAGCAATGCCTTCCTTGCCAAGATCGGTCTCCAGGATGCTCCTTCCGTGGCGCTGAGTCCCCAACAGATTAACTTTGGGAATCAGCCGCTCCTGAGCACCAGCAATCCGGTCACAGTCACGCTGACCAATGAGGGTAGCGCCGCGTTGAGTATCACCAGCATCACCGCCAGTGGGGATTTCAACCAGACCAACACCTGCGGAACCTCCGTAGCTGGGGGGGGAGGCGCCTGCACAATCCAGATTGCCTTTGCGCCCACCTCGGTGGGTTTGCAGACCGATCAAATCACCATTGCCGACAACGCGGGGGGGGCGCAAACTATTACGGTCACGGGAAACGGTGTCCTTACGGGAGGGTCATTGCTCCTCTCCCCGACCACGCTGACGTTCGCAGCGCAGACCGTCAACACCACCAGCCCGCAGCAGACGGCTCTTCTGATTAATAACGGTAATCAAGCGGTCACCATCACCAACATTCTCGCCTCGGGCGGTTTCGGGCAAACCAATAATTGTGGAACTAACTTCCCCACCGTGCCCGCGTCTTTGAACGTAGGACAAGCTTGCACCATCGCCGTTAGCTTTACTCCCACCAGCACGGGGAGCGTCAGCGGCGGCGTGCAAATCATGTCGAACGCGGTAAGCGCGACCACGGTCCTCGCGGTGTCGGGCACGGGACTCCCGGTGTTCACGCTTTCCTCCAACGCGCGATCAAATGTCATTCTCGTCGGTACCAAGACCGCAACCTTTACTATCTCCGCTTCCGCTCCCAGTACGTTCCTGAACTCCATCGCGCTGTCTTGCAGCGGTGCCGCCACCTGCACTTTCAGTCCGGCTTCGATTTCCGCCGGACAATCGAGCACGCTTACCGTTACGGGCCTTACGTCGACCACCGCGAATCCTCTGAACTTCACGGTCACCGGTACCTCCTCCGGGCAGACCGCCGCAATTTCCTTGACGCTCTTTCTTGCCGACTATTCGCTGACGGCTACGCCCTCCGGCACCACCGTGACGGCTGGGAACAAGGCCACTTATACCATTACCGTTACCCCCACGAATGGGTTTAACCAAGTCGTGCTCTTGGGTTGTGGCTATCTTCCTCGGGCTACAGCGTGTTATTGGAATCCCCCGGCCGTAACCTTGACGGGAACGGGAACAACGGCCGCAAGCACATTGACGATTACGACGACGGCCCAATCGGGGCTCTTGCGCCTGCCGCGGCCACGAAGTATTCCCCCCGGATTGGCACGCTGGATTCTTCTCTTGGCCCTGCTGACATTGTTGGGCGCCATCGTCACAGGCTTGGGCAGGTCCGGGACACGGATGCGCCCCCGCTTGGGGTTAGCGGTTCTGTTGGTCGCGGTCGTTCTAATTGCTTTGGGAGTGGGATGCGAGAACTATGTGAATCCGATCAATATCAATCCCGTGGTGACGGGGACACCCTCTGGCACCGTCAGTATCGAGCTGACCGGAACCCTGGGAAACGGCAGCGGCGTTACGCGCACGACCACGGTTAACCTATCAGTTGTACCCTGATCCTGGCGCCAACGCTTGCTGGGCCTCGTGACGCCGGGGTAGGGCGTTCGACGCGTTGATGAAACAGAATCTCAGAGTCTGGATTATTTCCGAGGAGGATCGTCGTGAGTGGAAGGATCGGCACTGCCACCTGCGCCCTGGGCGCAAACCAAAGTGCGATTAAGAGAGGCCGGCGCCTCCCGTATTGCCTGCTGTTGATTGCACTATTACTCGGCGCGGCCATTCTGCAAAAGGATGGGGGCGCGGGATTCCCCACGGCCAAACCTCGCTCTAGCGCTCAATGGGCCCACCTCTACGCGGCTCTGCCGCTGAGTTTCGAGGCGAATCGGGGGCAAACTGACCCCAGCGTGAATTTCCTCTCGCGAGGGCGAGGATTTACTTTGTTCCTGACCGGCCGCGAGGCCGTGCTGACGCTCAAGAACCCGTCGTCCGCCGCGGGCGGGCAGAAACCACCGGCTTCGAGCGCCGCGCTCCGGCTACGGTTGATGGGCGCGAATGCCCACGCTGTCGCAACCGGCAGAGACGAATTGCCCGGAAAAGCCAACTACTTCCTTGGCAATGACCCCAGTAAATGGCGCAGGAATGTTCCCACCTACGCAAGGGTCAGGTACGAAAGCATTTATCCCGGCGTCGACCTGGTCTATTACGGTACCCAGGGGGGAGAACTTGAGTATGACTTTGTCGTCGCGCCTGGCGCCGACCCCAACGTCATCGCGCTGGGGGTCGAGACGCCAGGACACGCCCCGCTCCAAATCAACTCGGAGGGCGACCTCGTCGTCCAGCTTCAGAGTGGTGATGTGCAGTTGCATAAACCGGTTGTTTACCAAACCGACCCCGGCGGGGCATCCTCCTTCACTGGTTCGTCACCCACGGCCCATCACGCATCAGAGGTGGAAGGCCATTACGCCCTGGACGCGCAGAACCACGTTCGCTTCGAGCTTGGCCCCTATGACCGCAACCGTCCACTGGTCATTGACCCGGTTCTCGCTTACGCCACCTACCTGGGCGGCAGTGGAGGCGACATCGGTTACGCCATCGCGGTTGACTCCTCGTTCGACGCTTACATCGCGGGGGTCACGAATTCCACCAACTTTCCCACCGTCGGGTCAGCGTATCAGTCCTCCAACAACGGCAATGGCGACGCCTTCGTGGCCAAAGTCAATTCCGGGGGAACCCAGCTTCTCTATTCCACCTATCTTGGCGGCACTGGATCCGACACCGCCACGGCCATTGCCGTGAGCGCCGGAAGTGTCTTCATCACCGGCAACACCACCTCTGTGGACTTCCCCGTCGCTGCCCCGTCTACCCCGACCCGTACGTATCCTTTTCAAAGGAATTACGGCGGCAATACCGACGCCTTCGTCACCGAGCTCAATGCGACCGGCAACAGCCTGGTTTACTCCTCGTATTTGGGCGGCAGCGGCGCCGACTTCGGTCAGGGAATCGCCGTCGATTCCTCCGGCAATGCCTACGTTACCGGCGCGACCCAGTCAACGGACTTTCCTACCACTACCAATGCCCTGCAATCGATTAATAAAGGGTCTTCGGATGCCTTTGTCACCAAGGTGAATTTCACCGGTGTGGCGCTTGTCTACTCCACTTACCTGGGAGGCTCGGCCGTCGATGTCGCCCAGAGCATCCAAGTGGATAGCTCTGGAAATGCTTACGTTGCGGGATACACTTTCTCGACGGACTTTCCTCTGGTCGGTCCCTTTCAGAGTATTATCGGGGGCGGAGCGGATGCCTTTGTTGCCAAGCTCAACCCTGCGGGCTCAGCCCTGACTTTTTCGACTTTCTTGGGCGGCTCGGGCGATGATCGCGCCTATGGGCTCGCCTTGGACGGCTCCCAGAACATTTACATCACGGGATCGACAATTTCGACTAATTTTCCCACTACCAGCAGCGCATTCCAACCCGCGCTTAAAGGCTCCTCCGATGCCTTCGTCTGCAAGTTGAACGCCGCCGGGTCTTCCCTGCTTTACTCGACATATCTCGGGGGCAGCGGGGTCGACCAGGGAAGCGCCATCGCCGTAACGTCCGCGGGCGTTGCCTACGTGACGGGCTTCACGCAATCGAGTAACTTTCCCACACAGAATCCGATTCAATCCATCTTGGGACTCAGTAATAACAACTTGTGCGGGACAGCTCCCTGCGCCGACGCTTTCGTCAGCCAGCTCGATACCGTCAAGAACGCCCTGGTCTACTCCACTTATTTGGGAGGCAATGGCCCCGACTTCGGCCAAGCCATCGCGCTGGATAGTACCGGCGACCCCTACATCACCGGCAGCACCTCTTCCACGAACTTCCCGGCCACATCCCCGCCCAGTTCGGTGAGCATTGCTGCGCCGCCTTATAAGTCCACCCTGACCGGGACGGCAGGCAACGCGTTTGTGGCCAAAATCGATTCCGGCAATAACCCCAACATCTCCATCGTGCCTGCCAGCTTGAACTTCGGTAACGAAACCATAAGCGTCACCAGTCCCTTGCAGCAGATCACCATCGTAAACCCGAGCACGGTGCCTCTGACGATCACCGCGATTCAAGTCGGGCTGGTAGGCAGCTCCGCCACCGTGTTTACGGAAACGGACAACTGTGTGGGCACGATCCCCCCAGGCGGCGCCTACTGCACGATGTACGTGGCCTTTACCCCAAACAGCACCGGGGTCGTCACCGATCAAATCACCATTACCGACAATGCCGGAGGAGTCGCGGGCACCCAGCAAAATATTGCCCTGACGGGAGCCGGGGTGACGGCGGCTACGGCGGTCACGGTTTCGCCCACCAGCCTTTCCTTCCCCAGTCAGAGTGTGGGAACCATAAGCCCGGCCCAAAACGTCACCATTACCAATACCGGCACGGCCACATTGAATATTACGAAGATCTCGCCGGGCACGAGCGGCGACTTCTCCGAGACCGATACCTGCGGCGCCGTGCAAAACACCCTCGGCGTAGGTCAGAGCTGCTCGGTGAGCGTGTTTTTCTCCCCCACGGCCAGCGGCACCCGAGCGGGCTCTTTGACCATCAGTGACAACGCCACCGGCAGTCCGCAGATTGTGGCGCTTACGGGCATTGGCGCCGCCGCCTTCACCCTGGTCTCACCCAGCGCTGTAAACCCCGCGCTGATTGGCGATACCCAGACAACCTTCGTCATCCAGGCGCAAGGGCCCACTAGTTTCAACGGCGCCATCTCCCTGGCCTGCTCTGCGGGCAGCACGTGCGCGTTCACCACCAACCCCATTTTTGTTGGCGGGAACACCACGCTGACCATCAGCAACCTCTCGCCCAACCCCTCCTCCAATCCTTATGCCTTCCAGGTGACGGGAACCAGCGGTTCGCAGTCAACAACGCTGCAGCTTAATCTCATGTTCAAGGACTTTACCCTGACGGCCACCCCGTCGAGTAACGTCATTCAGGCGGGCACCACAGCGACCTATCACATCTTTGTCAATCCCCTGTACGGATTTAACAATCAAGTCAATCTGCTATGCGATTCGTCGGGGTTGCCGCCCGCTGCCACCTGTACTTGGTCCCCCAATTCCACCCCCGTTCCCAATGGCACCAGCCCCGCCAGTGTGACTCTGTCCCTCAGCACGCAGAAGTATGTCGCTCCCACGCATGCTCCGCCTCGCTTCCCCAATGGCAAGCTTCCGCCCTTAATTTTCGGGCTCCTCAGCCTTGCCGGGCTGGCGTCCCTGGCGTTGGGCAAGAGACGTCGAGCGCGCCACGGATGGCTTGGGTCGGGCTGGCTGGGGGTGCGCCTGGCAACGCTCAATCTGATCCTGGCACTCAACTTAGCGCTGGCAGCGTGCCGCCCATCGACGCTGGTAATCTCCGGGACGACCACCGGAAACTACACCATTACGGTCAGCGGCACGTTGGCTTCAAACAACTCGGTCGTGCGATATACGACTCTGAACTTGTCCGTGACTTCGTCGGTACCCTAAACCCCGCACAATGGGCTTTGGGCTTCTCAGGATCGGGTCACTCAACCACAACAGCCGGGTTCAGGCCCGGCTGCTTCGTTTTGACCCCGATTTCTCCTGCCGACTGCAAACTGCCGCCCGCCTACTCTGTGCTACTATCGGGGTGATCCAACTAGAGGGACTGCGTGGAGAGAGATGCGATGAAAGCGGTTTACCTTACCGGTTTGAGGCAAATGGAACTACGTCAGGCGACGACGCCTCGCTTGGCGGGGCCAAACGACGTCTTGCTGCGGATTGACACGCTGGGTGTGTGCGGATCGGACATCCACTACTACACGCAGGGGAGGATCGGACCACAAGTGGCGCCGTTTCCACTCATACTCGGCCATGAGCTTGCCGCGACCGTGGTGGAAGTGGGCGCCGAGGTGAAGAGCCTCCAACCTGGCCGGCGTGTAGCCGTTGACCCGCTGGTGGCTTGCGGCGAATGCGACCAGTGCCGCGCCGGACGCAAGCATACCTGCCGCCACCAGAAATTTCTGGGCAATCCGGGACAGTTGCCGGGCGCGCTGGTGGAGTACCTGGTTATGCCCGCCGTCTGTTGCAGCCCTGTTCCCGACTCACTCAGCGACGATCAGGCCGCGGTGGTGGAACCGCTTTCCATTGGAGTGTACGCCGCGCAAATGGCCCAGCTCGCGCCCGGCGCTCGCGTGGGGGTTGTAGGCTCAGGCCCCATCGGCTTGTGCACGCTGCTGGCGGTTCGCGCCCAAACGCAGGCCACCGTTTACGTAACCGACCTGGTGGACGAGCGCCTGGCTGTGGCGCGTGCTTGCGGGGCCACTTGGACCGGCAATCCCCGGCGTGAAGACGTGGTGGCGGCCATCCAACGCCTCGAGCCTCTGGGCTTGGACGCCGTGTTTGAATGCGCGGGTGAGCAGGACGCGCTCGACCAGGGCGTCGAGCTCCTGAAGCCCGGCGGTGCGCTGCTGGTGATCGGCATTCCCGAAGTTGATCGCGTGAGCTTCAACATCAATCTGCTGCGCCGGAACGAGTTGCGCATCCTCAACGTGCGGCGCCAAAACGAATGCGTGGAGCGGGCCATTGAGCTCATTGCCAGCGGGCGCGTCGACGTCCGGCCACTGGTCACCCACCATTTTCGCTTGGAAGAAACCGCCCGCGCCTTCGAACTCGTCAGCGCGCGCAGCGACGGCGTGGTGAAAGCCATGATCCGCATCTCACCGGAGAATTGACGCCGCGCGCTCGATTCCATCCAGCGCGGCGCCCTGCGTACACGTAACCATCCCGGCACCTGCGGCGCCGCCCCTCCTGAATCAGGAGGGGAGTTCTCAAATGCTCCCCTCCTCGGATGAGGAGGGGTGGCGCCCTGGGCGCTGGGGTAGCGCTGAACCCGATCAGGTTATGGCTTGGCGCAAAGGTCGCTCGTGATTTCCACGCCCAGCACCGGGGCCTGAAAATCCAGAACGCTCCGGATTTCCCGTTCCCAAACCGGCCATTGATGCCCGCCCACCACTTCACGATACTCATAAGGAATTTTCAATTGGGCCAGTAACCGAGCGAAAGCCCGATTATCTTCCAGCAGCACATGGCCATCCCCTTCCCCAATGGAGATGTAGAGCTGCGGCATTTGCGCGCGCGGTATTTTCTTGACCAATTCGAAAGGGTCCTCCGCGGCGCGTGCCGGGTTATCCTGAGGACCGAAAGCTGCGCGCAACGATTCTTGAAATCCGGGATCGATCTTGGCCGGATCCCATTCCGCGCAGCGCAAGGTTCCGCTCAAGCTCGCCACCGTAGCAAACATGTCAGGGTGCTTCAGACCCAGCATCATGGCGCCGTATCCACCCATGGAATCCCCCGCGGTACCTCGTCCCCGCCGTGCGGCGATGGTGCGATAATGGCTGTCAACGTAAGGAATCAAATCTTGAACCATGTAATCTTCCCAACGCTGCGAAGGGTTGGCATGGCTATTGACATACCAGGAGCTCACCCCATAGTCCGGCATGACGATAATTTCGCCGTATCGCGCTGCATCCTGGATGATGTGGGACTTCGTGACCCAAGCCATGTGATCGCCACCATACCCATCCAGCAGGTAAAGCACCGGAAACCGCCGGTTGGAGGTTGCATAGTCCCGCGGAAGGATCACATTGACACTGACCTTCATCCCGCCCAGCTCTGGAGCTGCAAACGTCACCAACTTAAGTGATGCCTCGTTCGGCATCCTGGTGGCAGCTTCGGAGACGGTAATACTCTTGGGAGGCGCCTCAGTCCCGCCGTCACCTGGGCCTACTTCCAGGGCCTGAACCATCGCCTCCCGCTGGCACCCGCCAATGGTCGAACCGACAAAGCGAATGGCCACGACGCCGTTCACCGGTTGAATGTTGTTGTACACCAGGTCCACAGCCCGATTGGCGCCGCCCGCCGTGGCAAAAACGTCAAAACCATCGGCGACCTTTTCCCCATTGATATAGATGCTGATCCCTCGTTGGTTCGGAGCGTTGTACTGCGTTTCCGCAAATTTCAAGCGCACATGGTAGGTCCCTGGCCCCACCGTCACATTGACGGTAAATTCGGGCCAATGCACCCCATAGCGATAAAGGTTGGGATCAATATGGTGCGCAGAACCCTCCACTTCCGAACCCGGGTCTTGGTCGGAAGCGCCATGGATAAAGACGGCCTGCGGCACGGTCCACCAGGCTTTTGCCATAGAGTCGGTCAAATCACCTGTCCGGACGGTGAATTCCGTCCCCGGCCGCCAAGCATTCCCCTGCCAGTCGATGTAGTCGGTGCGCCCCGTGTATCCAAAGATCATCCGCTGGGTATCCGTTGGCCCACCACCCTCACCAAATCCGCTGTCCCCCCTGGCATCGGAGTATTGGACACCATCCACAAACACTTCGTCGCCCGTCGACAAGGGATTGTGTTCCCCCTCCACAACAACTTTCAGGGTATGCCGGGCGTTGGAGAGCCCGTTCGTGTAATAAAGAATTTGCCGGTGCATGGGGGTGGGACTGTAGCCATCGATGGGGACCAACTGCTTGATCCCGTCAATAACCACCTCCGCCCGGCCGCCCGTTTCACGGACCGAACCTACCAACTGAACTCGATTGCCGACAAATGTGTAGCTTGCGCTCGCGCCCGCCTGGGATGCCACGTGTGAACTGCCCCCATAATCCTGCGGATCCGGGGCAATCCGCCAGTCACCTTCGAAAGTCATCTGTTGGTCGTCAATCATGGTCTGCGGGTCGGGACCCTCCACCCCTATCTCCGTGGCGCCATCATGACGGATCGTCACGATGGCGTCTCCGCCGACGAGCCGCTCGACCGTGTAACCGTTCGCTGCCAGGTCGGAGCGCCACGCCAGCTTCCTGCCATCCGCGGTCACGGAGGCGGGGACAAAGGCCAGGCGAAGTACGTCGAGAGTGGGGGCCGGGGCATCAAACGTCGTGTACTCAATCGCGCCCTTGCCATACGTCACCTGTCTCACCACGCTCGAACTCCGCATGATGTGATCTTCCCGGTTCGCCCCCATGATATCGGGCAGCCAGCCCATGGTTTCCAGCACATAAACGAGCGCCATGGGCTGCGCGATCTTGAACCAGGAGCCGTCCACGGGATTCCCGCCATTGATATCGTCCATGGCTTGCCCGTCGGGCAGCGCATCATAGGTTGCGATCAATTGGGAACGCCGTGCAATCTCCTTTCCCCACTCACTGGAGGCTTCCACACCGTACCGGGCAAACGTGGCGGCGAGCGTCATGGGACTATACGAAAGCGAGCGCCCACAGCAACCTGACGACTCCGGATAAGCCCAGGCTCCGCTGTAGGTGTCTCCCTGGGAATGGGCGCTCACGCTGGTGTGGTTCAAATACAAACCCAGAATATTCCGAACATCATTCCTCCAATTCGGAAAGAAGTTCTGATTGTCCATGAGGTATGAGACGTCAGAAAAGGTCGGGAACACCGAGTGAACGGGATCCTCCCAGTCCCAATAGTTTCGTCCCCAGGTATCATTGGCAGTCCAAGCCGGCAGCAACACATCGCGCAGGTATAATCGGCCTGCGTTGCGCGCTGCAATGATGCTGTTTTGGGGTCCGGTGTAGCCTGTCCTGATCAGCTCGTCGAAAAACTCCAAGATGTCTGCCACGCCCCCCGTCTGGACTCCGTTCATGCCCTTGCCGTCAGCGTTGTCGGCGTAGCGGCCCCAGGGGGAAGCGCCCGGTTCCCGGCGGCGATTCGCGGCCAGCAAATCAGCCCAGTGCTTGGCCGAGTTGTACCAGCGGACATCCCCCATCATCTCGTAGGCCCGCACCAACTGGAAGCCGACCTCTCCCACAATGTCCAGTTGAATCTTTCCATTTCCGGCTTTGAGATCATCACTGGGCCCCAACCGGCAGTCCCCGTACCGCACGCCCATCGTGGGCACACTGATCAGCATATTCGGCCAGCCGTGATCCGCACTTGTTTCGCAGTGATCAACGAGGTAGTTGGCCGTGGCGCGAATGATGGCGAATGCCGCAGGATCACCCGAATAGCGGTAATAATCGATCATGCCTCCCAGAATGTGCGCTGCACGCTGTCCCAAATCGCCGTCCGCCCAGTCGTTGGTGGGAAGGACGGTGATTTTCCCTTCGGAATCGATATTCCATTTCCCGTCATAGACGTATTCCGGCGCAGGCAAGACAGCTCGATCTTTTCCTGCCCAGGGATACCGTTTCATGGTTTCTGCCGCCACGCGAACTCGGAAGTCAAACTGCCCGTTCTGTCCCTTGTACCACGGCGCAATGACACCGTACCGGTCTTCCGCGGCCGCGTGCGCAAAGTAGCGCTTCTGGGCCGTGGCGGCTATTGCTTGCCCGGCAACGTACAGGGCGAGCGCCAACCATGCTGCGGTTTTCGTCAAGCTCACGTCCACACCCCCCCACTCTCGCTCATGCTGGTTCCGATTTGGGAGTCTAGTGACCACCGGTGGGAGTGTCAAGCCAGCGTAACGCCGACCTGTTTGGCAGGTCCGCGGCCCTTGGGCGCGACTGGTGGGAAGAGCCGCAGACCTTGCGAAGCAGGTCTGAGCAACTTGCTTATCAGCGCGCAATTTTCTTCGACAACCGAATTTTCCGCTTGACCCCCACTTCGCAAAATGCGAAGATGGCTTATGCGGATCGTCAGCCGAAAGGCGATTCGAGAAGCGACCGCCAAGCACAGCGAATGGGGTGCATCCCTAAACGCATGGTACAAGATAACCAAGAACGCGCATTGGAAGAACTTTGCTGACGTTCGGAACAGTTGGAAAAACTCAGACGCGGTCGGGCGCTTTGTGGTGTTCGACATAAGCCACAACCGGTGCCGGCTGATTGCGACGATCAAATACCAATGGACCATGGTTTACATCCGACGCATTCTCAGTCACGCTGAGTACGACGAGAAGGAGTGGCAAAAATCATGATTGCCGTGCCCGAAAAATACGCCCTCGAAGTCAACTCCCCCACACCGATTACGTCTGAGCGCCAACTTGAGGAATACCTATCGGTCCTGGACAAGCTGGCAAGCAAAGATAATCCAACGGGTGAAGAAGAGAAGTATGCCGAAGTCTTGACGGCTTTGATTGAGGCTTACGAAGAAGAGCATCATTCCATTCCTGACGCTTCCCCTCTGGAGGTTCTTCGCACGCTGATGGATGCGAACGATCTCCGCCAAAAGGACCTGGCCCCCATCTTGGGCTCGGAGAGCATCGTCTCCGAAGTCTTGCACAAGAAACGTGATCTCAACAAAACCCACATCGAGAAATTGAGCAAACGATTCCACGTATCTCCAGCGGTGTTTTTCTAAGCTAGCGTAGTGCGACCTGGTTTGTGCGTGCGCGGCCCTTGGGTGCGACTGCGGAGAAGAGACCTTGCCAAACAGGTCTGCTGCCTGCTGTTGGAACGAAGGTAAGCAAGTGCCCCCTCACCCGGCGGCGCATGGCCGCCACCCTCTCCCCTCGGAGAGGGTTGTTTTCCTCACTGGCGCGCTTCCGCGCGCCATGAGACCCCACTCGCCCCTCGGAGAGGGCTGTTTTTCTTACTCGCGCGCTTCCGCGCGCCATGAGACCCCACCTTCTCCCCGGGGAGAAGGTGGCCGAGGGACGAGGCCGGATGAGGGGTTGCGTCAGCATTGTAGCGGCGAGTTTACCTCGCCACCGGAAAGTGTAGCGCAGGCGCCGAAGGTCGACGTTGTGGCGCTGAACTTAAGAGCCCGCCCTGAGCGACGGGTCAGCACCTGCCGACCCGTCCGCTACTGTAGCGGCAGTCTCCGACCGCCGACCGGCGGTGGGAACACCGCCGCTACAGAATGCGGTGGGGACGCCGCCGCTACGGGGAATGCGGACGGCCGGCGAAGCCCTTCACCCTGCGGCCCAATGCATGGCGGGGAGGACATTCTGTTGTGCGCAGCGAAAGCCCCGGCGTATACTTCTCTCGCATCTTTCCAGGCTGGGTGTGATTACGGGAGCTGTGCCGCCGGCTCCGGGGAGGATTCACTGAAGCGGCTGGCGGCTCAATCCTGTGCGAAATGAATCGAATCCCCAGCGCGGGACAGGAAATATTCCATGAGCAACCGAAGAACCTTCTTGAAACACGCGGGAGTGCTGAGTCTTGCTTCCTGGCCGGAGAACCTTCCCGCCGATTCCCAGAATAAGGGTAAGCAGACAGCGGGCGCCGGCACTCCCCCTGCCACGGAATCCCCCGGCATCGTGCTTGAAAATGCTGAGATGCGCATGGTGATCAGCCGGGCGGGATTCGCCCAGAGCTTGATTCACAAAGCCACGGGGCAGGAGTGCCTGGCGAAAAACACCGCCACGCCGATGTTCACCGTGACGCAGTACCGCCCCTACGATAACGAACTGCAACTGGCTTATCCCGCCAAGGCCAAGCAGTTTCCCGTCGAGCGCGTGCGCCGGGAGGGCGATCGGCTGATCGTGAACTTCGCGCTGGTGGGATATGAGGCTGCCATCCGCCTCCAAATCACCGATGCCTACATCGGCTTTCAACTGGAGACCCTTACTTACCATAGCCCCAACCTGCTGCGTCCCAAACCCAAAACGCCGATTGATGAAACCCTCTTTGTGCAGTTGCCGGTGCGCGACCGGAAAAACTTCGGCGAATGGCTGAACGTGATGTGGGACGACGCGGTGGCCGTCAACCTGCTCGCCACCGACCCGTACGCCAAGATTGACGGCGACCCTCGCCAGGGGTATCACCTGTTTCGGGCGGGTACGGTGGATGCGGTGAAACAGGAGGGCGTGGGCGCGGCGTTGATTGTGACGCAGACTTCCCATCTGCTCGACCGCATCGCGCGCGTGGAGGAAGATTTCGATTTGCCCCGGGGCGTGGAGAGCCGCCGGTGCCAGGCCTACAAACATTCCTACTACGAGGTTCTTAAGACGACCCCCGGCGAAATCGACCAGCACATCCAGTATGCCAAGATGGGCGGATTCCGGCTGATGGACGTCTACTACTTAGCTTTTGCCAAGAGCGTCGGCCATTTTCCCTGGCGGCCGGAGTATCCGCAGGAAATGACCGACTTGCAGGGAGTGGTTAAGAAAATCGGCGACGCCGGAATGATCCCAGGAATTCATATCCATTACAACAAGGCGCACAAGGAAGACGCTTATGTGACGCCGGTCCCAGACCGGCGGCTGAATCTCACGGAACGCTTCACCTTGGCGGAATCGGTCGATGCCGCGGCCACGAGTATTCCAATCGACCAGAATCCGCGGACTTGCACGATGGACGACAAGAGGAGAATTCTGAAGGTCCAGAACGAACTGATCAACTATGAACGGTATACCACGAGCCCTCCTTACCGATTCGAGGGTTGTGAGCGGGGCGCACTCGGCACGCGGGCCGCCGCTCACGAGCTCGGCGCCCTGGTGGGGCTGCTCGATGTTGACACTTGGCCGGCCTTTGTTCGATTCACCCAAGACACCAACATTCAGGAGGAAGTCGCGGAGCGGTTGCGCCGGATCTACGCCGAGGCGGGATTCAAGTTCGTATACTTCGACGGCGCCGAGGATGTGCCGCCGCCCTATTGGTATACCGTTTCGCGGGCGCAGTGGATTGTGCATAAGGATTTGGACCCCCAGCCGCTCTTCGCGGAGGGAGCGTGCAAGTCGCACTTTAGTTGGCACATTTTGACGCGCGGGAATGCCTTTGACACGTTCAAACCGGAGGTCATGAAGCAGGGCGTACAAGTCCATCCCGCCGATGAAATCCAGCGCGTGACGAAGGACTTCACCAGCATCAATTTTGGTTGGATCGGCTACTGGACTCCCGGCAGTGAGACCATCGGCACGCAGCCGGATATGCTGGAGTACGTCACCAGCCGCGCCGCCGCATGGGATTGCCCCGTTTCCTTCACCGGCCCCCTGCCGGAATTGCAAGCGCATCCGCGCACACCCGACAACCTGGAGGTGATGCGGCGCTGGGAAGATGTCCGGGCGCGTGCGTGGCTCACGCCGCAGCAGAAGCTGGCTCTCCGCAACCTTAAACAGGAGCACCTGCTGCTGGTGAATGAACGGGGAGAATTTGAACTGGCGCCCTATGAGCAAATTGAAAAGGTGGCGGGCGCGGAAAAACCCGGGCGGGCGTTTATCTTCGAGCGCCAGGGAAATATCTGGGTGGTGTACTGGCACACCTGCGGAGAAGGAATGATGGAAATCCCCATCGCCGCCAAACGGCTGAAGTTGATGCGCGAGTTGGGTAAGCCACTGGCCGTCAACGGGGATGGGAAATCCGCCCGGCTTCCTTTGGGAGAGCGCCGCTTCCTGCAATGTGCCGGCATGACTCGGCGGGAAGTGATTGCCGCTTTTCGAGACGGAAAACTGGTGCCTTGAGTCAAAGGTTCGTTGATGAATTCAGCCCGCAAAGCGGGCGCCGTCATTTAGCCCACGGCGCCAGCCGTGGGTTAGCGCATCCCCACCCTCACCCCCCTCCTCCTCACCCGCCCCGGCGGGAGAGGGGGAGGAAAGGGGGGAGGGCATCAATCCCACGGCTAACGCCGTGGGCTACAGGATCCCGCTCCTGCCGGGGCTCAGGAATGACGGACTCTTGCGGAGAGATTTTCTCAGCGATTTTATGACGCAGGACACCAGGATCAAAGCTTCAGGATTCAGTCCTAGATCCTGACTTCTGACTCCTAAATGGAGGCTCCTATGCCCTTTGCGCTTGACCGTTTCCGCGGGATCTTCCCTGCCGCACTTACCATGTTCGACAGGGACAACAACCTCGACGAGGAAGCTACGGCGCGCCATTGGGGTTGGCTCATCACCCGGCAAGGCGCCGACGGACTGGTGATCGCCGGAACCAGCGGCGAGTTTATTGCCTTGAAGGACGAGGAACGCTTGCGCCTGTTCCGTCTGGCCCAGAGCGTGGTGCAAAAGCGGGTGCCCGTTATTTTCGGCTCAGGCCACTACAGCACCAAACTCACCATCGAGATTTCTCAAGAGGCTCAGAAGTGCGGAGCGGATGCGCTGATTGTGATTCTGCCCTACTATCAGCGGCCGTCCAAACCGGCGGTCATGGAGCATTACCGCCGCGTCCGCAAGGCCACCAATCTCCCCATCATGCTCTACAACAACCCGAACAACTCCGCTTGCGTTGAGCTTAACCCCCGCGAGATTGCCCAATTGGTTGACGAGGATGTTTTGCATATGGTCAAGTCGACCTTCGGGACCGTGGAGCCGGTGCACGACTTGAAGTATCTGGTGGGCGATCGCATGGCTATCTTTTATGGGTCCTTCCTGGCGGCTTTCGAGGGCCTGTGCGCCGGGGCGCACGGCTGGATCAGCGGGGTTCTGAATGTCGCCACGAAAGCGGCCAAGGCCATGTACGACGCGGTGGTAGTCAGCAACGACGCCCGCAAGGGGTTCGCCGTTTGGAAGAGGATTCTCCCTCTCGTCCACCTCTACACGCATCAGCAAATCGGCCCCGTCAGCGATCTCGCGGTCTATCGTTCCATCTTGAATTCCTGGGGGCTGTGCGGGGGCTTTTGCCGCGATCCCTTCTTCCCTTTGGATCAGGCGCAGGAGAAAAAGCTCTTCGCGATACTGGAAAAGACCGGCTGGAATGACCCGGACCATGTCCTGGACGGCGTGTAGTGGGCCTCCTGCTCGATGGGTGCGGCGGGCGGGAACCCCAGGGCTGCGTGGCGTCCCCGGATGCCTGCCTGCCCAGACCGTGACGATGCTGGGGAAACTACCCTCCGGAGGGCCCGCTACCATCACCGTCAATCCCTTGGGGGAGAGGGAAGATGAATTCTTCGTGGGGGCGATCCCGGTATAGAATACGATTCCATTTATGTGCACTAAGCGGGAAAACATTCTGGCGCAGCGCCGGCTGAGGTGCCAATGAAAGTAACCGATATCAAAGCGCAGGTGGTGAGGCTGAACATCTGCAACACCGTCATCGTGCAGGTGGAAACAGACGAGGGCGTCACGGGGGTCGCCGAAGCCCTGATGAAGCGCAAGTCGCACACCATCGCGCAATCGATTCTCGAGCTGAAGCCCTACCTGGTGGGGAAAGATCCCACGGAGATTGAGACCCATTGGGAGAGGATGTACCGCGACTCGTTCTGGGTGGGCGGGCCGATGCACTGCACTTCCATCAGCGCTGTGGACTGCGCATTGTGGGATATTCTGGGTAAGGTCACTGGACTGCCCGTCTACAAGCTACTGGGAGGGCCAACGCGCCGGAAGGTGCCGGTGTACTGCCACTGTCCCGCGGGGGCCACGCCCGAGCTGTTTGCCCAGAACATCAAAGCGTGCAAAGCGCGTGGCCACCGCGCCGCCAAAACCACGCTGCCGCTTTTCTACGGCGCCAAGCCGGCCAACCCCGGCGCCCAGTCGCCCGGCAGCGCTTACTCCGGCACCCAAGGGGAGGTGGATGCGCGCTGGAAGGAAACCGAGCTGCTCGACCCCTCGATCTTCGGGCGCATTCGCGAGTTCCTGCTGGCGGCGAGGGAAGCGGGCGGCCCGGAATTCGGAATCGCGGTGGACTGCCACGGGCGGCTGAATCCCAAGCAGGCTATTCGTTTGTGCCGCGAACTGGAAGATCTCAACCTGCTGTTCCTGGAAGAACCCGTGCCGCCGGAGGGCGTGGAAGAGTTGTGCATGGTGCAGCGCGAAACAGCCATCCCTATCGCTGCGGGAGAACGATGGGCCACTATTTATGGAGTGCGCCCGTTCCTGGAAAAACATGCTGTCGACCTTCTGCAATGTGACGTTGTGAACTGTGGGGGCATCACGGGAATGAAAAAGATCGCAGCCCTCGCCGAGGCTCAATACGTAGGCATGGCGCCGCATAATCCCAACGGACCGGTGGCCACCATGATCAACCTCCACTACGCGGCGATGATTCCCAATTTCTTTATCCTGGAAACCGTGGGCTCCGCGGCCGACGATCAAATCGCCGGCGAGTTCCTGAAAAACCCCGTCCGCCTGGAAAACGGTTGCTTGCCCCTGCCCGGCGGTCCCGGCTTCGGCTTCGAACTCAATGGCCAGGCGCTCGCACGCCCCCCTGTCGGTGAAGAGGGAACGAGGTAACCACGCGCGAGCGGCACTGCTGTGTGCTGTCATGAACACGGCGCCAGAACTGAGTATGTTTCTTCCCTCGCCCCCTTGGGGGAGAGGGTGTCTCGCAACCGGCGCCTTCATCAGCCGGGGCGAGACGGGTGAGGGGGTCAAGGCCGCGGTTGCGCTGAATTTTCGTTCAGCGCGTGCCGGCCCTTCGATTCTCTCGGGCAGGGCTCTAAAGGTCGGCGCTGCCTTCCTGACGTAGAGACCCCCTCACCCACCGCCCTGCGGTCCCCCCTCTCCCCCAAGGGGGCGAGGGGAAAAATCATTGGCTAATGGACGCACCCCTCAAAACCTCGCAGCGTTTCTCCTCCCGCACCCTGTGGATCTGCATTTTGCTCTTTGCCGCCACGGCGATTATTTATGTCGATCGCCAAGTCATGGCGCTGACCGCCGAAAAAATCATTGCCGACTTCCACCTCAATCAGCACGATTGGGGAAAGGTCCTTGCCACTTTCCGCTACTCCTACGGGATCGTGCAGATTGCCGGCGGATTCCTGGTGGATGCCTACGGACCGGCGATCGTGTTCCCATCTGCCAGCGGCCTCTGGGCCCTGGGGGGATTATTAACCGGGCTGGCTACCAGTGTGTTCATGCTCGGCGGGTGCCGCTTGCTGCTGGGCATCGGTGAGGCTTTCAATTGGCCTTGCGCCCTCAAGGTCACCAACGCTCTCCTTTCTCCGGAAGAACGCCCCCTCGCCAACGGGATTTTCAACAGTGGTGCGGCGGTGGGCGCGCTGGTGGCCCCCATCATCGTTACGCTGATCACCGTGTACTTTGGCTGGCGCGCCGCCTTCGTAGCCACGGGGACGCTCGGCGGAATCTGGGTAATCGTCTGGTTGATTTACACGCGCGGCAGCGCGGCGCAACTCAAGGGGAGCCCCATTGCCCTTCATGATGTTCTGCCGGCAATCTTCCGCATCCTCCGCCTGCGAGGATTCTGGATGCTGGCCTTGGCGGGAATGACCATCAATACCGTCAACTATTATCTGGCGGATTGGGTTCCCCTGTATTTGAAAACCACGCGGCACTTCAGCTTTGCGGCGGGGAATATGCTCTCCATCGTCGTCTATGCCGGGGTGTCGAGCGGAAACATCCTGGCCGGTCTATTCGTGCGCAGCGTCGTGGCGAAAGGCCTGAGCGTCTCCGCGGCCAAGCGCTGGGCCATGGTCATCAGTTGCGTGTTGATGGGCTCCGCCGCCGCCGCAGGCCTTACCCCCTCTCGTTACCTGGCGGTGGCCCTGCTGGCGCTCACGGGAATGGGAACAGGCGGGCTGCTGGTCATTTACATCACCCTGGCCCAGGATCTTACTCCCCTCCATGTGGGGATAACCTCGGGGCTTCTGGGCGGGCTGAGCAATCTCGCCTACGGTTTCCTCAGCCCCTACGTGGGAATGCTGGCCGACCTGCACGAAAACTCGCTCACCCTTGTTCTGATAGGCACGCTGCCGTGGGTGGCCTTCTTCGCCCTCTTCTGGGCCGTGCCGAGAGAATCGTCATGATGGATGCCTACACTCATCTCGACCTCACCTGCGCCGATCCGATTGCGGACATGAAAGCGCGGATGGCGCATGCTGGAGTCGACCGCGCCCTGGCGGTGGAAACCTGGAAGGGTGACAACCTCCCCTGGCTGCAAAAGCTAATGGCAGAACCCTCGCCGCAGTTTCGCGTGGCGCTGTGCTTCCGGCCGGATCAGCGGCAACCTTCCCGCGACGTCCTTCAGAATGCTGCGATGATGGGTCTGCGGGTTAGGACCGCGGACCTTCCCCAATTGCACGGTATGTCAACGTGGCTCGCGACCTCCGGCAAGTGGCTGGTGCCCCACGCCGAAAACGGCATTGGCCCTTTGAGGAAGGAGTTGCTCGCCCTCACCAAGCGCGCGCCGCGCTTGCAGATTTACCTGCCCCACCTGGGTTGGCCCCGCCGGGATAATATCGACGACCCGGAATGGGAGGCTGCGGTTTCCGAACTCCACTCGATCCCGGGCATGGTGGTGGGCATTTCTGCGCTGGCTCATTTCTCGCGAGAGCCTTTCCCGCACCCGGATGTCGAGACATTCGCGGCGCGCTTGATTGAGATATTCGGACCTGCATCGGTGGTAGCAGCAAGTGATTATCCGCTGTTTGAGAAAAACCTGTACACCCAGTACATGCACCTCGCGTCGGCCTGGGTTCGCCGCGCCGATGCCCAGTGGTCGCCGCATTTTGAGCGAGCTTTTAACAGCGGTGCGTCGTGTGGACCCGAAGCCGGCGCGTGACGCGCAGGAAGAATGCCGACGGCAGGTTGTAGCGCTGAGCTTTAGCTCAGCACGCGCCGACCCGAAGGTCGGCGCTACCCTGTTTTTCATCGTGAGGGATGAGAGGAGATTCCATGAGCGAAGAGGTCAAGCAAGGTGACAAGCGCAAGCTGGGATTCATCGGTGTCGGCGTCATGGGCGGGCCGATGGCATCCAACCTTTTCCGGGCGGGACTAGAGCTGACCATCTATGACCGAGCGCGCAGCCAGTGTGAAAAGCTCGTCCCCTTGGGTGCCAACCTCGCTGACTCATCCCGACAAGTCGCGGCAGCGAGTGAAATCGTCATCACCATGGTGCCCGATACAGCCACGGTTGAACAGGTGCTGTTCGGAGAAAACGGGGTCGCAGGTGGTTTGAAGCCCGGCGCCGTGGTGATTGATATGAGCACGATATCTCCCCTTGCCACCCTGGAATTTGGAAAACGCCTGGCGGCCATGGGGTGCGAAATGCTCGACGCCCCGGTGAGCGGCGGGCCCAAGGGCGCAATCGAAGGAACGCTGGGAATCATGGCGGGTGGTCCCCGCGAAGTTTTCGACCGCTGCCTCCCCATTTTTCAGGCCATGGGAAAAACCATCACCTACACCGGCCCTCTGGGCAACGGCCAGAAGACCAAACTGGTGAATCAGCTTGTGGGCGCAACCAACCTTTTGGGCGCAGTCGAGGGCTTGCGGCTGGCGCGCCGGGCAGGCTTGGATGTGCCCACCACGTTGCAGGCCGTGGGGAGTGGCGTGGCCAACTCCTGGATGCTGGCGAACCTCATCCCCTTGATCTTGAAGAAGGACTTTGCCCCCGGCTTCAGTATCCGGCTGCAACATAAAGATCTCAAACTCCTGACCGACTGGATCGCCAGCCTGGGTGGCGACTTCCCCGCCGCACAGATGGTCTTCTCCCTCTTTTCCAAGGCGATGGAGATGGGCCTGGAAGCTCAGGGCAACCAGGGGCTCATCAATATCTGGGAACGGTAGAGTGCAGAGCTCATTTCTGAATGACTTCGAGAACAGCGGTCTGAAGCTTTGCCGAACTTGTTCCCACCATGATCTCGAACGAGCCAGGCTCAACGATCCTCTTCATATCTTCATCCAGAAAAGACAATTCCTCAGGAGTTACCTGAAACTGGACGGTTTTGGTTTCCCCGGGTTGCAAAGTGATTCTCTGGAAGCCCTTTAGTTCTTTAACCGGCCGCGGCACCGAGCTGATCTGTTCATGGACGTACAACTGGACAACCTCATCGCCAGCCATCTTTCCAACATTCGTGACCTGAACGCTCACCCTTGCCTTGCCGGCGATTCCAATTCTGGCGGGTTCAACTCTCAAGCGATCATACTGGAAAACCGTGTAACTCAGACCATGGCCGAACGGGAAGAGGGGCTCTGCACTGGTGAACAGATACCCGCGTTCCGCGCTAGGCTGGTGGTTGTAATAGACCGGTAACTGTCCTACCGACCGAGGGAAAGTAATCGGTAGCTTCCCTCCAGGGTTGACCGTGCCAAATAGAACGTCAGCCACTGCCGTGCCGGTCTCTTGGCCGAGATACCAACCTTCCAGAATGGCTGGGACTTGCTCGGCGATAGAGTTGATTGAAATGGGCCGGCCGTTGATCAGGAAAACTATCGTCGGCTTTCCCGTACCCCTTACTGCTCTGACGAGTTCTTCCTGTCTTCCCAACAGATCAAGACTGTCTCGGTCACCCAGATGGTGCACTGCGCTTTCACGACAGGTTCCTTCATTTTCACCGATGACCACCAAGGCTACGTCGGATGCCATGGCAACCCGGACTGCCTCAGCAATGAGGGGAGTATCTTCAGCGGGATCACTAGGTTCTATGCCTCTGATCCACCAGTCCTTCCAGCCTTGCGCATTCTTGGTGATGCGACAGCCTTCGGCATAGTTCACTTTGACTTTCGAACCTACCTTCTGCCGGATACCGTCCACGATCGTGACCCCGCGTCCCGGGTCATAGCTATAACCCCCTAGATGTACCATCCCCGCGTTCGGCCCGATTACCGCCATGGAACGGATCTTGTTGCGGTCCAATGGCAACAGGCTGCCTTCGTTTTTCAACAATACGATCGCTTCTTGCGCGGCCTTAAGTGCCAGTCGTTGATGCTCGGGGCTGTTGTTAACACGCTCTGCATATTCCGGGTCGACGAAAGGGTCATCAAACAGTCCCAGGAGGAATTTGCTTCGCAGAACCCCAGCTACTGCCTTGTCCAAGGTTGATTCCGCGATGCTTCCTTCTCTCACCTGCTGGACCAGTGTTCGGAAACACTCGTCGTCGGGCAATTCCACTTCGATGCCGGCTTGTAAAGCTTTTCTCGCGGCCTCAGCATTGTTTGCGGCTACATGGTGAATCTTGTAAAGCATAGCCACGCTGCCTCCGTCCGAGACGATCAAGCCCTGAAAACCCCATTCTTGTCTCAGGATCTCTTGCAGGAGCCAGCGATTCACGTTGATGGGGATCCCATTCACTTCGTTGTAGGTTGCCATGATCGATTGAACCCCGGCCTCCGTGACGGCGGCCTGGAATGGCCTCAAATAGTTCTCACGGAGTTCCCGTTCAGAGAAGATCGCCGGGGCCATCTCGAGTCCTCCCGCTGTGCCGTGGGCCGCAAAGTGTTTTGCCGTGGCCATCACGTGATGGCTGTCAATCTGGGGGCCTTTGCCCTGGAGACCCCTAATGGCCGCTACGCCCATTCGCGAAACAAGATACGGATCTTCACCGTAGGTCTCGTCGGTCCTCCCCCAGCGTGGGTCACGCGCCAAGTCGAGTACGGGAGTGAGTGCGTGGTTGGACCCTCGGGAGCGCATTTCGTCCGCGATGGCGGTAAAGACTTCGTTCACTAACTTAGGATCCCACGTGCTCGCGAGGCCTATGGCCTGGGGAAAACTGGTCGCCTTATAGGCCATCAAGCCGTGTACGGCTTCGTCCCAGATTAACACCGGAATTCCCAGCCGTGTATTTTCAAGAAGGTACCTCTGGACGGCGTTGAGGAACTCGGCAGCTTGTCGCGGAGGCTTTCTATACACCGGCCGGCTAAGGTAACCCATACCCTGCTCGAGCAGCTTCTGAGCCTTCTGCGGAGAGAAATTTCCGTGCTCGTCTTCCAGAACCACATCAAACCGGATCGAAACGAGCTGGGCGACTTTCTCCTCCAGACTCATCCTCCCGATGAGGTCAGTTATTCTCTCCTCGACAGGCAACTTGGGATTCTTGTAGGGAAGTTGGTCTTCACCAGCCAGCAGACTCGAAACCGTGGGCAGTCCGGTTGAGATCACTAACGCCACCGCAATGGCGAGAACACTCAGGCGCTTTTGAAGACCATTACGAAGAGCCGTTCTTACTGAAGAAAGGATGAGCACTGGTTCTCTCCTTCCTATGCATTATGAATGCGTGCCCCTGGACTCGATAGGGTGCTTGTGCTTTTTGGGCCGCTGGTTGTATTCGAGGATTTTCTTGCGCAGGCGGATGGATTGGGGTGTGACCTCGACCAGCTCGTCCTCCGCGATGAACTCGATGGATTCTTCCAGGGTCAGCGGGCGAAAGGGGATCAGGCGAATGGCTTCGTCGGCCACCGAGGCGCGCATGTTGGTCTGTTTCTTTTCTTTGACCACGTTCACGTCCATGTCGTCCCAACGCGAGTTCTGGCCGACCACCATGCCCTCATAAACCTCCACCCCCGGCTGCACAAACAGGTCGCCGCGCTCCTGAAGATTCCACAGCGCGTAAGCCGTGGTGCGGCCGGCACGATCGGCAATAAGCGAGCCGGTAAGGCGCGTCGGCAGTTCGCCCTGCCAGTCGATGTAACCGTCGAACAGAGTATTCATCACCGCCGTGCCGCGCGTCGCTTTCAGGACTTCCCCGCGCAGCCCGATGAGTCCGCGGGAAGGAATGGTGAATTCCAGGCGGACGCGGCCGCTCTGGGCGTGCCCCTCGCCGTGGCTCACAATCTTGTGATTGATGCCCTTGCGCATGCCAATTTCCTGCATCAGCACGCCCACAAATTCCTGGGGAACGTCGATAATGAGCTGTTCCGAAGGTTCCTGGAGCTTGCCGTCCACGGTGTGGGTGATGATTTCGGGCTTCCCCACGGCGAGTTCGTAACCCTCGCGCCGCATCATCTCGATCAAGATGGCCAACTGGAGTTCTCCCCTTCCCAGCACCTTGAAGGAGTCGGGACTGTCCATATCCTCGACGCGGATGGATACGTTGGTAAGCAGTTCCTTGTCGAGCCGCTCACGCAAGTGTCGCGAGGTCACGTATGTGCCATCCCGCCCCGAAAAGGGCGAGGTGTTTACGGTAAAAACCATGGAAATGGTGGGCTCATCAATGGGAATGTGCGGCAGCGGCGCGGGGGATTCGGCGCTGGTCACCGTCTCGCCGATGGTGATGCCCTCGACCCCGGCGATGGCCAC
>Ga0315282_10002136_pt1 | contig 36827 bp, 33 predicted proteins | sample YL17G07_20_MG_FD_203693 | JGI IMG/M metagenome (GOLD analysis project Ga0315282, IMG submission 203693) | Sediment microbial communities from Yellowstone Lake, YNP, Wyoming, USA - YL17G07_20 | ecosystem: Environmental > Aquatic > Freshwater > Lake > Sediment | place: USA: Wyoming | collected... | reverse complement strand
CAAATGAACTGAATCCGAAGGGAACTACGGCGATCGATTGGTTCGTCCCATCTCATGACGGGCGGTTAGTAGCCGTGTCGCTCTCCGAGAACGGAAGCGAGGATGGATCCGTCCACGTGTTTGACGTCGGGACCGGGAAGCAACTGCCGGATATCGTCCCGCGCGCGCAATACCCCACCGGAGGCGGCGACGCCGATTGGAATATCGAGTCCACCGGCTTCTACTACACGCGATACCCGCAGGAAAACGAGAGGCCCAAGGAGGATATCAACTTCTACCAGCAGATCTATTTCCACAAGCTTGGCACTTCCTCGGGAGAGGACGCCTACGTGATTGGAAAGGAATTCCCGAAGATTGCCGAGTGCCGGATCGTATCGGCCGAGGATGGCAAGCATGTCCTTGTCACGGTGGCCAACGGCGACGGAGGGGAGTTTGCGCATTATCTGAAGGACGCCTCAGGCAAGTGGGTTCAGGTGACGGCGTTCTCCGATGACGTGGTCTCAGCGCGCTTCGGGCCCGATGATGTGCTCTATCTCCTTTCGCGAAAAGGCGCGCCCAACGGAAAGATCCTCGCGCTTCAGCCTTCGAATCCGAGGCTCGACAAGGCCAAGACCCTCGTTCCCGAGGGAGATGCCTCAATCAGCGGGTTCCTGCCGGCGGCAGACCGCCTCTATGTCATTGATGTTGTCGGAGGCCCTCACAGAGTCCGCGTTTTTGATCTTGCGGGCAAAGCGCAGCAGCCGCTGCCGCTCGCACCGGTTTCTGCAGTGAGAGGGATGGTCCGCCTCGAAGGCAGCCAGATTCTCTACGGCTCGGAGAGTTATGTGGATCCGGTGGCCTGGTATCGATATGACGCAGCGACCTTTGAATCAAAGAAAACCCCGCTCTCCAGTTCAGCCTCCGTAGACATGAGCGACATCCAGGCGAGCCGGGAGTCCGCCACTTCCAAGGATGGAACGAAAGTTCCTATCAATATCCTGATGCGGAAAGGAACGCCGTTAAACGGACAAAACCCCACGATCCTTTATGGCTATGGCGGCTTCGGACTCAGTTTGTCGCCCTCTTTCGACGCGGTGCAACGGGTCTGGCTGGAGCAGGGCGGGATTTACGCGATTGCCAACCTGCGCGGAGGCAGCGAATTCGGCGAGGCCTGGCACGCCGCAGGAAAGCTCACCAAGAAGCAAAATGTCTTCGACGACTTCGCGGCCTGCGCGCAGTTCCTCATCGATAAGAAGTACACGAATCCGTCGAAGCTGGCCATTCAGGGCGGGAGCAACGGCGGGCTCCTGATGGGCGCGGCCCTGACACAGCGTCCGGAGCTCTTCCGCGCGGTCGTGAGCTTCGTGGGAATCTATGACATGCTTCGTGTCGAATTGTTCCCCAACGGTTCGTTCAATGTTACGGAATACGGAACGGTAAAGAACCCTGAGCAGTTTACGGCACTGTTCGCTTACTCGCCCTATCACCACGTCCTGGAGGGGGTGGCATACCCGGCTGTGCTCTTGATGACGGGCGATCACGATGGCCGCGTGGATCCTGCAAACTCGCGCAAGATGGCCGCGCGCCTGCAGGCGGCGACCAGCTCAGGGCTGCCCGTTTTCCTCAGGACAAATCCAAAAGCCGGACACGGATTCGGCACAGGCTTGAGCGATCTGATCGAGCAGCAAGCCGACGCCTATGCATTCCTCTTTGATCAGCTCGGCGTGGCATACAAATAGAGAACAGAGGCCGACTGGTTCTCCCGTTCTGTTGATGATCCTCGGCCCTTGGGTCTGTTGGCGCGAGCTGCGGCAAGGGACGATTCTGTCGGGGCGTCACCGTCTCTGTTCGCTGGACGTCATCGAAACCGGCTCGTTCATCGACTTCCATTGACCCTTGGTAAGCAACCAATACTGGTACCGTTCAGTGGCCGGAAACTTGCTTCCAGGCGGAGGCGGACCCTCGTGCGTGGGTTGAAAGCCGAGCTTCTCGAGTACCCGCATCGCCGCGGCATTCCAAAGAAGGCAACTCGACTGCACCGACTGGAGCCCCATCGTGCCAAAACCATGCGCCAGCAGAACACGGCCGGCAGCAGTCGCATGGCCGCGTCCCCAGAAGGGTGTGCCTATCATGAAACCCAGATCAGCGGTCTTGAGGTCGGCATCGATCCTAAAGAGCCCACAAACACCGACTACGCGATCATCAACCAATATCACAAAAATCAATCCCGTCCCGCGTTCTTCGAGACCTTTCATCCTGGCTATCCATCCATTTGCTGCATCCGGTGGGAGGGACGACGGAATGTCGGTGGTTCGAGGCATCTCAGGATTCGAAAACAATTCCTGTATCGAGGCGCTGTACTTGGCGTCTATAGGCTCGATGGTCAGCATACGCTAACCCTATCTGACGACACCTTATATGTCGGCACAATCGGGCCGGCAATGTATGTAAAATTCCGATGCGCCGAGCGCCGCTTTTTTCACCATTTCCAGAAGGTTTGGTTTGATAATATTTAGGCCGATATGGAGGCTCTCTATGCTTACGGAAGGCAGCAAAGCACCGGCGTTCACCCTCCCGGACGATCACGGTCATGAGGTAAGCCTGAGCGATTTTGCCGGCAAGAAGACGGTGGTTCTCTTTTTCTATCCCAAAGCCGATACCCCTGGTTGAACCCGCGAGGCGTCCGGGTTCCGTGACGCAATGGAGCAGTTCACCAAGAAGGACGCCGTTGTCATTGGCATCAGCGCCGACAACGTTGCCCGCCAGGCGAAGTTCCGGGACAAGTACCGCTTGAACATGCCGCTGCTGTCAGACACTGAGAAGAAGACGATTTCCGCCTACGGCGTCTTCAAAGAGAAAAGCATGTACGGCAAGACCGTCCTGGGAATTGAACGGATGACCTTCATCATCGGGAAGGACGGGGTCATAAAAAAGATCTTTCCAAGAGTGAAAGTGGACGGACACACCGAGGATGTTCTGAAGGCGCTTGCAGGCATTTAGCGCGCACCTTGCAAAACACGGTGACAGGATTCGCTGTCCCAAGCTATGAAAAACCCCCAACTGACTGTGCGTTCCAGAGCGCGTGGACAGCGTTGCCTGTCACCGTGTTTTGCGATTCTATGCAGATAAACTGTACGAAGAAATCATGCAACAATATCTCGACCTCCTTCAAGACGTCCTGAACAGCGGGGTCAGGAAGCCCGACAGGACCGGGACCGGAACTCTGAGCGTCTTTGGACGGCAGATGCGCTTCGACCTGGAAAAGGGGTTCCCTATCACCACCACAAAGCGCCTGTTCCTTAAAGGCGTCATCTACGAGCTGCTGTGGTTTCTGCAGGGAAACACCAATATCAAGTATCTGACCGACAACGGTGTCCACATCTGGGATGAATGGGCCGATGAGAACGGCGACCTTGGACCGATTTACGGCGCACAGTGGAGGCACTGGAACACTGCCGGCGGCAAGCCAATCGACCAGATTTCCGGCCTGGTCGAGATGCTTAGGGCCAAGCCGAACAGCCGGCGCCTCCTCGTCAGCGCCTGGAACGTCGGCGAACTGGATGCGATGCGCCTGCCGCCCTGTCACTGTCTGTTTCAATTCTACGTCGCAGACCGGAAGCTTTCCTGCCAGCTCTACCAGAGAAGCGCGGACCTGTTTCTCGGCGTGCCGTTCAACATCGCTTCATACTCGCTCCTCACGATGATGATCGCTCACGTGACCGGCCTCGGCCCGGGCGAGTTTATTCATACCTTCGGCGACGCTCACATATACTTGAACCACGTCGAACAGGTCAGGACGCAGCTTTCCCGCCGGCCCCGGCCGCTGCCGAAGATGCTGCTGAACGAGAAGGTCAGGTCTATCTTTGACTTCAAGTACGAGGACTTTACGCTGGTCGGCTACGATCCCTATCCCGCAATTCGCGCTCCGATCGCGGTGTGATCCGACTTACCAGGGCCTAAGCCCTCGATATCACGCTCCGCACAACCATCTAAAGGCGAGTTCGATTTCCTCCAGAATCTCGGGATCAGACTCGACTCGACGGGCTTTTTCGAGAGCAGCCTGTGCCTGCGGACTTCCTATCTGGCCGAGGGCCCAGGCGGCGTGCGCGCGCACAAGCGGACTGGTGTCGCGCATGGCCCGCGCCAGAGCAGGCACAGCTTCAGATCTGTGCGAGTTCCCCAGGGCTGTCACCACGTTCCTGACGAAGCCGTCGCGCTTGGCCCTGCGCACGGGGCTGTCTTTGAAGCGGGCATCAAACTCTTCCTGCGTGATGGCGGCCAGACGCGTCAACTCGGGCGCGAGGTTGCCGCCGCGCGGCCAAAACTTCTGCTCTCCCGTGGAAACAGCAAACCGGTTCCAGGGGCATGCCTCCTGACAGTCGTCGCAGCCGAAGATGCGGTTGCCAATCAAAGGACGCAGGCGCCGAGGGATGGCTCCTTTGAGCTCGATCGTCAGGTAGGAAATGCAAAGCCGGGCGTCCACGGCGTAGGGAGCAACGATCGCGCCTGTCGGGCAAGCCTCGATGCAGCGCCTGCACCTACCGCAGTAGTCCTTCTCCCTGGCATCGTACTCCAGCTCCAAGTCAAGCAGGATCACGCCCGTAAAAAACCACGAGCCCTGCTCGCGGGTGATGAGGTTGGTGTGTTTTCCCATCCAGCCCAGCGATGAATGAGCCCCCCAGACCTTTTCCATCACCGGACCTGTGTCTACATAAAGGAGGCCGCGTGCGTCCGGCCTTTCGCGCTTGACGAAATCGAGGAGAGCGCGGACCCGGCCCCGAATCAAACGATGATAATCTTCGCCCCATGCGTACCGGCTGATTCTCCCTCTCAGCGGGTCTTCGGGCGGAGCAACGGCCGCGTGGTAATTCATGGCAAGGACGACGATCGAGCGGACGTTGTCCAGAACCAGGGCCGGCTCCCTGCGCTTGTCCGCCTGGCGCTCGAGGTAGCGCATCTCGCCGTGCATGCCGTCTGCCAACCACGCGTCGAAGTGCTGCTTCCAAGGAAGCGGCCCGGCAGCCACGGTTCCCATCTTGAAGAACCCAAGCCGATGGGCTTCGGCCCGCAGGCGCGCAGTCAGAGACAAGGCGTGATCCATTGCATCATTTTGCCACACGCTCCGAACGCAGTTGAAATCTGTCGAGGCCGGATCTGTCCGACCTCTGCAGGAAAACCCTGAGTCCGTGTGCCCGCCTGCGTCCCATGGGATAGCTACGCGCGCTGCCGGGCCTGGCTATTTTTCGGGCCGGAGCGGTTCTATAGATTTGCGGATCGCGTCTTCGTCGACATGCTGGTGCATTTGGCCCGACGGTTCCTCAGTCCAATCGTGCGCATATGAGTTGCCTGGAAATTGACGCTTATAGGCATATGATGTATGTTCTCTTATATGCGAACCACGCTTGATGTGCCCGAGAGCCTCTTGAACGAGGCGCAGCGCCTGCTTCAGTTCAAGTCAAAAACTGATACCGTGATCTTCTCGCTGCGGGAATTGATCCGGAAGAAGAGAATCGAAGAGCTGAAGGAGCTGGCCGGCCTGATTCGGCTGGACGTGGACCTCGACCGTTCCCGCCGCAGGCCGCGCCGGAGAACCCGATGATCCTGGTCGACACCTCTGTCTGGATTTCCTATTTCCGGGGCACTGACCGGCAGCTCTCCGCCCGTATGCACGGGCTCCTCGACGAAGATCAGATAGCGCTCGCGATCCCGGTAAAGATCGAGATTCTTGGGGGGAGTCCATCCAGGGAGTCGGCCCGACTCCGCAGTGTCCTCGAGGCTCTTCCGGTCTTCTATCCGTCGCGGCATACCTGGGAGCTCATGGAAGGCTGGATTGAACGAGCCGTTGACAGAGGAGAGCGCTTCGGGGTGGCTGACCTCCTGATTGCCGCTCTGGCAGCGGAGCGGGGCGCGCTGTTGTGGTCGCTGGACCGCGAATTTGCGCGCATGCAGAAACTCCGATTCGTCCGGCTGTATCGCCCATCCTGACCCCCTCTTCAGGCGGGATTCACTGGCCACATCCCCCGGCACGGGACGCCATGTGACCGGACAAAGACGCAGAGACCCGTCGTTGAGAGAGCGCGCTCCCATTGACGACCGCAGCGGCGGCCTTTTGGCATGAGGGTTGCTTGCTGTATGATGTCAGATCGGATTGGGGCGCGCTGTGAAAGATGCGTCGGTCAAAGGCAGTCGGTCGCTGAGTTTGTTTCCCACCGGCGCTTTCGTCGCCATCGTGGCAGCCGTGTGTCTCGGCCTGGCGCTGACTGCGGGCTACGATTTTTTCGGGCTGGCCCAGCTCCGGCTGCTGTATCTGCAAGACAGCGCCACCCGTGTTTTTGCCGACCTCGAAACGAAGGCACGGGGGCCCGACAAGCGGCCCTACCCCCAGTTCTGGCAGAGCCTCTTTGTTGAGAAGATCGGGGCCGGCAAATCGGATGTCGCCTTTCTGGCCCTGCTCAATGAATCGGGAGGCGTGCTGGCCTCCGAAGGCGCTCAGTTTGCCCCGGGGTTTATCGGCCCTATCGGGTTCAGACGCATCGAAGGAACTGAGATTTATGTCTACGAGTCGGAGCTGCCCAATCCTCAGGGCCAAGGAGCTGGCAGGGGGGGAGGCATGGGCGGGGGCATGGGCATGGGGCATCGCGCCGCGCCGCGCCGGCTCCGAATCGGGATCTATTCCTCGTCTGTCGATTTCATCCGCTGGCGGGCGATCGTCCATCTGGCGGTGAGCGGTGTCGCCGTCCTGACCCTGACCGCTCTGGCTTGGTACTTTCTGCGCACTCTCAATCGTTTTCTGCAGTTGAAAGCGCGCGAGGAGTCCGCGCGGCATCTGACGGCGCTCGGAGCGATGGCCGCGACGCTCGCTCACGAGATCCGCAATCCTCTAGGTGCGATGAAGGGATTGACACAGCTCGCCCAGGAGGACTTGCCCGGCGATCACAAGACCCAATCGCTGATGAGCACGGTCGTGCGCGAAGCAGAACGCCTGGAGCGACTGGTCAGCGATCTACTCACCTTTGCCCGGCCGCGCGATCCGCAGATCAGCCGGTTCGATTTCCAGCGTCTGCTCTCCGATGTGAAAGCGGGGCTGCAGCCGAAGCTCGACGCCGCCGGCATCAAGCTGGATCTTGAGCCTGGACGCGACTCGCTGCTCATCGACGCAGACGAAGGCGGTCTCCGGCAGGTTCTGCTTAACATTCTCCTCAATGCGGCGGACGCAACGCCGGCAGGAGGGACCATTACAGTTCGAACACGTCTCAACGAAAAGGCGCGGGTGCTGACTGCTGAGGTCGACGACTCCGGCCCCGGCCTCGGCGCTAGCGACCCGGAGGAGCTGTTCCAACCGTTTGCCACGACCAAGACCAAGGGATCCGGTCTGGGGCTGCCCATCTCCCGCCAGATTGCCGAAGGCTTGGGCGGAAGTCTGACGCTGGCCAACCGACCCGGAGGGGGCGCCCGCTGCACACTTACACTGCCGATCCGGGCGGCGCAACATCCAACCGCAATCGCTTCGAGCAGGTTTCTACAAGACGCTTGAAGCCTTTGCACTGGGAAACATGTGAAGAACTCGATCCTGGTGGTAGACGACGAACCGGCGCAGCGGCAGCTTCTGACGGCCTCTCTTGACAGGGACTATCAGATCGTGGCGGCCACCAGTGGAGTCGAGGCGACGCGGCTGCTTTCCGCGCGCAGCTTCGACCTGGTCATCACAGACGAACGCATGCCGGACATGAGCGGCATCGAGCTGGTCAAGTGGGTGCGGGAACGCATGCCGGAGATGCCTGTCCTTGTACTCACGGCCTATGGCTCGATTGCCACAGCCGTGGAAGCCATCAAGCTGGGCGCTCAGGAGTATCTCACCAAACCCCTCAAGAGCCCGGATGAGCTGCGCCTGGTTGTCGCCCGAACCCTGCGTCAGCGCGCTCTCAGAGACCAGAGCCTCGCGCTTCAGGCCGAAGCCGACGCCCAGTACCCTCCTGACATTGTCGCCGAGAGCGAAGCCATGAAACGCGTGCTCGCTCTGGCGGCGCAGGTCGCGCAACAGTCGACCACCGTGCTCCTGACGGGAGAATCCGGAACCGGGAAGGAAGTGGTCGCGCGCTTTATTCACCGGCGCAGCCCGCGGAGCGATGAGCCGTTCGTAGCCGTCAACTGCGCCGCCCTCCCGGAAACGTTGTTGGAGTCCGAGTTGTTCGGGCATGAAAAGGGCGCCTTCACCGGAGCGGTCCAGGCGCGCAGAGGCCGGTTCGAACTCGCCCATGGCGGCACGCTCTTCCTGGATGAGGTCGCCGAAACCAGCGTCAGCTTGCAGGCCAAGCTCCTCCGCGTGCTTCAGGAGCAGCAGTTCGAGAGGCTGGGAGCCACTCGAACCATCGTCGTAGATGTCAGGGTGATCGCCGCCACCAACACGGACCTGGCGCGCGCAATGGAGGAGAAGTCGTTCCGCGAAGACTTGTACTACCGCCTCAATGTGTTTCCCATCCACATTCCACCTCTGCGGGAAAGGCGCGAGGACATTCCGCCTCTGGCGGAGTTCCTGGCACGAAAAACCGCGGCGCGCATGGGCCGCCGCTTCCGCGCCCTGAGCGCCGAGGCCCAGGCAATCCTCTGCCGCCACGACTGGCCGGGGAACGTCCGCGAGCTGGAGAACGCTCTGGAACGCGCCTTGATCGTGGCCAAGAGCGATACAATTCTGCCCGATGATCTATCGCTTCAGTTGGCGCCGAAAACCGGTGAGGCCCGCACTGCAACACTCGCCGAGATGGAAAAGGACGCTATCCTGGAGACGCTCGCCCGCAATCAGGGGGATCGCCGCGCCACGGCCCGGCAGCTCGGCATAAGCCTGCGTACTCTGCAGTACCGCTTGAGAGAATATGGCCCCGCCGGCAAAGAGTAAGCTCAGATCTTCGGCCAGAACCGGAAATGCACCCCGTTTTCCCTCCCGTCAAGTGCAAACCTTGCGGTTCCGATGCAAAGTCTGCGCTGAGAATCACCTGTCTGGACACATGCTTTCGCACTTGCCGCAATGCTAACTGTTGTGACAAAAAGGTTTCTTCCCCTCATGCGCGCAGGCTCGCCGGCCTCACGGCTGATGGCACACGCATTGCACTATCGAGGGCGAGCAATTTGTAGGTTTGATCGAAAGAGATTCAAGAAAGGGGGAAAGTCGTTATGCGAAGCAAGAGATTTGCGGTCGGTTCGATAATCGTGTTTGGCAGCATGCTGGCGATGACAGGCCTGGCTCAAAATCGGATTCAGCGTCAGGGCGCCATACAGCCGACAGCCCAGGCTGCGGCACAAGACATCGTTACACTAACGGGCACGGTGGCCAGCGTCAACATGGCGCCCGGCCAGGGAGTGCCCTCGTTCACGCTGCGGTCCGACGCGGGTGAAGTCACCGTCTTGGCCGGACCGTACCGGGTTCTGATGAACAGCAATTTTGAAATCAAGCAGGGCCAGGTCTTGGAGGTGAAGGCGTTTCAGGATCCACGGGTGCCGAGCGCCTATGTCGCGACTGAGATTAAGGACAAAAGTACAGGCGCAACACTCGTTCTCAGAAACGCCGCCGGTGTGCCGCACACCGGCAGACGAGCCATGGGCGTGATGCGCGGCGGCGGGATGGGGATGATGCGCGGCGCCGGCGCCGGATCGGGCTTGAGAGCCTGCCCTTACAATTCTGCCAATATTGATCTCAAGACACGGACGGTTCTGGCGGGTGTGGTAGAGAGTGTGAGCATGGCCCCCGGCCAAGGCTTTCCGACCTTCGTGTTGCTTGTGGGTGGAAAGCGCACGACTATCGTGGTGTCCCCGTACAGGTCTTTATTGCAGGCCAACTTTCAGATTTCAGTCGGGCACAACATGGTAGTCGAGGCCTATCCCCTTGTCGGCACGGAGGGGAGCTACCTGGCGGCCGTGCTCCACAATCAAAGCACGCGGCAGAGCCTGACGCTGCGCAACGAAAACAGCCTGATGCTGCGGGTGCAGAGATAGGAAACCGGATCCGCACCAGAGCCAGCAGCAAGACCCAGCTCTATCCTGACGGCCCCTCCCCTGGAGTTTGGGAGGGGCCGTTCCCACAAAAACCCCTACATCGTGATTGCTTCCCGGTACATGCGTGTCCCTGCCGAAATTGTTCCGAAGATTCCCTGAAATAAGAACGTCCGGCGTGAAACTTCCTTGCCTGAGGCCCAATCGTGCGCCGCAAGGGATGGCCCGGAAGCAAGGCTGAAACGATTCCTGGTCAAACCCACTCCAGCTCGCGAAGTCGGCCTTGGCAACAAGCGGATTGCCGGCCTCTCTTGAGGGATCGGCAAGCCGCAACTTGTCCTTCGAGACCTTTGTTCGAGGCAGTCTGGCATGGCAGTTCCATTATGGCGTCGCCTTGCAGCGGCTTCGTGCTTGGCGATCGGAATCGGTGGCGCAGCGTACGTGAAGCTTCACTTCGGTCCCGCGGCAACGGACTCACTGGCACGGCTCGGAAGACCACTGCCGTCCCTCACGGTAGACGCTTCAGGGACCGCCGCCGATCTGAAAGATCTCGTTGCGGGCCGAAAGAGCGTCATCGTGTTCTACTCGCCGACGTGCCGGGTTTGCAGGGAAACGCTGCCCGCCCTGCAGCCGTTCCCAGCCACGCTGCAGTTGATCATGGTAAGCGAATCAAGCGCTGAGGCCGACCCTGAAGCCCTGCGCTTTCCGGGAGCAGGCCTATATTTCGACCGATGGGGTGCGCTGAAGCGCTCCTTCGCCGTTGCCGCGCTTCCGACAATTCTGTTTGTGGATGAGAGAGGCGTCCTTCGCTATGGGATGGTGGGTTCTTACCGCCGAGAATGGGTACAGGGAAAGCTGCGGGAGTTTGCGTCCCGGATCGATTAGCGCACCTGCGAAAATGCTGACCGAATATAGGGGACGATGGAGGCCCTTCGTGCCTGCGCATGAACACATTTCGAATTCAAGGCGGCGGTTTCGAGCCGCGTGCGCGCTCTTGGGCTTTGCGGCGCTGCTCACTGCAGTCTGTGCGCTGCCTAGGTCAGTCCCCTTGCTTCGGCAACACGGACAATTCTTCAAGCGAGTGCGCGCGGCCCTGAGGGGAGCAAGCTTTGTCGGCGAAGCGGACGTCGTGTTTCAGTCTCACGGCAACGACTGCGGAGTAGCTGCTTTGCAGATGATCCTCGCGGCCCATGGGATTGAGTGCAGCGCGGCGGCTCTGGTCCCGAAGCTGCGGTTGACACCGAGGGGAACCTCGATGCTTGATATGCGCCGCGCGGCTGCCGAGTTTGGCGTTCCCGCGAAGTCATGGGTTATTAAACCCGTGGATTTGAGTCAGACCCCGCTCCCTGCGATCGCACTGGTGAACGGAGATCATTTTGTGGTCATCCGGCGATTCATCGCGCCGGAAGTTCTAGAGGTGGATGATCCGGCCCTCGGCAGACTTCGATGGCCGATGCGCGCTTTTACAAGGGCTTGGTCGGGCGAAACGCTGGTCTTCGATCCGGCCTGGACTCCGCTTTGAATGCTTCAGCGAGCACCGTTCAACGCGGAGGATGATGTCAGGTGCTTGCGGTTGAAGAAACTTCATGAAAGGAGCAGGAAATGAACAAGCACAAACTTATTGTAGTCGGGTGCATTTTGGCGCTGATGCTGGCAGTAGGCATTGTCAGCGCCCGCCAGAATGTCACCCAGACGGTGGCGCTTGCACAATCCGCTGAGGCTCAGGCAGTCGGCGGCCTAAGCACAGAGTGCTGGCGAGCGTTGGGCGTCACCACAGCGCTTTTTGCGGCTGGTGTGGGCGGCTGCGAGGTGCTGTGTTTCTGTCTTGGCTGGTACAGTATTGGGGCTGTCGCAGTTTACTGCGGTTGAGGCCTATCATGAAGCGTCCCTTCCGGAAGATGAATGGACCTCTATGGAAGCTGTGCCTGCGCATAGCGGGCATGGCAGCCGCAATCTGGGCGCTTTACGACATGCTTCACCGACACCACTTATTCAGCTTTTGAGAGACGCTTCCCCCAGCCGCGAAACTTCAGAAAAAGGGAGGAATCATGTCAAATCGAAGGTTAGTTCCCATATTGCTGATGGTCTTACTGTGCGCCACTGTCAGCCTATTGAGTGCGGCGGGAAATGGGTCGCATTCGTTGCAGGCTGCGGCCGAAAGCATGGCGATCGGCGGAAGTAACTGCAGCGACTTCATGGACGGCTTCGCCGTCGGCATGGGCATCGGCGCCCTCTTCGGGTGCGCCTTGTGTGCCGCCGGCGCTATAGGCGCAAAGCTAATCGGCCTGTTTTGCTAAACAGGTATGAGATTCGGTCAATTGTCTGCGGCCGGCCCCCGGAACAATACTATAATCACGAGCAGTCATGCCGCCGGCCGCCTTGAGAAAAAGCTCCGGGCCCACGGGTCAAATCAGCCGTATATTTGATAACTCCAAGCCGGAGCGCAGCCAGCACTCATCGTTAAACCCGGATGGCGCTTGGATAAGGATTACGAAGAAGGCCCTGAAAGGATCGAGCAGCAAAGCCCAGGGCGCGAGCCCTGGGAACTGATGCGGAACAACGAATCAGCCCTGAAAGGGCGGAGCAGGGTTCTCTAAATGTAAATCACAATCAACGTACCGACTTCGGTGCAAGAGCCAGGAATTCCAATGTTTGAGCTTGCACGGTTGCTGGTTCGCAATCGCATGCGAAAGCTGGCCATGCATCATGGCTGGTTTCGCTATGCGAATATTGTGCTGGTGTTCGTCGTGCTGGCCTGCGCAGTCTCAGCAGCGGCAGCCGGGCCCGTGAAGCGCGCGCCGATTGCCCAGCTTCAATCCCTCCTGATCGCAGTTTGGGCGTCGTGGGCCGTCATGGGCATCACGCTTGGGAAAGACCTGAGTTGGACGATTCAACTGGAGGCGATCATTGCTTACCCCATATCAGGTTTTGCGCGTCTTTATGCGATGGCGTTCCTTCTTGGGTTTTTGAGTTTTCCCCTTCTTGGCGCTCTGTTCGTGGTTGGGTTCCTGGCATATCTGAGGTCAGGCTTTGCACCTGCAGTTCTGCTGACAACCCTGATCGGCGCGGTGCTCTACATCGCCTCCATCCGGCTCACGGTATCGTTTACTCGGGCTGCGATAATGCGCAGCCGACATCTCTCGACCGCGCACAAAGCGGTTGCAGCACTCGCCGGTGTTCCGCTCTTGGTTTATGCCGGCGCTTCCATCTTCCACCCCCGGATCGCATGGCTGCTGCCAGGATATCATTTGGGATTTGTAATGTCCGGACAGCATTTCTGGCTCCCCTTGCTATATCTGAGCGCGTTCAGTGGATTGCTGGCCATCCTAGATGCTGCGATGCAGCGGGATCTGATCTATTCGGGAATTCGCGGGCCCCTGGCGCCGGAGAGGCGATTGATGTCCGGCGGCGGTCTCATGCTGTTTCATTCTGCGTGGCCTGGACCGCTTTTTCGAATCCCGCTTCTGGGCTGGCTGCGAAGCAGGAGCGCGTTGCTGCTCTTGATCTGGGGCACAGGATACGGCTTTTGCTTTATGTACTTTACAGGAACGGATTCGACGCTTTTTGTGTTCCTTTATGTTTGGATGCAGTTAGTGTTTTACGGTTATGTCCGGGGAAACCTCCTGGGTACAGACCGCGGGGGCATCTGGCTCTACTATATGCTTCCCGTACGCATCGAACGCATGGTAAGTGCCAAGAGCCAATCGCTCAATCTGCTTCAGGGCTGCATGATCGCCGGAGTCCTGATCGGGAGCTTCCTGAGCCGGGGCCCCGGGATATCTTTTGCGGAATGGATGCGCGTCCTCTGCTATGCAGTGTCCAGCGTCGCGTTTGGTGAAATCTGGGGCTTTTTCTTTTCGGTTCGATATCCGGACCCCATTGACCGCGCGTCGCAGCATTCTGGAAGCACCTCGGCAGGCGCGCTGCTGGTTCCTCTGATCCAGTTGCTGTATCTGGGCTTCTTTGCGGTGGCAACGGCACTTGCGCGCCGATTCCTCCTGCCGGCAGTCTATTGGATCTTGCTGGCAGCAATTCCCACGGCAATGTTCATTGTGCGATTTTCCCTTCTACCATGGGTGCGCGCGGCCATGCTTGAGCAAAGGGAAGTCATCATAAAAAAACTTTCGGTCTTTCCATCATGATCGCTGGCGTGAGAGTCACCAGTCTTACGAAGACCTACGGGAAGATCCTAGCTCTGAGTGATGTGAGCTTCGAAGTCACGCAAGGTTCTATTTATGGATTGATCGGGCCCAACGGCGCCGGGAAGACAACCTCGATGGCAATCCTGGCGGGGCTGATTCAGGCCACATCGGGCAGCGCCTGGATTCTCGGCATGGAGGTCCAGCCGGGCAGGGGCGACCTGGTGTCCAAAATCGGCTTTTATTCGCCCCAGTTTCCGTTTCTGGATTATCTGACAGGAATGGAGCTCTTGCTGGCGTGCGGGCTGATGCACGGACTTTCACCTAAGGAAGCGAAATCACGGACGCGCGATCTTCTGGAATTGTTGGATCTGGAGTCTGCCGCTGGGCTGTACCTCTCTCAGTACTCACAGGGCATGCGCCAGAAAATCGGCCTGGCCTGCGCTTTGATCCATGCCCCCGTTGTGCTCCTCATGGACGAGCCTTTCTCCGGCTTGGATCCGACGTCCGTCTGGCGCCTGAGCTGCTGTTTTCGCCAGATCAAGTCAAGAGGTGGAACGATCGTCGTGTCCTCGCACGCGCTAGCGCTTGTTGAACGCCTCTGCGGCCGGGTTGGGATTCTCCACCGGGGCATCTTGAAGCGCGAAATTGAACTTGCCGCCAATGGCGAACCCCGTGCGCAAGACGGATCCAAGGCGAATCCGGAATCCGACCTGGAATCCGTCTTGTGGGAAACCATTGGAAGGCCGGAAATGAAGACGGTTTCGTGGCTCTGATCCCGGCAGCCGGCGGCGTCCCCTTGAAGCGGAAGAGGGAGATGGGAATATGGAGCAGCAGAAAGCTGTCAGCCGCAAGTCAAAGCCCGCATCGCTCTGGTCTATGTTCACAAACCCGGTGATCACTTTGGAATCTCTGCGAGATCGTCCGCGCTGGCTGGTCCCGGTCTTGGTCTCGGCGACTTTCTCAGTGGCGGTAAACCTGTACGTGGTCCGTCGTATTGGACTTGCCCGGTTGATAAATGCCGCGGGACATTCAAGTGCCGTAATCGACCCTCAGGCCGCAATGCAAAGCGCTCTGGCGCACCAGGACCTGATTCTGACCTTCCAGGCGGCTTCTACCTTCGTCAGTTCAATCTTGACGATCCTCGTGATCGCGAAGGTATTCTCGCTCGCGCTTACGCTCTGCGGGCAGGACACTTCATTCAAGACAATCCTCGCAACCGTGGCATACGTGTTAGCCTTGTCGGCAATTGTCAGGCAATCCCTGCTGGCTCTAACCGCGACTCTCATCCAGGATCTGGATACATTGGATCTGAGAAATCCACTGGCAACAAATCTTGCTTTCTTTCTTCGACCCAGCTCGCCTGTGGCACTGCGGATTCTCTCTGCGCTGGATGTGATCACCATCGTAACCATCGCTCTCCTTGTTGTCGGCTTGACCAAGGTGTGCGACCGGTTGTCGCCGCGAGCAGCCTCATTGGTGGTTGTCGTCCCTTGGATGGCCTATGTAGGCGCCACACTCCTGATCCCCTCTTTCTGAGCGTGAAAGCAGTTTCCGCATGCACTGGAAGCCAACTCATGGCCCCGCTCCTGATCTCTGCCGCTCAACCTCAAAGCATACGGGTGCTGCGCTTGCTGGTTTGGGCGGCAGGCAAGGCCGAAGGACACTTTCGTTCGCGGCGCACTACCAGCCTCCACCAGGCAGTGAAGAGTTGAATAAGCAGCCTGTGCAGATGTCGGAATCTGAGGAACTGGTTGCTCCTGCACCTGCGGTGGTAACAGTGAACTGGGACCTCGATCATGCGGCAGCCGTTGGCCTGGAACTTTTTCATCATCTCCACGCAGATGACACCGCTGTCGCAACTGAGTTGAATGCGATCGATAAGACTTCGCCTGAACAGGCGAAAGTCGCAATTTACATCCTCGACGTCAAGCCGGAACAAGAAACGCATCAGACGCCGGTATAGGTACCCCGCAATGATTCGGGATTTGGGATCAGATCTGCTGATCTTGTAACCGTTGACTAAGTCGGTATTTTCACCGAGATTTTCCAGGAGCAGCGGCAATTGCTCTACGTCGTATTGCCCGTCTCCATCAGTGTAAAATACCAGATCCTTGGAGCAATTTGCGAACCCGGTGATCAGAGCAGCGCCGTACCCACGGTTGACACCGTGGTGGATAACCTTCAGGAAAGAGCATTCTCGCGCCAGAACGCGCAGGAGATCCCCGGTCCCATCGACGGATCCGTCATCCACCACGACGATCTCATAATCATCGGCGAATCGTGGCAGCAGCCATGCCATCGTATGGATGATCCTGCCGATGGAACCAACATTATTGTAAGCAGGAAAGAATGCGGATATGGAGTATCGCTTATCGCTCATGCTCGAGAGTCTCGAAATAGGCTCCAACTGCATCCCGCTGACCGGTCAGCGCTATCTTTGCTGCGCGCAGATCTCTTCAATCTCCCGTTGATTCGGGACATATCTGAAAAAAAGGGTGTCCCGGATTTCAATGTTCCTCCCCTCCACGACCTCATCCATCTCGCCGGGGCCATAGAGGACATGCAGACTGCGTCCGGAATAGAAACGCTCAATCGAAGACTCAAGGCCGGAGGGATACACATAAGCATGGCCATACATCTTGGGTATCCGGGCCAGGATCAGCGTCGATCCGTCCCGCAGATCGGGGAGGTGCGCCTTGAGTTGCCGCGGGATGCTGTCGGCGATCACACCGGCGGTCTTCCATTCGGAAATGCGGGCGCGAAGCTCGACGGCATAGTATGTCGCAAGAACGAAGAAAATCACGGCGGTGAGCGGCAGCGGGACGAATCGCAGAGTGGGGAGCGAGCCGGTCTTTGTTTGAAAGGTGCACGCGGAAAGCAGAAGCGCGATCAGCGACGCATACCCAATGGCGCTCGCATAGGCAAACCGGCCGGCAAAGCCTGTGATGATCGCGAACGGAACAAACGCGATCAGCACAAACAGGAACGAGAACCAGACCATCGACCGGCGTTCGCGGGGAAGGAGCAATCCCAAGAGTACGAGGATGAAATATAGAATTCCGGCAAGATGGGCGTTGCCGTGGAAGAGATGATAGAGCAAGCTGTAGTAATTCTTCAGGAGGTTGCCTGCGCTATAGGATAGCGCGTATTGCCCTACTTTTCCACGAAACAAGAGCATCCACCAGGCCAGGTAGGTCATCAGAACTACTGTGTACGGGAGCGTTCTGATGACGGCTGTCCCCAGCCTTTCCCGGACACCTTGGGCCGGCGGCGCGAAGAGGAAGAACTCCAGTCCGACCAGGATTCCCGGAAGTATCACGGCCCCTTCATAACTGAGCAGGCTCAAGACAAAAAAACCAAGCGAAACGAGGATTGGGGCAGTCCGTCCACCGCGCGCCTTCGCAGCGGTGTGATCGCTCCTGCGAGGTGCCCACGTGTGGATGATCAGAGCTACGAGCATAAACAGTGTACTGATGAGGCTGTCCCTCGCAGCGATCCAGACGACGCGCGAATGATTTATGGGGTGCACGGCAAACAGCACCGCTGCCGCGCCCGAAATTGCGGCGGACCTTGTAAGCAGAAAAAGCCATGAAAAGAGTAAGACTACATTCAGCGCATGCAGAAGTACGCTTTCAAGATGATAGCCTTGGGGATTTCCGCTCCAGAGAGTGTTGCTGAGCGCGAAGGAGAAGGCAACCAGGGGACGATACTCGTTGCGGCCGTAGCCGACGGTCTCGCGCAGCGATCGGAGAGCGTCGTCGAAGCTCAATCGCTCCACGATGCGGAAATCACCCGCAACCAGGCGAACATTGAGCGCGGGGTAATAAGCACCGATCGTTAACAGGAAAAGAAGGGCGCCGATCCAAATCTCCCTTCGGACGCGTACGCAGTTTCCTGTCATTTGATGAATAGCTGGAATCCATCAAGAAACGGGACTTCTACTGCCAACGGGTGATGCCGCGCACCCATTTCCTCATGCCGAAGGCGCCGAGGTGCGCCATGGTCCTGCACAGCAAAGCCCGAGCCGAAGCCGATGCCACGAAACCTGTAAGTCTAGCCATTTGTTAAGGTTGCGGTCCAGTCAGGAGGCGAACCTTAAACGCTGCAATTTATCACCAAAAGGCTCTGGCTGCCCATCCCATAAAGGCGGTAGTCTTGAGGGAAAAAGACATTAGAGGGACATCAACCTGCGTGACGGTTCTGTCTGCTCGGCGCCGTGAAGGTGAGGTTGGACCGGCAGTGCCGGTGTGAGGAGGAAAAGATAGGCCTAGCCGGCTTCCGCACGCGCGAGCTGCCAAGGACTCGTGCGCCATTCCCTCGTCAGCCTCGCAGCTACTCTTCAGGAGGAGATTGGGTCCAGCCGGAGACAGCCGATTGCGATGGCAGTCTGCCGCTGTAAGAGGGCTCTATCGCATTGCTTTCGTGCGGCAGTCGTTCCCGGTGTCACTTCGCCGGGCCGCTGACCTCATTCTTTGCAAGGGTTAGTCCTAAAAGCGGTGGTGTAATCAGGGTGGTTACAATGACCATGATCACTGCGGCAGAGAACGTGGCGTCATCCATGACTTTCAGATTCTTGCCGATATTTGCAAAAATGAGGCCGACCTCGCCGCGCGGGATCATTCCTACCCCGACAGTCAATCGATCCAGTCCCTTCTCTACGACTCCCAGGCCGCAAACCTGCTTGCCCGCAATCGCCGCAAGTGTGAGACCGGCTGCGACTCCGAGCACCGCGGGATTGGCAAATGTTTCCAGCCGCACTTGAATGCCCATCAAAACAAAAAAGATCGGAACGAGAAAGGCAGAGACCGGCCTGATGAGTTGCTCGATGCGGATATCCTCGCGAAAACCGCTGAAGTGAACCTCCTCCAGAATCAAACCCGCAGCGAACGCTCCAACGATGGCGGCGAGCCCCACTACGACGGCCAGGTAGGACAACGCAAAAGCAAAAAGCAGCGACGAGATCAACATGATCCCGGAGGTGCGCAACCGAGCCAATTGCCCCATGATTCTGGGGATGAGAAGGGCGCCGAGCATGAGCGAGCCGCCCAGGAAAAGAACAGCCACTCCAACCAGACGGAGCACGGAGCCAAAAGCCATGGGTTGGCCGAGCTCCGCGGAGGTGACGATGCCCGAGACCGCCGCGAGCACCATCAGGCCGAGCACGTCATCGATCACCGCTGCACCCAGGATGATCTGCGCTTCCTTCCTCTGCAGCATGTTGAGATCCTTGAACACACGGGCTGTAATGCCCACGCTGGTGGCGCACAGGACTGCCCCGATGAACATGTGGACATGGTTCAAACTGAATCCTGCCGGTACGATTGCCGAAAGCCCGCTGGGAATTTCCTTGATAAAGAGCCAGCTGACCCCGAAGCCCAACAGGAATGGTGCGACCACACCGAGTATTGCAACCAGGAGGGAGGACGCGCCGACTTTCAACATGCCTTGCACGGTCGATTCCAGTCCGACCTCGAAGAGCAGAATAATCACGCCCAACTGTGCGAGGCCGCCGATGATCACCGCCCAGTCTGCACCGAAGGGAGTAATGCGCAGCGGTTCAAAGAAGTTCCAATTGGGATTGAACAGGATCATGTTGCCCAGAAGCACGCCACCCAACAATTCACCCAGCACGGCCGGCAACCCCAGGCGCTCGATCATTTCGGCTGCTAATTTGGCTACGGCCAGGATGAGCATCAATGCCATCAGTACCCGGGGAATTGGATCCGAATGGCCCGTTGCATCCGACGCAAATGCTGTCGCGATAAAGGCAGGCACTACAAAGAGAGTCAATAACAAGTTTCGTTTTTGAAGCATGCCGAGTTGTGATCCTTCAGGAGATAATCTTCTTGCGGACGGCATAAAGGACGATCTCTGCGGTGCTGTGCAGGCCCAGCCTCTGCATCAAGTTCGCCCGGTGGGTTTCGACGGTATACACGCTCAAGTCGAGCAGAGCCGCAACTTCCTTGTTGGATTTTCCCTCCGCCAGCAGTTGCAGGATCTCCTTCTCACGGTTCGTCAGCAGATCATAGGAGTCCTGAAGCCCTCGCTGCTTAAGTTGCCGCATATAATCTTCGAGCAAGGTTTCAGAAATCTGCGGGCTGAAAAAGGGCTTCCCTTTCGCTACAGTCTGGACGGCGTGAACCACGTCCATCTCCGCGGCGTCCTTGAGCAGGTACCCCTTGGCGCCAGCCGTGAGAACACGCACCAGATAGCCCTCGTCTGAATGCATGCTTAGAATGATGACTCTGATCCTGGGATTGCGCTTGACGATCTGCGCGGTCGCGTCGATCCCGTTCAGGAGCGGCATGGCAATGTCCATGATTACAATGGTTGGCTCCAGCTCCCGTGCCAGACGCACTGCCGCTCTGCCGTCCTCCGCCTCGCCCACCACCTCCATGTCGGGCTGGCGCTCCAGCAGAAAGCGGAGTCCTTTTCTCACGATCCCGTGGTCATCGGCTAGAAGAATTCGGGTTTTGCTCATAGCACCTGCTTTCTCACCAACGGAATTGCGATCTCCACGATGGTCCCCTTGTTCGGCTGGGACAAAACCGTCATGGCGCCTCCCAACTCCCGCACCCTTTCCTCCATTCCGATCAGCCCAATCCCCCGCGAAACGGCATTGCCAGGATCGAAGCCGATGCCGTCATCCTGGATCGTAAGGGCCATCTCGCTTCTGCCGCCGTGGACTGTGATGCGGACATTCTTAGCGTGTGCGTGGCGAGCGCAGTTCGTCAGCGACTCCTGGACGACCCTATAGACACAGGTGCGCAGCTCCTCCGACAGGTCGTCAAGATCGCCATCGATCTCGACTATAGCAGGAATGCTGTTGTGACGCGAAAACTCCCGGGCCTGCCACTGGAGCGCGGGTTCCAACCCGAGATCATCCAGCATCGCCGGTCGCAGCCCCATCGCCAGGTCACGCACGGCGCGCAGGGTCTTTTCCGCCAAGTCCTTGATTTCTGCATGGCGTCTCAGCAGATCCGGTTCTGGCGCCGCATAAAGCTCTTCGAGGTTCCTGAGCTCCAGTCGCAGGGCGGTCAACATCTGGCCGATTTCATCGTGCAATTCCCGGGAGATCGACCTGCGCTCCTCTTCCTGGGCCTGCACCAGTTTTTGGGAAAGGAGTCGCAGCTCCTTTTCGGCCTGCTCAATCCTGCGCCGTTCTTGTCCTGAACGCCGCTCCAGCCGCGAAATATGAAAGAAGCTGATTCCTGCCACAATCAATGCCAGGGTCAAGGATACGCTGGTGCTGCCCGCGAGAAACCGGCGGAAGGCAACCTGGCTCTGGCGCACGTTTTGATCTGCTCTCATTACATCGTCTGCGCTCAACCTGTTGATTTCCTGGATCAACTGGATCATGCCTTGCCGGCGGGGGCGGACCTGCTTCCGCAGGAATTCATAACCAAGTCTTGTCTTCTGCTGCGGTGTCCATTCAAAGATGGGTTCCATGGAACTCGCGTAATTGTCGATCTCATTCCGCAGCCGGTCGAGAGCCGCGCTCATTCCCAGGATAGCGCCCAGGCTGGACAACCGACTCTCCATGGAGGAACGGATCTGGAGAAAATCATGCCTGTACTGAATCCCAGCCGCGATCTGCGGGTCGATGATGTAATCACGCATGATCAGCGCCGTGTTCAAGATGTCGGCCTGAATGTCGTTGAGGATGGAAGATCTCTTCCAGTACGAGTTCTGAATTGCCGATAATTCGCCGTAAACCCTTTCAGCCCTCCAGAACGCACCCAGGGCCAGCAAAGCAATCAGGATCAGCAGAGTTCCAAATCCAAGCAACAGAAAAAGCCTGGGCGACTTCATCTCCGCTCCTCATCAACAGTTATCATCCATCAACAGGATGGAACACTCTCCAGCAAACGCTGCTGTCAAAGCCATTCTAACATAATGTCCAACTGACAGTTGTCGGCTCAGAACCTACTGACTTTTTGGATGAAAACTACTGGCTTTAAGGGATCGACCCGATCCGGTCAAGCGATTATCATGAGTTTTGTACTATCAACCAGCGTTCGCTTTAATAGTTGATCCTAGTACCGGTTGGTGATCGCAGCGCCGGATTCAAACCCCGGATCGGGCTAGAGACCGGTTCATGCCGGTATGCGGATCAGCTTTCTCCTCGTTTCTCCTCCACAGAGGAACACGACGCCGTCGTGTTCCTCTCCACTCCTCGTCAACAGGGGAGTTTCTGCGACTGGTCATTGAGAAGGGACCGGATTTGCGCCGCCGGCGAGTCTGAGCAGGCGCACTTTGATTTCGGTGATTTTCAGTTCGACCGAGCCTACCGCATTTTCGCACTGTAATTACAGTCTTTGGGTGATCGACAGGTACCTCTCAGTCTGATAGCGTGCCGCCATGCTCATCGTATTTACTGATCTCGATGGAACCTTGCTCGATCCCAAGAGCTACTCTTATGACGCTGCTCGACCGGCGCTCGAGCTCTTAAAGGACATGGGCATTCCCCTGGTGTTGGTCTCCAGCAAAACGCGTGCCGAAATAGAGGCCTGGCGTGCGCGGCTTGAAAACCATGATCCCTTCATTGTTGAAAATGGCGGAGCTCTTTTTGTACCGTGCGGCTACTGGCCTGTTCCCTTTCAGGCCCCTGCCAGTCGTGACGGATATGACGTCATCGAGTTTGGCGATCCCTACGCCCAGCTTGTACGTGTATTGCGCGAGGCCTCACATGAGAGCCGGTGCCATGTGATCGGATTCTACGACATGGACATCGAGGAGGTCAGTGTCCGTTGCGGAATGTCGCTGGAGCAAGCCGCCCTGGCCAAAAAGCGCGAATATGATGAGCCCTTCGAGATTCTCGGCGCCAACGGCAATCGACTGCTGGCACGCATCGAGAAGCGAAGAAAGCGGTGGACGCGCGGCGGCCGTTTTTACCATATCCTGGGCGCCAACGATAAAGCGCACTGCGTGCGCTTGCTTGCCCACTTCTACGAGCGGGCTTTCGGCGACGTGACTACCGTCGGACTGGGAGATGGGCTCAACGATGCCGGGTTTCTCAGGGCCGTTGACATTCCCGTCGTGATGGAGTCGGCCGATAGCGCGAAACTCAGAAGAAGCGTGCCACACGCTCGTCTGAGCGAACTTCCAGGCCCGGAAGGATGGAATCGCGCGGTGCTCGGAATCCTGCAGACCATGCGAACCCGCGGACATAGCCGCCGACGCCCTGTTCCGCGATGACGGCACGCTGATTTTCTGCTCCTGATCGTTTGGGCACCCAAAGAGAAAATGGGCGGTGAACTCCCCCGGCGCGATAGTCATGTCGATCCCGCGGTTCGCGTGGACTGCAATGCCCTGGTCCTCATAAGTCTTGGTCACACCCTCTGCGCTAATGATGAATTGGACGCTCATTGCGATTAGAGGCTCCTTCTCATGGCTTCAGCAGGTTTAATACGGGCCACGTGCGCTGCGGGATACACGCCGACCATCATGGTGAACAGCAAAGCCCAGGCGGGGTAGAAGATGAACTGGCGCACAGTTGCCACGGGGTAGATCAGGTCGCGGATGGTGACTCCCTCGAACTCGATGCCGCGATAGTCGATGCCGATGTGGCGGGATATCAAGGGTGCAGCCCTTGTTAGTTTCTGCCGCGCAGTTCGCTGGTTACATCGAAACGCCGGCTGAGCAACTTTGACCTGGATCTCGAAGTCGACCTGGACGGTCTTGTTCAACGTAGACTTTCCAGAAATGGCATTCAATGGATCGCCCTTGATCCGTTCATGTCCACGTCCAGGTCCACGACTAGGTCCAGGTCCAGGACGGAATGATTATGCAGTTTCAGGCTAGAAACGGACTGCCGGGGTCTGCACTCAGAATTATCTTTCCGAGCAATCTCAGAGATGCCTCCAGATCGACATCTCCTCCTTTTCCTGCCCCTCGCCCTGTTTTTCTTGAAAATAGCGCTGCAGTAATTCCTTTCCATAAAGGCCCAGAGCCAGGCTGACCGCCAGCACGATGCCGCCAACCACAAGGATGAAGGCGGCCAGAAAAACGTCTCTCGCAAAATCGAGATGGTCTGCCGCGGCCGCGACTGCGACGAAGACGACCAGGACTCGCACCCCCGCCGCGAGTCTGCGGCCAGAGGGGATTCCTTCGTTCACCGCCCAAACCAGAACATGGCGCCCGAGGTACTGGCCAAGCCAGATGCCGGCTATCAGGATCGCCGCTGCAGCCAGCAGTTTGGGCAAGAGAAAGATGACCGTTTGGGTGATTTGGGACGTGAGTTGAGTCTCGAATGCGCTGATGCCTGTCACCACCCCGCCCAAGAGGATCAACCAAAATGCGGTTTGGGCGACGATCTCGACGGTGCGCACTCTACCCGATCGGTTGAGCATGGATGAAAGCCCGCTTTGACGCAGGAAGCGGTCGAAGGCGATCCCTTTGAAGATCCTGGATAGAAGCCAGCGAGTGAACCTGGCGAGGATATACGCGACCAGCACGATCAGCGCGCCGGCAAGCAGCCCGGGAGCGTAAGCGGCAAATTGATCTGACACTCGCTGAATCGTCTGTTTGATGACATTTTCTAATAAGCTAATCATAAGATCGCACCTCCAAACTGACGGCCGATGCCAACTTCTCCTGCGGTTTCTCCGATGAGCGCCTCGCTTGACTGGCTGGACCGGGCGCATGGTCCCAGCGCCCGATCAGGTCAGGCTTCAACTGCTCAAAGCAGAGACACAGGCGTTCGATCCTCTGTTCGACTTCCTCGGCGATGAGATCCCGGGCCTCAACTACGAAGGAAGCAACCCGGGCAAGATACAGCGGGGTCAAGGAGCGCAAGAGATAGCCCCGCTCGACCGGTTGCCATTTATAGGCAACGGCGAAATCCATGATGATACGAGCCCACAGTTCGTCTTCCATATGGAAGGGCTTCCCCTGCGACGAATCCCGCCCCATCTCCAGGACGGCGGCATGAGTCTCGGGCCGAAGCGCCCGCTCCCAAATCTCTCCCAAATCCTGGCAACCCATCCGGAAGGATTTCAGCATCCGGTCAACGTTGACGTTGACGGGATCGAGTCCGACGCCGAAGCGGAATCCGAACAGATCCACCTCCTCGCTGGCGGCGCGAGCCTTCCAAACCTGCTGGTATTCCTGCATGAGTGTGAAGACGCTGCCCACGACCTGGCGCAGCATGTCGCTCAGGTCGGCGCCGGGATCTTTGGCGTTATGCAGCTTGGCCCCCAGGAAGCTCTGGCAGACGCGATAACCTTCGGCAAGCGCGATGGTCGTCATCCAGATGTCGATGCCGAAGCGCGCTGCGTCGGTTTCCCAGTCATTCCTCTGCAGGTAGCGCGAGAAAAGTCGCTGCGACATGCCGAAGTCGCCGCCGATCGGCTGCCGCACACGCAGGCCATACAGCGCTCGAGTCAGCGGATAGATGATGCTGTTGGTGATGGTGCCGTCGAACTTGTGGCGGTGATAGTAAGGCGCCACGAAATCGAAGCCGGCGTGCAGCACCGGACGCAAGAGCAGGTCGATCCACTCGGGCGTAATCGAACGCAGGTCGGCGTCGACCACCGCACAGGCTTTGGCGCCCAGGCGCTCCGCCAGTTGAAACACCAGCCGGAAGGCGCTCCCTTTTCCCGAAATGCCATGATAAGGCAATGACAGGCGGTGCACGGGGTACAGGGGCGTGGACAGAAACAGGAGGGTGGATTTCTCAAGCGTGCTCGCCATCACCGAGTCTCGGGTGCCGTCGGAAGAGCCGCCGTCCGAGTTGATGATGACAGCCTTCAACTGAGGGAAGTATTTTGCCAGACCTGCCTGTGCGGCCTGGACGACATGGCCGATCGTGCGCGCGTTGTTGTAGCTGGGTATGCCGACGACCACGTCGGCGGCATCTTCTATTTTTCCCAGGGCTTGCAAAGCTTCCTCCGGTAGGACTTGCTCCGGGCTTGACCTCGGCTCATGCGGCATGGCTGTTTACCATTCTTGATTCTCCTTCGATTCCCTTCAGCAAAAGCTCAAAGAACTCGGGAATCGCCGCAACCACCCGATTCCAGTTGGGGAGAAGGGGGAGGCCCAGCGGGTCTTCGATGAAGTCCGAGGCTGCCTCATGCAGGCTCTTGACGAAGGCAGCCACGGCGAGTTCTTCCTCGTGCCGGTCAAACTCCAGCCCGTTGAGCAAGGCGTCCGCGTGGTATCTGCCTATGGTGTCCTCGGCCATGCGGACATAATGAACTTCCAGGCTGCGGAAGTGATCTTTGGTGAAGGTCAGCCCCTCGCCCGCCAGCGTGCGCATGAGCGATTTGGCGATGTCGCGGGTCATGCGCCGCAGCCCCTTGGACGGATCGTCGCTCGACAGACCCTGGTGCTTGTGCTCGTAGCTGTCGGCGAGATCCACCTGGCAGATCCTCGATGTGGCGCAGTTGCGAAATATTTCGGCCAGCACCCCGATCTCGAGGCCCCAATCACAGGGAATCCGGTTCGCCCGGGCGAGATCTGCCCGCATGGCGAACTCTCCGGCCAGCGGGTAGCGAAAGCTGTCCAGAAAACGCAGAAAAGGCGTGGCCGGAGCCATGCTCTCCATCGCGCGGATCAGCGGGGTCATGAAAAGCCTGGTAACGCGCCCGTGCATCTTGTTGGTGACGCGCGCGTAGTACCCTTTGCAAAACTCAAAACCAAGGTTCGGATTGGCTACCGGATACACGAGACGAGCCAGGAGCTGCCTGCTGTAGTTGACAATGTCGCAGTCATGCAGGGCGATTACGTCGCAGTCTGCCGTGGCCAGCAAATAGCCACAGGCCAGCCAGCAACTCCGCCCCTTGCCGTCCTGACCGGCGAACAGTCCTCGGCATTCAAGTTGGGAAAGAAGGTGCTGCACAGGCGGACTATCCACCCAGAGAATGGTCACCCGATGAGGAAATCCCCGGAAAAACCTCTTGACGGCTTCATATTCTCCAGTTCCCGCTCTTCCCAGGGCAACGACAATGTGCCGGAGATAATGAACGTCGGCCAGTTCGTCAGCGATCTGACGCATCGCCGGAGTCTCGAACTCCGAATAGAGCGCGGGCAGGACCAGGCCGATCTTGTTGTGCTTTGAAAACTCGCGCATCTCCCGATCCAGCCTTTCAGAGTCGTTAGGCTTCAATCGATGTAATGTCGCTACTACACCGGTCTGGTAAAAGTCGGACATAGGCTCGCACCTCCTTTGCCAGGATAGACTGGGGGCATACTGCGGACCATCCTGTCCAAGGGGTAGTTTTCCTCAATAAGCACGGTAATCAGACCTTCTGGGGCGGCAGCATGGCATTCTGCGGATCGGAGCTCACCTCGAGAGCCGACCCATCAGCCTGGTGAGCCACTCATCCGAAGGGAGGCCGCACAGGTCGAGGCGCGCTTTCCACATCTGCTCAGCCAGGGAGATGTTGGTTTCGGTCCCATCGCCGTACGAAGCCGGGCGGTCACAGACGCTGGAAAGTGCGCTTCGGTATCGTTCGACTGCTTCCTGATACCGAGCCCCGGCCATCAGCTCATTGCCTTGCTTGTAGAACTGCTGGGACCTGGCGCTCCGCTGGGCTTGGTAGAAATAGCTGAGAAAGCCGGCCAAGGCCACCATCACAATCAGGACAGCCAGAACACCGCCGGGGAAAAAGATCTCGTATCTTGCCAGAGCCCCGTCCTAGTCGCATGGCTTCCTCGAGTTGCGGTCGAGTGACCATCCCCAACAAGAGGTTCTCGTCGACGACCGGCCACGCGGATATTTCAGGATGAATTGTCTTCAAGTCCTGTTCGACCGTGTCGGTTGCCGAGAGAATCTCGTCGGGAGGGTGGGCTCCCAGGATCACAGGCGGCGACTCCACGCGCTCCCGGGCTCCGGCGGGGAGGTGGATGCCGTCCTGGCGCAGCAGGGCTTCGTAGATCGGTTCCTTCTGCAGCCGGCTGGAGATGAAGTAGCTGATGAGGTTTGAAATCATCAGCGGCACGATAATGGTTCATGTCCCGCGTCCAGAAGCGCAAGTCGAAACCGAGTGAACTTGCACCAAACCCACAGAACACGACATCAGGGGCGGGATCCTCGAGGATGTGCGGGTTTTCGGCCGCGACCGCCAGCAGCAGTTTTTCCACCTGGCGCGGATCGCTTCCGTAACCCACGCCAACGGAAACCTTGAGCCTTACGTCGACATCCCCCTCGTAGCTCCAGTTGACCACGGGCGCGGAGACAAACTCAGAGTTCGGGACAATCATGGTGCTGTTGTCATTGGTCAGGATCGACGTGCTGCGGGCGCCGATCCTGACCACGCGGCCCGTGGTGTTCGCGACCTGGACTCTGTCGCCCACCTGGATGACCCTTTCGGAGAGAATGATGAGGCCACTGACAAAATTGTTGACAATGTTCTGCAGGCCGAATCCGATGCCCACGCTCAAACGCCGCCGCGACCACCGTCAGGGACGTCAGATCAATGCCGAGCGTCGAGAGGCCGATGGCAAGGCCCAGGACGATCACGGCGCAGCCGGTAATGCGCGCGAGCGCGTACTGCTGCCCGAGATCGAGACGGGTGTGCGACAGAATTCGCCGGCGCAGAACGCGCCTGGTGATGCGCGCCGCGAGCAACACCAAGGCAAGCAGAATGTTGTACTAGACAGTCAGCATAGCCATCAGCGCCGGCAGGTTCCTCTCCAGCGGCGCGGCGCGGAAGCGCTCATCCATGTCGCGGAAGCCGGCCAGCAGCTCTTCGTAGCCCTTCGGGCCGATGGCGATCATCTTTGCCTCCGCCATTTTCCGCTCCTCCATGTTTCCACTTCAGCGCTTTGCTCTCAGTCTTGGGCGCCCTCATCCGCCCATCCTTCCGCCAGGCAGCTATGCGCCCAGTTCCTGCACCGTGCGCAGGAAGCTGAGAACGTCGTCACGGCTCAGCATGCCGACCACCTTGCTGTCGGTCATTACCGGAAGCTGATTGACTCCGTTGCGATCCATTAGTTGAAGCGCAGTCCACAGCTCAGTATCCGGGCTGATTCGTTTCAATTCTCCGAGCGGGAGCATCACTTGCGCAGCGGTTGTAGAAGCCCAGTCGGGTCGCGCTACTTCCTTGATCCGGTGCAGGGTCATAAGGCCGAGGGTATCTTCACCGCGGTTGACGAGGAAGCAGCGGCGGCCGCTGGCGAGGATGTGTTCGTCCACCAACTGCTGCAACGTCAAGTCCGCCGGCACAGAGGCGCATCCAGTGCTCATTGCCTGGAAAACTCTGTGTCCGGCCAGCGCGCCCTGAAAAACCACCTGCTGCACTTGCACGGAAGCTGCGCTTTCGAGGAACCAGCCAATAAAGGCAATCCACAGCCCTCCGCCCAGGTTGCCGGAGAACACTTGCCAGACGCCCAATAAGATGAACAGGTAGCCAAAGAGCCGGCCCACATTGGCAGCGGTGAGCGTCGCGCGGCGCAGGTTCTTGCCGACGGCCCAAACGATGGCCCGGAACACACGGCCGCCATCGAGCGGGAATCCGGGTATCAGATTGAAGAGCACCAATGCAAAGTTGATGTAGGCCAGATACTTCGCTAAACCCCACAAGGGTTCCACCCCGGCGACTGCGGGCTTCATCACGGAAAACAACACGGCCAGGGCCAGGCTCACGATCGGTCCGGCAATGGCGATGAAAAACTCCGATGCAGCGCTTGGCGGTTCTTTTCCAATCTGGGCCACGCCGCCAAAGATGAACAGCGTGATGTTGCGTACCGGAATCTTGTAGCGCAGCGCGATCACGGAGTGCCCCAGTTCGTGCAGGAGCACGCTTACAAAAAGCATGATTGCGGTGACGGCGCCCGTGAGCCAATACAGCAACGGCGGCCAGTTCCTGAACTCCGTGGGATAGTAACCAGTCGCCAGTATCCAGGTGAGCAAGGCAAAGATAAGGAACCAGGAATAATCCAAACCCACAGGAATTCCGAGAACTCTGCCCAACGGAATCGTATGCCGGGTCATGTTTGCCTCTTTCTCCCGCAGGGTTCAGGCGCAGAGATTCTTTGCCGCTCAAACGCTTCAACGCGCCGCAGGTGGTTTAGGGGTTTGACGCATGCCTCGCTTCTTGACCATTCGAAGTCCAATTACCTTTGCCATATATATGGGGGTGCCGAGTCTCGTTTGTTGGCTCACGGTCTCTCCTTCCGATCCGGCCCGGACTGCGGCGCCGCTAAGGCTCCGCTCACAATCTCCTGGGCTTCTTCCAGGATGCGGCGCAGATGATCGGCCCCACGGAAGCTCTCCGCATAGATCTTGTAGATGTCCTCGGTCCCTGAAGGGCGTGCCGCGAACCAACCGCTCTCCGCAATCACCTTCAATCCGCCGATGGCGGCGCCATTGCCTGGCGCACGAGTGAGAATAACCTGGATTTTTTCACCGGCCAGTCCCGTGGGCCGGATTTGCTGCGGCGAAAGTCTCTCCAGAGCCTCTTTTTGCTCCAGACTGGCGGGCGCCTCAACGCGGTCGTAAAAAGGCTCGCCGAATTCGCGCGTGAGTTCGAGGTAGATCTCACCGGGATCGCGGCCAATCCGCGCCGTGATTTCCGCCGCGAGCAAAGCCGGGACGATTCCGTCCTTGTCCGTCGTCCAGACGCTGCCATCCAGGCGGACGAAAGACGCGCCGGCGCTCTCTTCGCCGCCAAAGCAGAGCGAGCCGTCGAGTAGACCATCCACGAACCACTTGAACCCGACCGGCACCTCGTAAAGCTTCCGGCCAAGTTTTGCGGTTACGCGATCGATCATCCGGCTGCTCACCAGCGTCTTTCCCACCGCTGCCTCCCGAGGCCACTTCGGCCGGTGTTGAAGGAGGTAGAAGACGGCAACGGAAAGATAGTGATTGGGCGGGAGCAGGCCGGCGCTCCGGGTGACAATGCCGTGCCGGTCATGGTCGGTATCGCAGGCGAAGGCGATTTCGAAGCGATCCTTCAGGGCGACCAACTGCCGCGTCGCATAGGGCGAGGACGGATCCATGCGTATCTGGCCGTCCCAATCGACCGTCATGAAGCGGAAGGTCGGATCGACGGCGTCGTTGACGATCATGAGGTTCAACCCGTAGCGCTCGGCGATAGGTTGCCAGTAGTGGACCCCGGCGCCGCCGAGCGGATTCACTCCCAGCCGGATCTTCGCGCCGCGAATGGCATCCATGTCGATCACATGGCCCAGATCGCGCGTGTAGGCTTCCAGATAGTTGTGCCGATGCGTCGTGGAGGCGCGAAGAGCCTTCTCGAGAGGAATCCTTTTCACGCCCCGAAGGCCGCTCTCGAGCAACCGGTTCGCCTCCGCTCCAATCCAGTCGGTGACGCCCCGTTCTGCCGGACCGCCGTTAGGCGGGTTGTACTTGAAGCCGCCGTCATGGGGCGGGTTGTGCGAGGGCGTGATGACGATGCCGTCCGCAAGCCCTACTTCGCGCCCGCGGTTGTACGTGAGGATCGCATGAGAGACGGCGGGCGTCGGAGTAAACTCTTCGTTCTCCGCGACCATGACCTCCACCCCGTTTGCCGCCAGCACTTCAAGCGCGCTGGCATGGGCCGGCACGGAGAGCGCGTGCGTGTCCATGCCGAGGAACAGCGGGCCATCAATCTTCTGCTGCTTTCGGTAGGAACAAATGGCTTGGGTTATGGCAAGGATGTGCCGCTCGTTGAAAGCCTTTTCGAACGCCGAACCACGATGTCCTGAGGTGCCGAACGCAACCCGTTGCTCCGGCAGCGCAGCGTCAGGCGCCTCGGTATAGTACGCCGTGATCAGTTTGGGCACGTCCACCAGCATCGATGCTTCGGCAGGCTTGCCCGCTAGAGGACTCAGTTTCATCGCTTCCCCTCCGATATTGTAGCAATGTCCTCGTCACTGATCGCCTCATTTATTAGCCTACAAGCTGAAATGTCGCTGTTCTTGGCAGCTTTGACTCTAGCCGGCACGCAAGGAAGAACTCAGAATCGCCGACCCCTGCGTATGTTTTGGGAACAGGCGCCAAACTTCTCGTGGGAGAAACGGAGCCGGATGGCGGGTCGCTTTCTCGTTGTTTTCTGAGGGCCTGTGACCGTAAGATCGTTCTCGCCGGATGTTCCGGAGGGATGTCGTGATCGGCAAAACCATCTCCCACTACAGGATCATCGAGAAACTGGGGGGCGGCGGCATGGGCGTCGTCTACCGGGCCGAGGACATCAGGCTTGGGCGCACAGTCGCGTGCAAGTTTCTCCCCAAGGAACTGGCCGGAGATGAGCAGGCGCTCAAGCGCTTCCAACGCGAAGCGCTGGCCGTTTCGGCCCTGAATCACCCGCACATTTGCACGCTCTACGATATCTGCGATGAGGGCGGCCAGCCGTTTATGGTGATGGAGCTGCTCGAGGGCCGTTCGCTCGACCACATCATCGCAGGAAAGCCGCTGGACGCCGACACCATCCTCGAAATCGGCATCCAGATCGCCGACGCGCTGAACGCCGCTCACACCAAAAGAATCGTGCATCGAGACATCAAACCGGCCAACATCTTCGTGACCGGAGAGGGGCAGGTCAAAGTGCTGGACTTTGGCCTGGCCAAGCTGGGCTTACTGCAGGCGCCTCGATCCACCCAGGCACAGGAGGGCACGCCGGAGCTTTCGGAGGCGCTCCTGACTTCGCCTGGAATGCCCGTCGGGACTGCATCTTACATGTCGCCCGAGCAGGTGCGCGGCGAGGAGACCGATGCCCGCAGCGATCTCTTTTCGCTGGGAGTCGTGCTCTATGAGATGGCAGCCGGCCGGCCCCCGTTTGAAGGTCCGACGTGCGGCGTCATTTTCGAGGCAATCTTGAACCGGACCCCGATCGCTCCCCGGGTCTGGAATCCGGCGTTGCCCGCAGCTCTGGAAGCGGTGATCCAGAAGGCGCTGGAGAAGGAAATGGCAGCGCGCTATCAGACCGCCGCCTTGCTGCGTACCGATCTAAAGACTCTCAAGCTCGAAAGAGATTCCGGACGAATACTGGCGGCTGCATCAAACGCCCCAAAGGAGGCCGAGGATTCGCTCAGCGTGAGCGCGGGAGACTCATCTCGCGAGCAGCCCGAGGGCAAGCCCCCGGAGCGGCGCAAATCGCGGCGCGTCCTGCGAGTGGCCTTCTTGACTGGAGCCGCTGTTCTCTTGGCGGCCGCCGGTTATCTCCTGGTCTCCGTAAGGACAGCCTACTACCCATGCATTGTGATCAATGAGTTCCATGTCGATCCGGACCTTGTACCCGCCGGACTGACCGAATACGCGCTTAAGAGGACCCTCTCACAGTTTCAAGAGGTGACAGTCCTCGATCATAGGGAGTTCGAACAGGCGCTCCGGCTTGAAAACAGCGCGCGTAAGTCACAAGCCCAAAAGCGCGGCAGTGCCCGAGTGCTGGATAGGATCCTGAACCGATCAGAGGCAGTCCGCGAGCCGACTCTTTCTGTTTCGGCGGAGATGCGCCAATCCATGGGATCCATCGAACTGCAGGTCAATCTGACCAATCGTGGGCGGTCCGAGTCCTTCTCCAGCCGTTACCGGGGTGTCGATCAACTGATCACCAAGGGAATCGACGACCTCGTCTGGCGCATCCTGAAATCCTACGACGCTACCCTGGAAAGCAACCTGGCCGCCAGCGCGCAGAGTTTTCGGCCCGCCGTGCTCCTGCTCTCCGACAACCTCGACGCCTTGCGCCATTACTGGCAGGGATCGATGGCCTGGGACCATCTGGACATGGCATCGGCGGAACATGAGTTCCGCTCCGCGCTCGAGATCGATCCCACATTTGCGCTGGCGCACCTGCTGCTGGGGGAGGTGCGCGTCTTTCAGAATCAGTGGAGCGACGCTCAGTGGCAAATCCAGGCCGCCCAGGAGCAATCCGGTTCTCTGACGGAAGCAGACCGCCTGCGCATCAATGCTCTACTGGCGCGGGTCTCCGGCAGGATCTTCGACGAACGGGCTCAACTGGAAAAGCTCATCGGACTGCAGCCGCACCGCGTGGAATACGTCTACGAACTCGCCGAGTCCTACTTCCACACCGCCGATGTCCAGGAGGCAATCAACAAGTACCTGGAAGCGCTCACGCTCGACGAGAGCTATGCCCTGGCTTATAACCACCTCGGGTACTGCTACGCGTGGAAGGGGGATCACGCGCTCGCCCTTCAGGCTCTGACCCGCTATCTGAAAATCGATCCTTCCACCAATGCTTACGACAGCCTGGGCGACGCTTACATGCTGGCCGGTGAATACGACAAGGCTGAGGAAATGAAAAGAAAGGCGGCCGAGAAGGACGGAAACTTGTACTATGTCAGGCGCAGCCTGGTCTTCCTCGATATCTTGCGCGGCCGCAACCGCGCTGCCGGCGAAAAGCTCAAGGAGTTGGTAAGCGAGGATATCGACGACCTGGAAAAGGCGCGCTTCCTCGCCGTGGCAGCCTTTTTTCACTATCGCCTTGGTGAGCTGAAGCCGGCCCTGCAGGCCTGCAACCAGGGGCTTATGCTATTGAGAGGCGGGCTGAGCAGCGACGCGCCGCACGACGAGCTCGTGTGGCTCAAGGGATTGATCGAGCTGGACTCCAGGAACATGGCTGGCGCCAAAGCAGAATTGGCGCAGCTCCGCAAAATGCTCGACGCAAACTCGATCACCGCCATGAATTACAAGCCCGCTTATAAGCACTATCTGCATCTTCTCGCCCGCATCAGCGCCGAAGAGGGGAAAAAGGATGAAGCGCTCCTCGCCATCAAAGACCTCGAGTGGGTCAAAGACAAGTTCGGCTACTGGAGCACTCTCTACGACCACGCATTCATGTTGGACAGCATCGGCCAGATCTTCGAAAAGCTGGGCTCTTTGCAGGACGCGGAACTCTCTTACCGGAACGCTTTGTCCTACAACCCGCAGTTCCCGCTGGCGCACTTTCACCTGGGCCGTCTGCTCCTCCGCGCCGGACGGAATCGGGAAGCACTGGACGAACTGAAGCTATTTCGAAGCGAATGGGCGACGGCGGATGCGAACGCGCCGGAGATCGTGGCTGCCGGCCAGATGCTGAACCCTTCCAAGTGACGAGTGACGAGTTAAAAACGCTTTTGTTGATTCGTCATTCGTCACTCGTCACTTCGCTCCGGTTCCTTTCACCCAGAGGAAGTAGCATGGAACACCCAGGGCGATAGTCATCAGTGCAATGCTGGAGGCGAACGGCCGGCCGGCAAATGCCACACCCATGAGTATCAGGCTGCTGATCAGATAGAACATCGGAACCGCCGGATATCCAAATACCTTCGCGGCCGACGCCTCCCCGATCCCCTCTTTCCTTGCCCGGAATATTCCTGCGACCGCCAGCCAGGGAAACACCCCCAGGGCAAAACCGATATAATAGGTGATCTGCTCAAGCGTCCCGGTGACGACCATTGCAACGGCGATCGCCCCCTGGATCAAGATGGAGATTCCAGGCACGCCATAGCGTGGATGCACCTTGGCAGCCAGAGGGAGGAACAGCCGGTCCTGCGCCATGGCAAAATACACCCGCGGCCCGAGGATGATATAGGCGCTTAAAGAGGAGAGCAATGCCAGGCCCGTCAGCAGCCCCACGAGGTTCCCCACCCCACTCCCGAAAGCCCGGACGGATGCTTCCTTGACAACTTCCTCCATCCCTTGCAGCTGGCGAAAGGGCACATACTGAAGGATGAAGATGTTGACTGCCAGATACAACACAATGACGATGCCCGTGCCGGCCAGCAGGGATAAGGGCAGGGTTCGACGCGGTTCCTTCAACTCGCCGGCAATATACGCGCTCGCGTTCCACCCGCTGTAGGCGAACATCACAAACATCATGGCGGTTCCAAACGCGTAGCCGCCTTGCGACTCGCCGCCGGCAAGAGCAAACGCAGATCCAGTCCACCTTGCAAATAGCAATCCAAATGACGCGAGACCTAGAACGATGGCGATCTTGATTCCCGTCAGAAGATTCTGAACCACCGAGCCTAAGCGAATGCCGAGGTAGTGTACACCCGTGAGCGCGAGGATAATGGCAACAGCGCTCGCCTTCTTGAGGAAAAAACCCCCCCCACCCGAAAGCGCCGGGAATCGGTCTTGAGCTGCACTGAAAACATATCCCGAAAAACCAAGGGCAGAAGCGGCGATGGGCGCAGAGAATCCTACGATCAAGCTGGTCCAGCCGGTCAGGAATCCCAGCGCCGGGTGGTATATCCTCTTGAGATACACGTACTCCCCACCCTCCTCGGGCATGCGAGTTGCCAGCTCCGCGTAACATAGCGCGCCCGCGACTGCAATCAGCCCTCCCAAAATCCAGCAACCGATGACCCATCCTCCGCCTGGGATCTTGCCTGCCACATACCCGGTGGTCGTAAAGATGCCGGCGCCGATCATGTTCGCTACCACGATGCTGGTCGCGGTCAACGGGCCTATCTTCCTGTGCACTTGTCCTGCTTTAGTCTCGAGCTCACCTGCTGGAAACATCGGATCTCCCGAAACTGTAACCGGTGAATTTGCCTCGCACCCCGGCATTGCGCGCGCTGCGCATTCTCCCGCCGCGTTGGCAAGGCGTCTATAATATGTGTGGAGGGATTAAAAGGAAAGGACGACGCGTATGCTCACAAGAAAGCAGAAGGCCATTTACCTGACGGGCGGGGGTGTCGTTGCTGCAGCGCTCGTCTGGCTCTGTAGCGCTAAGTCGGCTGCAGGAGCCCGCAGCTTTCTGGGTGAAGCGGGCAAGAAGGCGGGCAAGTCGCTCGACGATATCCAGAACACATTGTCGACAGTGCGGCAGTGCACGG
>Ga0315282_10002135_pt1 | contig 36829 bp, 38 predicted proteins | sample YL17G07_20_MG_FD_203693 | JGI IMG/M metagenome (GOLD analysis project Ga0315282, IMG submission 203693) | Sediment microbial communities from Yellowstone Lake, YNP, Wyoming, USA - YL17G07_20 | ecosystem: Environmental > Aquatic > Freshwater > Lake > Sediment | place: USA: Wyoming | collected... | reverse complement strand
GAAAGCAACAACGCTCTCGAAGGGATCACTGGTCGTAAAAACGATTTCCTTTGAAGTCTTTGGAATTTTGCCAGCTGGCTGCGGCTGTTTTGTCTCGTAAACCCCATCCAGCTTGGCTCCCGGGTAAACCTGAAATGATCTAGCAGAGACGACTACCGGGAAAGTTAGCAACACCGCAAAGGCTAAAATCGATATTATTCCTTTCTTCATCTCTACCCTCCATCTTATCTCTTAAGCTTATTTTGACCCGATGATGACACTTCGTCAAGGTCCTCAGTTTCTCTGGTTATATGATTAGGAGTACTTTTCCCACCTGGCGGATGAAATTGCGTAAATTTACTCACTTTTCTGTGGAAAATGACCTAATTTGACCGAACAAATTTTTTCCCCCGATTTTCAGGAGCAGCAATAAGTTGAAACAGTAATTCATATTAAGTGGTTACACTATTTTCGGAGATTTATGACGGAGGGGTTGTTTAGGGTATACATTTTGCTTGTAAAAAAGAGTCGAATCTTAACTGATCGGTTTAAATCGAGGCTCTCGAATGCAGAAGATCGGATGTTTGGGAAGGTGCTTAGGGATGCCCACTCCATTTTCGTCATCCCCAAGAGGAAAATATCAACATTGGATAAAATCGTAAAGCTTTTAATCGCCATCGCTCTTCTGTCTTTGACCATGAATGGTCCGGTCTTTGCTGAGGACTCATCCCCGGTCAAGGGCGGAAAACTTCCTGGCATCAGCCTTCCTATTCCTAAAGATTCAGACGAAAAAAACTATTTAGGAATCTCAGGAGAGGGGCTTTTCAAAATTCCTCAAATCAAGGCTGAATGTGTGCTGATCGAGATCTTTAACTCATATTGCCCAATCTGCCAGAGTACTGCATCGGCTATGGGGGAATTATATCGCCGAATTGAAAACAATCCAAATCTCAAAGATAAAATAAAGCTGATCGCTATCGGGGTCGGGAATAATGTCCTCGAAGCAGAGATATTTAAGCAAACTTATCAAATCCCTTTCCCGATCTTCGCGGATGAAAATTATGAAATCCACCAGGCGTTAGGAGAGGTTAGAACCCCATTTTTTATCGCCCTTAAGATAAACGGAGAGGGCTACCAAGAGATTGTTCACACCCATCTGGGCGGTCTGACAGACGCAAGGGAATTTTTGGATTTAATGGTTGAGGCTTATGGGATGAAGCAGGAGGATTTACTAATAAGAAAAGCCTCTTCGCCAATTGAATCTTTGTCCACGTTGACCCCTTAAACGAGTGATTTGTTAGAGGAGAGGAAAGACGATTAACACGTTTAAGATTTTAATTGCCGATGATGAATTTCTCATCCGGTGGTCTCTCACTCAGGCCCTATGCCAAGAAGGTTATGAGGTCATTTCGGTTAAGGATGGACGGAAGGCCATTGAGGCGGCCAAAGCAGAACACTTCGACTTCATCATCACTGACCTGATCATGCCGGAATCGGACGGATGGGAGGTGCTGGAGATGACCACGCGCACTCAACCTCCACCGCGCGTCATCATTATCACCGCCAGAGGGAATGAGGATACGGGAAGGATAGCTAAAGCAAGAGGAGCCTGGGCTTACGTGGAGAAACCTTATATCATCGATAAGATCAAAGAGATACTGAAATCAGTCTATAATTAACTTTCTTTTACGACCCCTTCAAATTCCAAAAATATCAACCGGAAATGAAAACCCCTTCCTTACAGGAGTCTTATCCCTAATAGGATCGTCCTCCCATTTTCATCCCTCTTTGAATCATCCCATTAAAACATTACAGAAGGGTAGATTCCTCCGCAGGAGCGACCCACAGCGATAAGAGAATTAAGCCCATCGATGGAACAACCCAGATGACGGCGGCAAAGAAAAACGTTGTCATGATCGCGATCAACCCCTCCAGAAGAATTCCATAGTTCAGGATGACAAACCAGGTTCCGATGAAACAAATGATTGTCCAGGAAAGAATCGAATAAGAAATGACTTGCGAAAACCAACTCTTTCTAAAGGTCCTCGTTTCCATGTTACCCTCCTCTCTGTCCTGTCCGGATCGAGTAGCTTATAAAAGGCTGGCCTGTTTGCGGAGAGACCGTACGGATTCCCGCCGATTCCTTTGGCGGGCCGTCCCTCTTATTCCAACACTTTTGAGATGGTCGTCTTGGTCGTCAGAACCCTTTTTTCAACCTCCGATATCAAACGTTTGGCATAGATGAAATTGTGGACCCCTTTGCTCTTATCCTCATCAATCGCTTTCAGAACTTCTTCCACCTTTTTCGCTAAGACGTCGACCTCATTCTTCGCCGTGTCGGGAAGCACCTTCTTCCCGGCTCTCAAGGCTTCGAGAGAAAGTCTCAATCTTTTCGTTTGCTCGGCCACTTCTTTTTGCCATCCATCCGGCATCTCGCCGTACCGCTTCTCATGACATTGCACGCAGGTCTTCTTAACCTCCGTCAGGGAGTGGCGCTCGGAGATGGTCGTGTGACATTCGACACACTTCACTCCTTCCGCCATGACATCGGGAAGAGCTTCTTTCTCGCCGAGAGCTTCTCCTTGAATGAACCTCTCCTGAGTATCGTGGCATTTGGTACAGTTCGATCCTGCTTGATGATGACACCTCAAACACTCCACTCTTGTCTTGAGGATCTTTCCGTGTTCCTCCCCTGAGGCATGGCAAACATTACAGTCCAAAATCCGTGCGATGTGCTTCCGGTGGGGAAAGGGAAGTCCGTAGATTTTAATCTTCGCATCCCCAAATCCCTTGTGGCATTTACTGCACTCCGAGTGGGAAGCTTCGATTGCCTTCGGCAGAGGAATTGCCTTTTTGGGATGGCACGTTGAGCATGAGGTTTTTTCTCGACGATGACACTCGAAACAGGCTTCTTTGGAAGGACGAAACGTAGGTGGATCGTGAGGATCATGGTAAATATTGTAGTGACACGAGGTGCAAGAATTCTTCAGTTGTTCTACATGGAAACGATGGGGGATGGAGATGTTGTACGGATTGATCTTCGGGGAAGCTCGCTCCACGTCAAAGACACGTTGGTGACAACGAATGCAGTTCGGATTGATCTGGTCGAGCTTGGCAGAAAAACCCGCATGCTCCCCATCGCTCTTCAGAGGAAAGATATTGATGCTCGGCATCAGGGCGTGACCTGTTGCATGGCACTCGGAGCAATTGATCTTGGGATGCATGGTCGATTGCTCCCAGAATGAGGGCTCCCGCTGCTGATGGTGACAGGTGACGCAGAATTCCTTTTTGGTCGTGGTATAGGTGGGGAGGGTGATGGCCGCATTAAACATGAATACGACCAGACCTCCCCCCAGGGTCCATGCCCAGAAAGGAAGATGGGGAATCTTTGGAATATTAAGTTTCAACGCCCGTTCCTCACAAGAGACTACTCATTCGTCAGTAATCCAGGCACCCCTACCCTTTTCCCGATGGAATTGATGGTATTGCCGATGTCCAACGAGATGGGAATAATGGTGCTGTTTTTCTCCCCGGCAATTTCGGTGAGCGTCTGGAGATACCGCAACTGAAGGGCAGCAGGCTCGATGGAAATGATCTTGGCCGCCTGCCGAAGAGTTTCCGCAGCCTGGTATTCACCCTGCGCATGGATGACTTTTGCCCGTTTCTCCCTTTCTGCCTCGGCTTGCCTCGCCATGGCGCGCTGCATGGGATCGGGCAATTGAACATCCTTGACCTCCACGACACTTACCATCACGCCCCAGGGCTCGGTATGCTGATCGATGATCTCTCTCAAGCGTTTGTTGATCTTATCCCTCTCGAAAAGAAGCTCGTCGAGGTCCGATTGTCCGAGGACGCTCCGAAGAGTGGTAAGAGCAATCTGAGTGGTTGCCTTGACGTAATCGGCGACCTGCAGAACTGCCTTGACCGGATCCATGACCACGAAGTAAACGACGGCGTCAACTTTAATCGTGACGTTATCCTTTGTGATGACTACCTGGGGTTCTACCACCATCGTGATCACCCGGAGATCGACCTTGATCAAACGGTCTACAATGGGGAGGATCAGATTGAATCCAGGTTCTCTCGTTTTGATGAGTCGACCGAACCGGAGAACAACACCCCGCTCATACTGCCTCACAATCTTGATGGCGAGGCCAAAAAAAGTAATGACAAAAAGTCCCAGAACGATGACCAGAGACATCCATCGAATCGTTTCCATTAATCTGTTTCCTCCTCAACCACTTATTTGAAAAATGAGATAGCTCTTTCTTCTTGATTGCTCAGTCCAAATCCTCCCAACCCCGTATCAATCATTGGGGGGGAATGAAGGGGGTCGGGAGAATTCAGACTTTCTCTATTTTGATGACCGTATCCATCCATCCCTGTCCTTCCCCGAGGGGGTCCTGTTGGACTGGAATGATGGGGTTCGGATGAACGCCAGATCCGTGTTTTCCCCACCAGAGGAGATTGGTCTCCGGATCCTGGCTTCGAAACGGCTTTCCCTGCGCGGTTCGCCCGTAGTGCCAGCGCCCTAAACTGTCGGAGAGGGCAACCACCCGAGGATGAATCCCTTGGGTCACAAAAACCGGAGTGACCAAGGAGCCCAGCGATGAGGTGACTTTTACCCGATCTCCATCGTTCAGGCTCATCCGCTTCGCCGTCTCCTCATTGATCCAGAGAGGATTCTTGTGGACAATCTCCATGAGCCACTTGCAGTTGGCTGTCTGCGAGTGAGAATGGACATTCCATTCGAAGGTGACCAGATGGAATTCGCCTTCCTTCAACTTTTGGTGATAGGGAATGGGGGCATAAGCGGGAAGAGAGGGTTCGAACTCGTATTTCCCGGAGGGGGTTTTTAATCTCTTCCGCTCGGGCTTCAACCCGGAATCAACCCAGATCCCTTTCTCCATCAAGAAATCGATCCCCCCTGCATCCACCAGCCTGGGAATCTTACGGACCATCGCCTCAATGTAGTTCTCCATCCTTCCAAATCTGAAATATCGTTCCATTCCGTTCCCGATCCGCTGGGCCAGCTCGATCAGGATCTCCGAGAAGGGAAGAGAGGAACCCATCGGTTTCGCGAGGGGCTGTCTCAAGGCAACGTAAGGAATCCCCTCCATCGGAGGGGGTGAGAGAAGGTCCCACCGCTCGAGGTAAGTCGCTTCAGGCAGCACCATGTCTGCAAATAAGTTACTTTCGTTAAGAAAAGGATCGATGGAAACATGGAAGGGAATTTTTGCTTGGTCCTGAAGGACATATGAGATGGTTTTCGAATTCGGCCCGTTGTAAACGGGATTATCCATGTGGGTCAGCAGAACCCCGACGGACTGCGTTCCCTGGGCCACCCGGACAAAAAGGTTCTGGGATTCCGGATTCATCCTCCGCGATCTTTGAGGCTTTGGATCTGGAGGGTCGAGAAGATAAGGCTGGGGAAAGATGAAACCGCCTTTTGTGCCCAGACCTCCCACCATGGCATTGAGAAGGAGGATACTTTTTTGGTTTGAAGTACCGTTGATATGTTTTAGGGCTCCCCCTCCTCCGATGGCTAAGCTCGGCTTCGCCGTGGCGAACTCCATTGCAATGCGTTTGATATCCGAAGCCCGAACCCCGCTCAGACTCTCGGCCTTCTTAGGGCTGTAGGCACCGAGATGGCGAAGAAGCCGTGCAGGAGAGGTATTGGTCTGTCGCTCGATAAATTCCCTGTCCCAGAGACCTTCACTCGCAATGACGTACGCCATCGCCAGGGCAACGATGCCGTCGGTCCCCGGGATGATCGGAAACCATTCATCGCTTTTTCCGGCGGTCTGAGAAATCCTGACGTCAAAAGTAACCAGTTTTGCCCCAAGATTGATCCTTGCGTCAACCAACCGCTGGATGAAAGGGACGTACAAAGAATGGGACTCGTAAGGGTTGCCCCCAAAGTTAAGGATATAACGCGAATGGGCCACATCGCCTACCCCCATCGAGTAGCCGGAGACATCATGAATGGCAAAGGCCCCGTTGGGAGACTCCAGAACCGCCTGATGAAAAGTGGTGGAGCTGTCAAAGGCAGAAGCAAATCGCCAGGCTAAATCATTGCTGGAAAAATCCCACGCATTCCGAAGGATAAAATCGTGATGCTGCTTCTCGGCCTGGAGCCCTTTCAGTCGAGAGGCCACCTCATGGAGAGCCTCGTCCCAGGAAATTTGCTTCCACCGGCCCTCGCCTCTCTTCCCAGCCCGCCTCAACGGAGTTGGAATGCGATCGGGATTATAAAGATGGTTCAGTCCTGCAATCCCTTTGGCACAGATTCTGCCGCGACTATTCGGGTCAAGCGGATTTCCTCCGATGTGAATGACTTTTCCGTATTCTAAATATCCTAAGATTCCGCAACTCGCCGGACACATCATGCAGACGCTGGGGATCGATTTCCGGATTCGGCCAGTCGTCCGGGAAACGCTCTTTCCTTTTTCGAGGGGAGCCAGCTCTCCGGCCAGTGGAAATCCAGTGGCCAAGAGAGCCATCCCTCCTACTCCCCACTTGATAAAGTCTCTCCGGCTTATCTCAGACATCTATTTTCCTTCAACTCAACGGGATGCTCAATCCCCCGATCACCATGATACACCGCATCGCAAAGATCCCAACCATGACGAGGACAGAGGCAAAGGCATAGGCCGGAATCCAGCGTTTCGTGAAAGGTGAAAGGAAAAGGAATAAGGGAACGACCGCCCCTAAAAGAAGCTCCACTCCAACGAAAAGGAAACTGAATTGTCCGTTGAGGAGCATGAGAGCTGCCCGATAGGCTTCCGTGGTGGAGGTGAGGAGGACCGACAGATCAATGCCTATCAGGATAAGGTCTAAAGCGATGCTCGCCACCAAAAATTTCCCTAAAGCATAGATGAGATCCCGATTCGGTTCTTTTCCTCTTTGGATGATAAAATCCTTTATGATCACCACAAGGATCATCATAGCAAGTCCTGATACCATGGCCGAGACAAGAAAGATGGGAGGCATGATGGCCGTATTCCAGAGTACTCTCGCCTTTCCAAGAGCAAGGATGAACCCTGTATAACCATGGACCAAAAGGGCTAAAGGAATTCCTATGAGACCGAAGATCTTTGTCCTCTTGAGGTCCCCTTTAAACATGAAGTACCCATAGACCATACAATTCATCGGGTAGAGACTGAGAAGAAAAGTCCCCCACGTGATGGGAGACGTAATCCTCAAGTAGATGATCAGGTGCCAGAACCTGAAGGGTTGCTCAAGGTCGATGAGGAGGATCATGGGAGCGATCATCAGAAGACAAGTTGCCATCACCACTCCTATCTTTCCCAGGGGCTTGAACTTGAGCATTCCAAACCCATAAGCCAGTGTGGAGATGATGAATGACCCTGCGCTCAGACCGGTGAGGTAGAAGTACGTAGCGATGGGAATACCGAGAGGCATTTCGTGCTCGATATTATAGATGATATTTACATCCATTCCTTCCTCCCGGCGAAAGGATCCATCGCATCTAAATCAGCGGCAATATAATAGACCTTCGGAAAGGTCCCCATCTCGGGTTTCAGGATCTGGAAGGGATGCTTGGAGATCAGTTTGGTAACCTCGGCTTCAGGGTTGTTCAGATCGCCAAAGGTTCTGGCTCTGGCCGGGCAGGCTTCAACACAGGCAGGCTCTAAGCCTGCATAGACCCGGTGGTGGCAGAAGTAGCATTTCTGGACAATTGGCATGAGGGGGTTGATATATCTCGCATTGTACGGACAGGAAGCCAGGCAGTATTTGCATCCGATGCATCGGTGTTCGTCAATAATCACGATCCCGTCTTCCCTCTTCCAGGTTGCCTGGACAGGACAATTGATGACGCAGGGTGGATGGTCGCACTGATTGCAGAGGGTGGGCAGGAAGTGGCGTGTGATGTTGGGATACTTCCCCTTTTCAATAATCTTCACCCATGAGCGGAAGACGCCCACGGGAACGCGGTTTTCTGACTTGCAGGCAACTGAGCAACTGTGGCAACCGATGCAGCGCCGGAGATCGACCACCATGGCATATCTTTTCCGACTTCCGTTTTCCTTCTTCATGATATGGACCTGTGCTGCCCTCCCCCATTCAAAGATCCACTACAGTCTATTTTTTAGAAGAGCTTTTGTCTATCGGTGGATTCACCTAAATTTCAAAAAAAGACCCCTATTTTGTGGGGGCTTTTTACCTAAAATGGGTCGGAAGCGAGAATCGGTAACGGAAAATTGGGAATTCGTTATCGGTTTCGAAAAAAGTTGTCATTCCGCCCCCGTATCAAGTACGGAATAAACTCCAGCCGGGCGACCAAAGGGAGGCGGAGTGAGCCGAAGCGAGCGAGCACATCCAGTTTTTTCAGAAGACTCTGGATGCCGGATCAAGTCCGGCATGACAGAAAAGGCGCTTAATCAAAGGTTTGTGAGGCCGGTCCGGATGGCATACTTGATGAGTCCCACCTTATCGCGGATATTCAACTTCTCCATGATGTGGACCTTGTGGGCTTCAACGGTCTTTTTACTGATGCACAGAAGGGACGAAATCTGAGGAATCGAATTTCCCTCAGCCATCAATTGAAGGATCTCCCTTTCCCGGCAGGAGAGGAGATCTTCCACTCCCCTTTTCTCTCCCAATTCTGCTTTCCGAATGTATTCGTCGATCACCTTCTTCGAAATGGAAGGACTGAGATAAGAATCTCCCTGGTAGATCGCCCGAAGAGCAGACGTGAGATCGGTCATTGCGGAGTCCTTGATCAGGTAGCCTGAAGCACCTGCCTTGAGGATTTGGAAGATCCATTCCTCATTGTCATACATCGTGAGGACGAGAACCTTCATGGAGGGAAAGAGTTTCTTGATTTCACGGGTGGCCTCGAGGCCGTTCAGGTGTCGCATTCCGATGTCCATCAGAATCAAATCCGGAATGACCTTTTTTGCCAACTCAATGGCTTCTAATCCGTCAGAGGCCTCACCCACCACTTCCATGTCGCTCTCGGTCCTCAGGAGCGCCGCAATGCCTTGACGAACAATAGTGTGGTCTTCAGCTAACAGAATTCGTATCTTTTTCATCAACCTCCCTCCCATTTTCATAAGGAATCTCGATCCGAATCAATGTCCCAAATCCGGGTTTCGATTGGATGTCAATCTGCCCTGCGAGAAGAGAAACCCTCTCTTGAATCCCGACGAGACCAAACCCTCTCTCCGGAGATTCGGGGTGCAGCACGTGATCCAGATCAAACCCTTTGCCGTTATCCTGGATTGAGGCAAAGATTCTTGAATCCCTTCTGACTAAGGAGATTTCAACACGATCGGCTTGAGCGTGTTTTGCAATATTGTTCAATGCCTCTTGAACGATTCGATAGAATGCCGTTTCAATTTGCGGCGGGAGCTTCTTCTCAAGCCCCATGGTCTCGAAGTTAGAATAAATATTGACCCGGTTAGAAAAATTCTGGATGTACCATCTCAGGGTCGGGATCAAACCCAGATCGTCGAGCATCGTTGGCCTGAGATCCAATGAAAGCTGACGCATGGCACTCACGGTCTGGCTCGAGAGAGATTTAGCTTCCAGCAACCTTCCCCGTACGGCAGAAGTGGTCTGGGGAAGATCTTTATCGATCATTTCCAGGTTGAATCGTATGGCGTAAAGAGCCTGGCCGATTTCGTCATGAAGTTCCCTTGAGATTCGTCTCCGCTCATTCTCCTGGGCTTCGATAATCTGAGAGAGGTACTTTCGTTCTAACCTCATCTTCTCCATCAGCATCTTGGCCATCAGGTTGAAGGAGTCGGCTAACCTCTTAATCTCGTCATCGCTCCGAAAGCTGATCGTTCTTTTGAAATCCCCCCGACCGAAGAAAGAAGCGGCCTCCACAAAATGCTGCAATTTCTTGATGACCAATTGATTCAAGGCAATGCCGATGACCAGGGTTGAAATACCGATGGCAAAGAAGAGAAGAAGGATATTTTCTTTAAATTCTGCTTGGAGTTGTTTTTCGATATTGTTCAGAGTGAAATCGGTGACCAGGACTCCGGTGATCTTCTCTTCGGGTTTATGGCAGGGGAAACATTCTGTCCGATTATAAATCGGGTTAACGTTTCTGAAGATTTTTTCTCCTTGAACCGAAGAGTAGATAACTGTCTTATTGAGCGCCTTGGTGGTTCCGCGGTGGCAGACCTGGCATGTGGAATCACGCATATCGATGGTTTTTCCTATCTCTTTGTCCTCGATAGAGGCAATGATTCGGCCAGTCCGGTTGAGGATGAAGATTTTTCTGACGTCCGGATATTGGTTGGCTACCTCGAGGATATACTTCATTTCGCTCTTATTCTTGGACAACATCGAGCTTTTCAGGACGTCGTTCACCATTTGAGTCAGATGGGGGCTGATGTTTTCCTGGAGATTGTAAATCATCTTTTTTCGATGGTGAAAGTATTGGACAGTGAAAAGGACGGTCATGGTGAAGGTGAGGAGACTGATCAGGCCAAAGATGATCTTAAATCGGAGACTCTTATAAAACTTAACTTCTCTCATCAAAATATGTCCGACTTCCCCAAATCTCCTTACCGCTTTACCGAAGGGGAGGTGTGAAAAAATTAATTCGTGGCCCAAACCGGAAGGATGGTCGGGGTGAAGAAGTTTTAGAGCGCCACCTCTTAAACATAAGCGAAGCGTCGCAAGCAATTATTACCGCTCGTCTTTTCTGCGAGGAATACATGTGCATAACTCAAATGCGCGCATTCTAAAATTTCGGAAGCCCGACCGTCCTTCAAGACGCAAAGGAGAAATTCAATTTTTTCACACCCTCAGGGGGCGAGTGGGGCATTAAACCCGGCCGCGGCTTATTCTAAAATGTAACATCGCGGCAAGGCAGCGAAGCACTATTTCCAACGGGGTAACAGATTGAAGGAACACCCACCCATTAGAGTAAGCAAGCAATTTCTATTCCAGAATTCTTATGAATTTTCCCCTTCCTAGGAAAATGAAGAAATGGCAAGAAAAATTCATAGAATCCAATCCGTTCCACTCGAAGCCAAGCGATCTGCTTCTCCCGGAATGAAAACATGCATCGTGTGGTTTGGGCAAAATCTCTCACTTTCCCGTGGAATTTCACACACCAAACCCCAAACTTTTTATTTGATACATTCGGCGGCGCCAAGCCCTGGTTTTAAATCGGTTTAAGAGCGCCGCTCAGTATCAACCCTGAGCATACTCCGGGCTTCAGACCGGGGAGTCGAAGGGTTGATAAATTCACTTTTATAGGCTACGTTTAAGGTATTATGAAAAAAAGGTGACAATGTTAGATGAAGAAAGAGACTGTGATCTTGTATGTTGTCATTGCACTTGTCGTTGGATTCGTCGGTGGTGTGACAGTTGGAATCCTCTGGATGACAAAAGGGGCGGAAAAGGTGGCCATGGTCCAAAAACCCCAAATGGCTCCACCCGGTCCGCCAGTTCAAGGCCCTCCTGTTCAAGGGCCGACCCCTCCTGGTCGTGACTCCGTGGAAGTGGCTTCTCAGATTCAGACCCTGAAGGAGATTGTCAAAAAAGACCCGAAAAATCTTCCGGCACTGGTGGAATTGGGAAATCTCTATTTCGATACCGACCAGCCCAAAGAAGCGATTGAGGCATATAGCCGATACCTTGCTGTTAAACCCGATAACGCAGATGTCAGGACAGACATGGGAATCATGTACAGGAAATTAGGGCAATTCGATAAGGCGATTGAAGGGTTCAGGAAGGCGGCCCAAAGCGACCCCAAACATGCCAACAGTCGATACAACACCGGCCTCGTCCTTCTCCATGACAAGGGGGATATGAAGGGTGCCATCAAGGCATGGGAAGATTACCTGAAAGTTGATCCGAATAGCGAAAGGTCCCTGCGCATAAGAGCCCAGATCGAAAAGATGAAAACGATGCAGCTACCGACGAAATAGGCTGAGTGCTCAAAGCTGAAAGCTCAAAGCGGTGAGACTGCGATGAAAGAAGAGAAGTCAGACCAGGAGCTCGAAGAAGCGAAAGCATTGTTCAAGGAAGGTCTGAAAAAGATCTTCCAGGCTACGAAAAAGGTTTCTGAGAAGGTTGTGGAGGGTTTTCGAGAAGGCTATGCCAAAGATGTTACCAAAAAAGACGAGTGATTGAAAATTTCAGTTTTCATCTTTCAATCTCCGCGCCATAACCGAAACATCTAATTTGTAATCCGAATCTGGTTTGATCTCCGCTGCACGCCATCGCCCCTATCTCCCAATCATTGTCTTATTCTCTCCCTATCTCCCCATCACCCTATCTCCCTATCTATTATTTCATCACCCCCACCTCAACATTCCTGAATCTTGCGGGCGCTGTCCCGTGCCCGACATGAGCCACCTGGCCGGGCTCTCCTTTTCCGCAATTTGGCGTCCCCCACATCTGCCAGTGATCTCGGTTTCCAATCGCGTCACAGGAGCTCCAGAATTTTGGGGTAATCCCGGTGTAAGTAGGATTTTTGACCATTTCGTTGAGTTTACCGTTTTTGATCTCCCAGCCGATCTCGGTTCCGAATTGAAAATTGATCCTTTTGTCATCGATCGACCAGCTTCGGTTTGTCGTTAAGAAAAGCCCTTCCTCCGTATCGGCGATCATCTGTTCTAACGTCCACTCTCCGGGCTCGAGATTGATGTTTGTCATCCGGATCAGGGGAATTCGATTCCAGCCATCGGCCCTCATCGTTCCGTTACTTCCTTTACCGAGATGATGGGCCGTCTCCCTCGACGTCAAAAGGTTGATTAAGGCCCCTTGAGAAATAATCGGAACCCTTTGAGCCTTTATCCCCTCATCGTCGTAACCGAAGGTTCCCAACCCACCCGGACAGGTAGCATCAGCAACGATATTGACCAGCTCCGAGCCATATTTGAAATGACCTACCATCTCAAGTTTTATAAAACTCGTGCCGGCATAACTTGCTTCGGTCCCGAGAATTCGGTCCAACTCAATCGGGTGGCCAATCGATTCGTGGATCTGAAGAGCCAGTTGTGAGCTATCCAAGATCAAGGTCGTTATCTTAGACGGACACGGTTTCGCCGAAAGAAGTTGAACAGCTTCATCAGCGATCCTCTCTGCCTTGTCTTGAAGGGGTAAATTTTCAATCCACTCATAGCCTTGTGTGGAAAAATTTCCACGGAAAGAATTGGGATACGACCGGACCTGGACCTCGTTCCCCTCGATGGCAGTGGCTGCAACCCCTGCCCCACATTCCACGATCTCCTGTTCGATATAAGAACCTTCTGTGGAGGCAAATGTTTTCTCCGTCTTATAAGAACCCAAAAAGGCCTCCGATATCTTCACCTTTCTATTTCTCCGGATGATCTCATCAGCCTGAAGAAGGAGGTTAAGTTTTGCTTCAGGGGAAACCTCAAAGGGATCGATCGAAGCTGGGGTCTTATATCTATCGACAACAGAAGAGGTGGATTGGAAAATGATCTCTTTTCCTTTAACCTTCGAGCTGGCTTTGGCTATCTTTAGGGCCTTTCCTAAAACTGTCTCCATCTCCTTCTTGGTCACTTTTGAGCTGCACGCAAATCCCCAGGCCCCCTGGAAAAGAATCCTGATTCCGAAGCCAAAATCGTCATCGTGGGTCAAAGCATCCACCTTACCGTTCTTCACCTCGATCTCTTCGCTCTGGCGCCGTACGACCCGAATATCGGCGTACACCGCACCTTTCGTTTTTGCGAGATCAAGAATATTTTGAATAAGTGTTTTCATAATGCTACCTCTTCAAAGAGTGACTAAAGTTGCGAGTGACTAAAGTGAAAAGTTATTTTTGGCGTATCGGGCAAAGTAGTCGATAACCAGACAATCCTGACACCGAAATCAAGGGTTCTCTTTTCAAGCAGTCTTGAAAATTCTTTGTTGTCCATCACTTCTAACTTTAGTCACTTTAGTTCACTTATAACGCCGACACCCCTGAAAAATTGAATCCCTCCACTTTAATAGCCGGGACAACTGTGCCGGTGACAAAGCGTCGCGAGTAGACTGTTCCTTCGGAGCAAATTCTTCGATCCTTGGAGATGGCAGTCACACGAGAAAGAGCCTTTAAAACGGATTCTGTAAACCTAAGATTCTTGATCGGCCTTTTCATCTCCCCTTCCTCAACCCAAAAAGTTCCATCTCGCGTCATGCCAGTGATGACGGCCTTCATAGGTTCCACGACATTGGTATAATGGAATCGGGTCACATAAATTCCTCTTCGAACAGACTGGATCATTTCCTCCAGAGAGGACTCGCCTTCTTTCATGAAAAGGTTGATGGGAATGGGACCTGCCGTATTGGGAGCAATCAAACCATGTCCAGTCGATTCCTTTCCCTCTCGCCCCCCGGTGAAGGAGTCATACGTCACCTCTTTGGCGATCCCTTTATCAAAAAAAGTGACCCTCTTTTTGGGAATCCCTTCAAAATCAAAAGGAACTTGCAGCCCTCCCGGGTCGAGGCCGTCATCGTAAATCGTCACCTTCTCATCCACCATTTTTTCTCCAAACCGATTGCAGAAAAAACTTCGCCCTTCTTGCACAGCCAGGGCATGAAAGCCCAAATAACCCAGAAAAGATAAGAGCTCGTTTACGGCGTAGGGTTCCAGAATCACTTCGTATTCGCCAGGTTCAAGCTCAGCCGGCTCTTCTTTGGATATCTTTCCGATTGCTTCCTTCGCCAAGGCATCGACATCCAATCCGTTAGGGTCTCTTGCTACGAAGCTTGCATAACCAGAACTTTTCTCATTTTCTACGATCACATGAAGAAAAAGGTCAGAAAATTTCTGATAGGCCTCCACCCCGAGTGAATTGACTACTGCCAGTTCAACCTCTCCATTCGAAAAGGCACCGGAAGCCCTGCATCCTTTTTCTTTTACTTGCTTCAAGAGATTCTTAATCATCCTCACCTTTTGATTCGGTGTGAGGCGGCTGATGTTCTTAGAAAAGGTTTCGACCTCAGGAATGGGTTTCGGCCCTGGCAAGGAAATGAATTCGTCGTTTGGTCGTTGAACCTTGGCAAGGGACATTGCCTTCCGGAGAGATTTTCTTAATGAAGATGGCTGAAAAATATTGGTTGTGACCACTGCGATCTTCTTCCCCAGAACTACCCGGAGGATGGCCGTCTGGTTTCTCTCCGCCACATGCTGGTGAATGGCAGATCCAGCAAAACGGGTCAGTGACGAGTCTTCTGTCAGAAGGATTGCCTCTGTCTGATCAGCAGTGGACTCCTGAACCATCTTTTTTAGTAGACGTAATGCACGCTCCCTATCGATCATCCTCGGAATCCTCCCTACTCTTCTCTTTTCTTCCGGTAATCCAACACCGCCGCACGGATCGCGTTCTCGGCCAGGACCGAGCAATGAACCTTCGTGGGCGGCAGCCCGCCAAGGGTTTCAGCAATGACCGCATCTGAAATCATCAGAGCCTCTTCAATCGTTTTCCCTTTGATCATCTCGGTCGTGATGCTCGAAGAGGCAATGGCCGCCCCGCACCCAAAGGTCAAAAACTTCGCATCAATGATACGATCCGTCTCCACCTTAATAAAGAGCCGCATCGTGTCACCGCAGGCAGGGTTCTGGGCTTCTCCGACTCCGTCGGGGTTCTCCATTTCACCCATATTCCTCGGATGCCTCAAATGCTCCATCACAACTTGATTATAAGAACCGGTCTCCCCTGCCATTCTTAAGTCCTGTAGTTCTGTAGTCTTGTAGTCTCATGGTCTTTGACTACGTGACTAAGTATACTCTCTGCCCTATGCTCTATGCGCTATGCCCTATGCACTTTTCATTTTCCGGGCAAATTCTTTCCCGAATTGGATTGCACTTTTCAACTCTTCCTGATCCGGAACAAACTGGATGGGAAGTTCTTTTTCCCAGATCTCGAATTTTTCCTCTTCGAGAATCTTTCTCATCGCTTTGATCGCTCCTCCGCCCCAACCATGAGACCCAAAAAGGCCGAAGACTTTTCCTTTCGGTCTCAAACCCTTCACATAAGTCAGACAATCACCCATCGTAGGAAACATTCCATTGTTCAAAGTGGGAGAGCCCAGAAGAACACCCTTTGCTTCCAACATCTCTTCGACGATATCGCTCCGATGATTGGACCGCAGATGGAGCAGTTTCGCTTCGGCTCCCTCTTCCACCAGGCCATTGAGAATAGCTTTTGCAATGCTCTCCGTACTTCCCCACATCGTATCGTAAATGACAAGGATTTTATCACTCGCCTTTCCCTGGCTCCAGTTGACGTACGCCTCAATGATTCGGGTGGGATTCTTTCTCCAGATGAGACCGTGGCTGGGCGCGATCATATCGATGGGGATCCCCATCTTCACCACTTCATCCACTTTTCTCAAAATGAGCGGCGCCAGCGGCCAGAGAATATTGGCATAATATTTTGCAGCGTGTTTCATCACCCCGTCACCGATCTCATCCTCAAATCTTTGGCAGGAGGCAATGTGTTGTCCGAAAGCATCGTTCGGCAAAAGAAGCTGATCCTCTTTGATGTAGGTGAACATACTGTCCGGCCAATGAAGCATCGGGGCTTCCACAAAGGTGAGGGTTCGACGGCCAATCGAAAATGTTTCTCCACTCTTCACGGTCTTAAATTTAAGCGATTTCTTATAATGTTTCATCAGCCCCTTCTGACCTCTCTCGGAGGTGATGACGATCGGGTTGCCGATCCTTTCGACGATCTGGGTGAGCGAACCGGAGTGGTCCATTTCTACATGATTCGAAACGACGACATCGATTTTCGATGGATCGATGATCTCTGAGATCCGTCCCAACATCTCCAGGTAGAAAGGCGCCTTCACCGTATCCACCAGAACGGTCTTTTCGTCCAGAATCAAGTAAGCATTATAGGTCGTCCCAAAAGGAGTGGAATAACCATGAAAATCTCTGATATTCCAGTCAATCGCCCCAACCCAATAAATCCCTTTCTTCAGTTCCACTTTCTCCATCCGGCCCTCCGTCTTGTCTCAGTTGAATGTATCGTTAGAGAAAAGGCCCTTCAAACGCCACGTTTGATGGATCCTCGAGAATGAACCCTCGGTGAGTTCAAAAAAGATAATCTCTACACCTCTCAGCTTTTAATCTTCTTGGGTTGACACAGCTCCTCTTTCCCTACTGCGATCCGACCGCAAGCATCACACACATAGTTTAGCTTTGCTACCTTCGGTTTGCAGGCATGCCTTGGATCGCTGACAGTGAGACCGCAATACTCGCAGGTATAAGCTTTCTTAACTTCCTTGGGACTACAGAGGTGACCCTTTTCCGTGGTCACCAATCCACAAGTCTCACATTTATAAATTTTTGCCGCTGATTTCGTTGTCATCTCCTTCTCTCCTTTCTTACCCAATTCTTACTTCTTCGGGATCACCTCAAAAGAATCGAGGATCTTCTTCATATCCTGACGGTCCGTTGTGCCTTCTTTATCCAATATCGTGTAGAGGAGGAAAATCTGATAAGGTTCTGTAAATCCATAAATCCATCCCTGTTCCCGCTTCACACCTTTGGCGGTATAAGTCACATATTTTTTCGCCGCATATTGAACTCCCCTCAGAGAAACTGGCTCTGTCGGACCCACCTCCACTTTCACAACCCCCTGCCCATGCTCCTTTTCCAATTCAGACTTTAGACTTTCAGTCGCAGCCGTAGTGAGCCACTCAATCTTTTTCTGGTCGAACGTTGCATACCGACCCGCCGGCGTGAAATCGAAACTAATATTTGATTTCGTTTCTGGATTATAAGCATATAACTCTGTCTGCTCCTTATCCGTTGGAGAAGGTTTGTCATAGCCCAGCTCTTCCAGGAAATCAGGGAATTCTGTCGTCATTTTCCAACGCGGAGGAACCGACACCTTGAATGGATACCGGATGCCGGTGAACTGATTCCCTTCAATCTTTCCGGAAGGGATACGGATATCTTCTCTAAGCGCGGGCCGGACAGGAACGCCCGCACATCCTGCCAAAACTAAAAAAATGACCATGATTGCCAGCAAACTCTTTTTGCTAAGAATCATACGATCTCCTTTTACACGATTCTATTTTAGACTAAGGAAGATTTTTCAATCCCTTTAATTTATTTTAAATATTTTCATTTCCTAACACAAGGAGAATTAAATCTCTCGTTACGAATTCCTTTTTCCGCGGGTCCCCCTACTCGAAAAAAGAGCTTGCCAAACTCATGAAGTCGCCGCACCTTCAGGTCGGGTTTCTTTGAACTTTCCTCTTAACTTGACAATAAAAGGTTCAATCATTATCTGTTTAATCAAAAGATATAAGTATTTACGAAAGGAGGATTACACGATGAAAAAAATAGCATATTCAGTTTTGGCGCTGTTTGCGCTTGGTATATTGTTTTCAGGTGTCGGAATTTCATCCTCCGAGGAATTTCCAGAAGGGGCTGTCAGCTTGTATGACCAGTCAGATCTTGCAGGTTGGGATACGTTGCCGGCAAGTGGAATGATCGGAGCTCAACTGCTGACCACGGGAGGAGATTATTTAGGAGTGATCAGTGACCTCGTGGTCGACTCGGATACCGGACATATCTTGGAGGTTGTTCTTTCTGACGTCCCGGGAAAGGGCGCTGAGCAAGAGGTTGTTCCCTTCGCCGCCCTGTCACATACCGGTGACGGCATTTTCGTGATGAACATTCCCGATAGTTTCCCGGTCTGGTATCAGATCTGGGGATACCTTGAACCGCCCTATACGCATTGGGCTGAACTCCGCTACTATTATTCCGTAGAACCAACGCCCGTGGGGTCGTTCAATGTCTCCGCATTAATCGGAGCGCCCGTTGAAACTTCAAAGGAAGAATCGGTTGGTCGGGTCAATGATTTGGTGATCGATTTTAGGAATGACCAGGTCGTTTACTCTGTCCTCTCCGACATGGGTGGAATGGGAGGCAGGATGGTTGCCGTGCCTTTCAACGAATTTTCAAAAAGTAGCGGAAATGTCTTCACGCTTCACACCACAAAAGAGAAATTGATGAATGCACCCGCCTTTGCATGGACCGAAATGACCGATCTGAGATACGCTCAGAATATTTACAGATACTATGGCGTGCAGCCTTACTGGGAAGAAAAGTAGCGATGATGGGAAGAGCGTCTCTGAAGGGCAGGCTTTTCGGCCTGCCCTTTTTTCTCCCCCTGCTGCCCAGGGATAAATAGTCACAAATGAACCAAAATTTGTCACAAAATGGTACTTCGTTGACCACTTCCCATTTTAATATTATTAAATTTCAATATGTTATAAATTCCATTTTTTGGCACGACAATTGCTTAATATTTGCTCAGTTGAAACTCCGCAGGCCGATACTTTTGCTGATAATGTAACCAAGACGACAAATTTTCTTCAGTGCAAGGAATTATGGAGTCTCCAGGGAAATTTTTAAGAAGAGAAAGGGAGACACGAAGTATCTCGCTTGAGCAAATCTCTAATTTCACCAAAATCAAGCAACATCACCTCAAAGCCATCGAAGAAGACAGATATGAGCTTCTTCCTCCTGCCCTTTACGTCAAAGGCTTTCTGATGGGTTATGCCAGGTATCTCGACCTCGATCCAAGAGACATTGTTCTCCAGTATGAAAAATATAAGAAGAGCCTTATCCCTCCCGAGCCCGTTGAGTTGCAACCGGAGGCTTCCCCTAAGAAAAAGATGAGGCAGTGGTTTCTTTTATCGCTGGTGTTCGCAGTTATTCTCTCGACGGTATTCTTCATCTTCTATCCGGCGCGCCGCCCGGCAGAAAAGAAATCTCAGGTAGCTTCGGTGCCCTTGATCTCGCCCTCTCTGGTCACTCGTTCGGAGGGCGAGGTCCGTCCGATTTATCAGGCTCAACAGAATCAATTTGCAGAACCTGAAAGGGCAGAAGTAGATGCTGTGAAAGAAGAGATGATGCCTGCCTTAAAAGTTCTCGAGGCGGGCGTCGGAACAGGCGTTGGAAGAGATGGCATCCAGCAGTCTCTGATCGGGAAGTGCTCGGCATTTAGATCAAACAATCAAAGGGGTTACTTCTTCACAAGGATCAAGACCCGAAAAGAAGGGAAGATTGCCCATATATGGTTGCGGGAAGGCAAGGAGTACCACCGAATAGAAATCGATGTCAAGCCTCCGGCATGGTCGGTCTATAGTTATTTTACTTTCCGGCCGCAGCACACTGGAAACTGGAAAGCCGAGGCGCGAGATGGGGACCATGTACTGACCAGCCTCAACTTCAACGTCGTTCAACCCATCGAAGACCGTTCTTTATAAAAACCGCGGCCTGCAATCCTACATTTTCAATTTCGTCTATATTACCCACTGATTGATACAGGGGTTACAGAACAAGACCTGATCTCGGCTCTTAACCTTCGGAGTCGATCGTGCAGCAGCAGGAGGATTTTTTCCGGCCCAGCATAGAATTGATGACTGCGGTGGCGCAGCCCACGCCGGAACGAACTTGGAGTGCCTCAGCAGGACAATTTCTTGCACAGGCGCCGCATTCCATACAGGCATCCCTGTCCGCAATTTCAACCTTGCCATTTGTCAGACTCAGGACAGCACGGGGACAGACCAGGAGGCACGTCCCGCACCCCACACATTTCATCCGGTCGAGACTTAATGTGACGACATCTCGGAGGTACATCAACTGATTTCTCATCTCAGCTCCTTATGCAATGAAGTTTGACCCAAGCCAGAGAATCATTCCAACAATCCCGGCGCCAATTTGAAGTGGCAAGGCCCACCGCATCTCTTTTTTTACTCCGGAGAGGGAAGTATAGGTAGAAGCTCCTGTGAAATTCATGGCGAGATAGGCCGAAGCCGTGGGTATAAGGAAAACCCAAGCCAATATTTCGAGACGCCCTGTCGACGTGACCCAACCGTTCCAGCCAAAAACCATCAGCATCGCAACAGCGAGAACACCGAGGGTGAGGCCTTTCAGCGAAAAGGCCCGTCCCGGAAGCCATGGCAACAAAAGCGGCGTTAAGACTGCACCCGCCAGAATAGCGGCAAGGATTGCCACAGCAGCCAAAAAACCGTGCCTCAACGAATTTGTCCAAATCCCTCCCGAATTCCCGAGGAAGGCCAAGAGGAAAAAGATCAGGATAACGATAAGACCCGCCTTGAAGGCTTCGATAAGCTCCATCGGGATGAGCACCACCCGCTCCCAGATCGTAAAGGTCTTAAGCCTCATCTCCGGCGCGGCCTTAAGACCATCGTCCAAGAAGGTCGGCAGATCCGCTGACCGGATAGGCCCATAGTTGACTTTGAACCCAGATAATTTCTTGACAAGATGGGCCGCGACTCCAGGGCCGGACAGCTGGGGAAGAATCAATTCTCGGTGCGAAACGATCTTTTCCAGACTGCTCGATTTGATTCGACCGACAAGCTCCATCGTCCCAAAAGTTCCCTTGCCTGAAGCGCACCAGACGTTGATGCCCCCTGTGTCCAACACCAGTATCCAGGCATTCCAGCCGGGTAATGTCTCGCGCAGTTTATCAAAACTCATTTTATAATTAGCCGTTACCAAGATCGGCGATTGCTCATCCGGCTTTCCGAGGGCATAAAGACCAGGTTCGATCGTGTAATGCATCCGGCCTATTCCCCAGCGAGCCTTAAAGGTTCCCAAACGGTCTCCCCAGGTGAGGGATGACGAAACCTGTGGCACGGGACCAACCGGGGTCTGGATCATGCCAACGACAAAGGGCTGGTTTAAACTGGGAAGGCTCAACTGAGCCACTTCATTTGACGGTCAACAGCTTGCGTTCTTAGGGCGATCATTTTCTTGTGTTGGTAAGCATTCCTTTTTTACGTCCATGGAACTCTCCTCTATTAACAAAGACACGATGGCCATTCGTAAAATGTGCGTTTCATATTAGGCTGCTGAAAAAATCGTCTTTTCCAGGTTGCTCAAAAAGGGTCAGATGCAAGGCTCCCGAAATCCCGAGGAGTGAGGAGTGAGGCGTACTTGGGTGTACGCCGCAACGACTTGCCCTGTTAGATAGAAGCCTGATGGGTTTTTAGCCATTTGAAAACCGATATCTTCAGTCATTCTCTCTATAATCGAGCTGCTCATCTCACAGGGCGTGGATGAGGGAAACGCAGCAGATGGCCATTTTTCAGCAACTGTTAGTTGGTGGCCATGCCTTTCATCATAGGACCAAGAAAATCTTTCACACGCTCTGCCAGACGCTCTGCCTTGATCAGATAGATACAGCAAACCTCCCCGCCTTTATCCCAGCTGACAATTGCCAGCTTATCACCCGCGCGAATCTTTGCCCTATCTCTCAATTCCTTCGGGAGTACCATCTGCCCCCGCTCATCGACGCTGATGATCGATTCGACCTTGCAAAAGTTCGTTCCCATCTCCACCGGGGAGCAGCAGACCTTCTGATTTCTCTTGGCCATCTCGTCGCCTCCGATCATTTCTGAAATGTCTGAATTATCAGCTAAGGCTGATATTATCCCGACAAAACCCTTTTGTCAAGTGGGCACGGTCACCTCCTCCACCCCGCGGGTCTCATAAAACCTCGGAGGGGATTTACCCCGGTCATGGGCAAGGGTGGGTCACCCTTAAAAAACACCTGGGTCTCAGATGGTGCTGCTTGTTGCAGACGGAGATGGACGAGAGGAGGATGAAATCTTCCTCGAGGCGAGATAGACTCCAAGGAGAATCATCCCTCCTCCCATAAGGGTCATCCACTGAATCTCCTCGTTCAAAAGAAAGTATGCCCCGATCAATGTGACCAGGGGCTCTAGATAAAGGTAGGTTCCTACAATGCTTGAATCTTTCTTCTCCAGAGCGGAATACCAGAAAAGGTAGGCCAGGCCGGAACAGAATATCCCCAGGAAAATAAGGCTCACCCATGCCGCCAACGATAATTGGAGGAGATGATTCCATTCCCATTTCAACAAGGTAAAAGGAAAAGTGATGAACGATCCTAAGATAATAATTGGTGTGATCGCTGCGAGGGACGGAAATCTTAAGAGGAACCCCCTTCCTCCAACAGTAAAAGCTGTCCACGTGAGCGCACTGATGAGAATAAGGAAATCACCAAAAGTTGAGGCAAAACCAAAGACGGAGAAGGAAAGCACCCCTTTTGAAATAATAAGAAAGACACCTGTAAAACCAAGCAGAATTCCCCCAAGCTTTTTTAACGTGATGGGCTCTCCGAGATAGAAACGAGCTGCGATAGCAATGCAGATGGGCATGATGGCAATCAGCCATCCTGTGTGAATGGCAGTGGTGTACAGAAGTCCATAGGCCTGCAGGAGTGTGTGAGCGGAGACCCCGACGAGGGCCAGGAAAATGATGGAATGCCAATCTTTGGAATTAAATTTTTGGAGAAATCGTCTATCCTTTTGGAGTTGAAAAAGGAGGAGAAGCAGGCCACCCATTCCAAACCGCAGCGTCAATAGAGTAAAGGGATGGACCTCCCTCAAAGCCACTTTGGTGGCAACAAAAGATAATCCCCAGAAAACAATTGCCCACAATGCCGGCCAGGACAAAGTTCAATCTTCCTCCTTTGTTTTTTGGTTATTCTTATCATAAACGCATCAAATTTTCATATAGAAACAGCTTGACATTTAATAAGGTTTATGGTTTTAAATAATTCCGGGGATTTGGATAATCAGTGGGGCTAACATAGGCTTTCTCTCTCGAGGGGGGGGTGGGAAGCCTGACCCGTTCCAAAACTTAATCCTTGTCATTCTACCCTTTTCGCAGGGGGAAGAAGAGCAAGGATTTTTTGTTTTCAGTTTAAGCGATGGCACCACTTACTTCTAAAATGACGAACAGATAGCGTTTCAAAAGTAGAGGAGGAAAAAATCATGAAAAAGGCAAGCGTAGTAGTGTTTGGTGTGTTGGTGGCCATTGTTTTTATGTGCAGTTTTGCTTTCGGGCAACAGGATGCCAAGGGATGCAAGGATCATCCGCTCTTTACCCGCATGCCGGGCACCTACATCAAGGATTGCAAATCCGCCGAATTTGACGCTAAGAAGTGGCCTGATCCGGATACCCAGGGGAAAACAGAGGTGCAAGTGGAGGGAAAGTACTATTTCATTCTGTACTATAATCAGAAGGGCTTTGAGGACAAGAGAAGCGATCTCCAGGTCTCACGTAATTATCAGAATGCCATGAAAAAGATAGGGGGGAGCGTTTACGCGAGGTGGGATGAAGGACCTAATATCATGAAACTTTTAAAGGACGGCAAGGAGATTTGGGCACGTGTCAGTAGTTATCGTGGTGACCAAATCGGGGTGGAAATTATCGAAAAAGAGGCCATGAAACAGGAAGTCACCGCTGATGCGAAGTTTATGTCAGAGGGTATCAGCTCGACCGGCCATGTCGCCATCTACGGCATCTACTTTGATTTCAATAAATCAGATGTCAAGCCGGAATCTGATCCTGCCCTCCAGGAAATCAACAAGCTCCTGTCCGGAAATCCCAACCTCAAGGTGTTCATCGTAGGACATACGGATAACGTCGGGGGTGTTGATTACAACATGAAGCTCTCTCAGGCACGGGCTGACGCAGTGGTCAAAGTGTTGACGACCAAATACAAGATCAACCCCCAGCGCCTGAAAGCCTACGGGGTTGGACAACTGGCGCCAGTGGCCCCCAACAAAACGGAAGATGGACGGGCCAAGAACCGCCGGGTCGAATTGGTTGAACAATAGCAAAGAGATTTTTTAGGAAGTCTGTAACTTAAAAGTGGAGGTGTGTTATGAGATATCCATCTCGTTCTTCGGGCTGGCTGGGTAGCCTCGGTGTGCCGTTCGTGGTTGTTATGCTTTCCATCGTCCTCAGCTATCCTCAAGTAACCTTCGGCCGCAAGAAGGAACCGGTCAAGAAGGACGATGTCATCGATGCCCTTATCAGCATCAACATTAAAGGAACTGTTGAAGAGAATCGGCGGCAGAAGATGATTACCCTCACGATCACCGCCACCGGAAAAATAAGGAACGAAAGCAAGGCCATAGGACTTGATCAATACCTCCCTGAAGGGATGAATGCCACATACAATTATACATACAGGGAGACCGATCTCAATCCACCTCAGGGATGCCCCCCCCCTTGCTTTAGAGGAACAAGGTTCCGGGTCGGTTAAGGTGGAATCGGTTAAGGCAGGGGCCTCGGATAATACTGGCGCCTTTCTTCTTCAGGTTTTCAAAGGGCCTGTCGGGAAAACAAATATGCTTCAATTCACAAAAAAGGCCGGCCCCGATACTATAACGCACCTGAGCAAGGAACCTGCAAGTGACAATTACACCTTCATGCTTGCCCCAGTCCCGATGAAGATCACGAAAAAGGTGAGAAAAAAATGTCCTCAGTACGAATACGATGACAAGGATAACAAGAGGGTTTTCGCCCTTCGTGTTCCTTTCGCAGAGATCAAGCAAGCAGGAATGTCAGGCTCACACTCGTGGCATGTAAAAAAAATCCCTTACAAAAAGCTGGGAATGGGAGTAACAAACGTCAGGGGCGACATAACGTATGACCCCAAGAAGGAATCTGGTGATGTTCAGTACCAGGTGAACTGGGTCTTCGGCAACGTGAAACCGGAAATTCAGATCTATTATATCACCGATGCCGATATTGAGCCGCGGGATATTACCAACATAACTCAACCCAAGGATATCCTTGTGGGGAAGAAAGTCAAGCTCGAGGCAAGGGTAATCCCTAGTGCTGATCAGGGGCAGGAGGGGACCTGGGAGATCCCCAAAGATCGTGTGATTAAAGCATTCAACGCAACCCCTGAAAAAGGAGAGGTTATTCCTTTTGGGGATCAGGACAAGAAAACCAAGCAGGTAGAATTTTTCTTCGTCGATGGGAGTCGGTCGGGAAAGGAGGAGAAGATCAGTTACACGGCTACCGTAGGCGGCAAGAAGATCGAAGGCAAAACAACCTTGAAGGTATGGGAGCCGTCGGTGCAGATGGATGTACAAGCCTCTCCGGCGGTGAGCATTGATGTGTTGACAGACAAGAAAAAAGGCACAACGTCGTGCCGTCTTTACCTTGGGAAGGTTGGTCAGGGGGTTTCGGGCATCAAGATTAAGAGTAAAGTCCGCCTCCCTGAGCAGTTTTCAGACCAGGGACATTTCCTTGAATATATCCAGCTGATCAAAGAGGACATTCTCGAATATCACGATGCGGACCACTGGCATTATGGCTCCGATAAGTGGCTTCTTGACACCCATTATCCATATCTTGGTTTGGTTGCTGAGGGTGAAATTGAAATGGATGATCTTCCGGGCTCCGACCTCGGTAAGTTGCACAAGGCACTGCACCAGTATCAAACGTTCCAAACCTTTCTTATGTTTCGTCCCAAACCACACGACGCAAATAGTACCTGGGTTCCCCTTAAGCTTGTAGAATGGGACTGGTGTGCTTCAGCGATTCGCACTAAAGACTACAGCCTTGATAAACCGGTTCAGCCGTCGGACTTTAACCTTGTACGCCCCCGTCCCGCATCGCCCAAGAAGAAGGACTGGACGGGCCCCCCGGAGGAATATCCCCAATGGACAGAGAATGTGGCTGACAAAAGATCAAAGAATAGCGTGTCTGATAAGGACTGGCAGCAGCGTGTTTCCGATTGGAGTAAAGCTCACCCCAAGAGATAGAACCTGATAAGACAAGTCCAAGAGAAAGGTCATGAGGGTCTTTCTTGTATTTGTATACTTTTTCGGCTCCATATTCATTATCTTTGGGCTGTTGTGGCTCATGGTCTGGGTGGCGCCTTCGGACCTAACATCGGCGTTAGGGGGTAAAAGAACATTACAAACTTAAGGAGGGAAAAATCATGAAAAAGTTGAGCGTAGTAGTTTTTGGTGTGGTGTTGGCTGTTGTTTTGATGGGAGGTTTTGCTTTTGCACAGCAGGATGCAAAAGGGTGTAAGGACCATCCTTCCCTGACAAGGATGGAGGGTTTTTACATTAAGGGATGTCAGAAGAAAGACTTCGATCAGCATGAGTTTTATGATCCCGCTACCAAACAAAGTGTCAAAGTGGAAGGCCACATGTACTATGCTGATTATGAACGTAAGAAGGATACAAGAGAAACTTCCCAGATCCAAATCAGTCGCAACTATGAAAACGCCGTAAAGGCCATTGGAGGTCAGGCCTATACAACTACGTACAACACCTACTTAAAGTTTGCAAAGGATGGTAAGGAAATATGGGCTGATGTGCGGATAAACCTATACGGCGCGTGGTACAATATTACGATCATCGAAAAAGAAGCCATGAAACAGGAAGTTGTTGCTGACGCGAAGTTTATGTCAGATGGTATCAGTTCAACCGGCCATGTAGCCATTTACGGGATCTATTTCGACTTCAACAAGTCAGACGTAAAGCCGGAATCCGACTCTGCTCTCCAAGAAATCAACAAACTTTTGTCCGGCAATCCTAACCTCAAGGTGTTCATCGTTGGACATACGGATAACGTTGGGGGTGTCGATTACAACATGAAGCTCTCCCAGGCACGGGCAGACGCTGTGGTCAAGGTGCTGACCACCAAATACAAGATCAACCCCCAGCGTCTGAAAGCCTACGGGGTAGGACAACTCGCGCCGGTAGCCCCAAACAAGACGGAAGACGGACGGGCCAAAAATAGACGCGTGGAGTTAGTTGAACAGTAACCTAAGGCAGATAGAAACTTAGTAGATTCTTTTCATAAGGAGGAAAATATGAAAAAAATAGTATGTGTTATTTCGATCTTTCTGGCTTTGTCTATGTTTAACCTTGCCTATGCTCAGTTTGGACAGACATCCGGGCCTTCCTTCCATGGTGAATTCAAACCCGTGGTGGGCGGATGGTCGGAGTATCAAATGACCACCAAAGGAGGTTCTCCATCAAAAATGAAAATCGCTGTGGTCGGTAAGGAAGGGGATGCTTACTGGTATGAGACTGTGATGGAAGGAGGAAGACAGGGAAGAAATATTGTCAAGATGCTTGTTTCCGGAGATCCGGGAGACACGAAGAATGTGAAGAGGATGATAGTTAAGACAGGAAACGACCCTGCTATGGAGATGCCGGTCGAGATGATGCAGCAATCGTCGAAAGGCCAGGCACCATCAGGTAAGGTTATTGATAAAGGAACAGAGACGATTAAGGTTCCTGCCGGGAGTTTTAAAACTCAACACATGCAGTATCAGGATGTAGAGACAGTGGATACCTGGGTTTATAAAGATGTTTCCCCTTATGGGATGATCAAGTCCGTATCGAAGGATACAGAAATGGTTCTTCTTGGATACGGAACCGGGGCAAAAACCCTGATCACAGAGACACCTCAGAAGTTTGAGATGCCCCAGATGCCCGAAGGGCGTCCAAGAAGGAAGTGATGTAGCGACACAGTACCCAAGAAGAACAGGTAGATTATTCTCATTTCCCCAGATCGGATAAATTTGTCCGGGAGCTGCAATCTCGCTTCGCCATTTCACGCTTATCCAACTCAACCCTTATTCAAAATCCTTTTTAAATCAAAAACATCCAAGATTTTTTCTCTTTTTGACTTAGATCAAGGAAAAAGATTTATGGGTGAGTTATTTTATGATTAAAATGACCCAAGGAGGTAAAACCATGGCGACGAGAAAGATTGTTAAGATTGATGAAGAAAAATGTGATGGCTGCGGTCTTTGCATCCCTAATTGCGTTGAGGGAGCCCTTCAGATTGTGGATGGAAAGGCAAGATTGATGAGCGAGAAGTTCTGCGATGGTCTGGGTGCCTGTCTTGGGCATTGTCCTCAGGATGCCATTACTGTCATTGAAAGAGCGGCTGAGGAGTTTGATGAAAAAGCGGTAGAGGCCTATCTTCACAAGAAACGCGAAGCTGAATCTCAACCTAAACCTGTCTTTGGCGGCTGTCCTTCTTCAAGGCCGATGCAATTCATGGTTCCCAATGCAAGCGCTAAAACTGGTTCGACCGCACGCGCCGTCTCCCACCTGACCCAATGGCCTGTCCAGTTGAAGTTGGTCCCGATCGATGCACCTTATTTTCAGGACGCCGACCTTTTGGTAGCAGCCGACTGTGTTCCCTTTGCCTATGCTAATTTCCATCAAGATTTCATCAAAGGAAAAGTGGTGGTCGTCGGTTGCCCAAAACTCGACGACATTCAATATTACAAAGAAAAATTGACCGAGATTCTCAAATCGAACTCTATTAAGAGCGTCACAGTCCCCTACATGGAAGTTCCCTGCTGTTTCGGATTGGTCAAAGCCGCAGAGGATGCGATTGCAGCCTCGGGCAAGAATATTCCTCTCAAGAAAATAAAGATTGGTATTCGAGGGGAGATTCAACCGGAAGAACACGCCGAGACGACCCATCGGCATCACATGCATGGAGTTTAAACATTGCTGCCGATTCAATGTATGATTTCAAGACTTGACGCTGAGTCGTGATCCTGAACCGGCTTTGTCATCCCGAACCGTCCTGAACTTGATTCAGGATCTACGATTTCGGGATCTCGACGCCCTGTAGCGGAGTTTCTTTATCAAACTTCTTAATCCCTCCTGTCGTCAATTTATCCAACGTAAGGCCCCTAACCCACTCGATGACGGTGGAATGTTTTAACCGATAAAGTGGACATAAAGAGCCGTTTCAATCGTAGCCACGAAGCTCGTTAACGAGTGCATGATTATCGGGAGATAAATTGAATCCGTTTTAAACCGGACGATTCCAAGCAAAAGGCCAAGAACAAAAAGGGTTGCGATGCCGTAAACGTCGTACTGCAGATGGATGATAGCCCAAAAGAATGAAGTGATTCCAATCGCTCCTATCGGACCCAAGCGAGAGTATCGAATCCCTTGAAACAGGCGATAAAAAATCCATTGGAGAAGAGAATGTTCGCGTAGGCTTGCAAATCCAATTCTGGACGCTGGCCCTTGGCGAGATAAAGAAAGACGATCACAATGATGAATTGAAGGCCAGAAAAGAGAGCGAAGATGATCGCCGAAAGCCCAAGGGTCGCCCAAAATCCCCAGGGTTTCGCTATAATCTCATCTGATGACGGCGGGAATTCGTTAGAGAGCATGGAATCGGCGTCAGACCTCAAAATTCAATATTCACCGATTTCTTCCGGACAACTGCATCTTCTTAGCGGTCACCTTTTCCACCAGACGCTGAAAATCTCCCCTGACCCCTCTTTACTAAAGAGGGGGAATTCCTCTCTTTTATATTCATTTTTTCACAGCCTTCTGGTTTTTCTTCGGTCGAGAACTTCAGTAAGAATAGGTAAAAGAAACGAACCTCCGGGAAGAGAGAAGAGAGCGACCGCCGGGACGATCTTCGCTATGTTTCTGAGATGCATCTTAATCTCTTTCTTTTCCTCCATTGTCCAATTTTCATCTGTGTTCCGGGTCTTCATAAGAAGTTGCATCAGTCCCCTTATCGAAAGGACCTCCATCAGGATGGCTTCCTTATTTATAGCAATCAGCCTTTTAAGATAATTTTTGATCATCAGAAAAAGGGTGTCACGCCTTCGGTTGTGAATTAAAAAGTAGTCCCCAATTGAGTGGACGTATCATTCTGAAAATCTCCCCTGTCTCCTCTTTGCCAAAGAGGGGAAGGGAAGTACTTAGGTGACAGGGTAGCAGAATATTCTATGTTGTCAAGCAGAATTGTATTTTAAAAAACACACTTGCCACATGAAGGACCTGAACCTGCATTCGCGATCGAAACTTGCGAACCACTCCCACTTAGAGACTCATGCACCTCACCCCGAAAGGCTTTTCAAGAAATTCTTCAACTTAGTTGAACCTTCCGGGGAGATATCCAGGCACCTCACCCCGGTCCGATAATCCCCCCAATCTTTCTCCAGGTGAATATCCACCCAGACCACCGTGACCAGCATCTCAATGGCATTCATTTCGGGACCTGAAGTAAAAAAAAGTTTAACCCTCAGATATTGACCGATTTCCATCCGCTCCGGAAGGTAGAGAAGCAAACCTTCTTCGCTCGCATTCATGGCGCGGCCGTTCCGGTGAACGGTCGAGTCGATTCGGTAGTATTCTACCGGCAGGTCGATATTGAACCTTCGATGCCTTCTCCTTTCGAAATTAACAGTCCCATAACGGGGCTTGGCGGTCTCGTCTATGGATTTCACATCACCTCTTCATCACCTCTTAATGTTCGAAAAGATTCCGCACTCATTAGTCGGGCTTTCTGGCCTCGTTCTCTGTCTCTGCCGCGTTCCTGGCCAATTCGCTCATAAGGCCCTTATCCTCGGCAGGTTAATTCATCTGAGGCTTCGATGCGATTCATGAGTCTCAAGAGTAATTCTTCCTCCCAAAAGGCACCGTCCCCCTTTGTTACAGCAGGCAATTCTGGTGCCAAATCTAACTCATTAAAACTACACGATTTCTTGAAATAGAAGAAATCTTAAAACTGACAGATATGTATGAAATGGACAAGAATCGTCACCATAACTCCCTTTAATCAACGATGCCCGAGGTTGGTCCATCCTGACTTCATTAAATGGAATCATTTATTGAACGCATCTATTGAAGCTGGCCAAACCCTCCGACTATAAGATATTCATGAGTAGTTATTCACTTTTCCATGCCTCGATAAGGCCTTCTCACTGTTCTGAGAAGACCTAACTCTTTGTTAAATAAAGATGTTTAAAAAGCACACCGCCTTTTTTCCCCTTCGAGAATGGCAAAAAATGTGAATTCTGGCATTGATTTTACCCTAATTTTAGGGTATAATTTTTCTGCTTCATATAAAGTGAAAAAATGAAACTAAGAAAAAACTTATCCCGCCCGTTCATTCTTGTTCTATTCTTTATTCTTTTTTTCGTTTTTGCCTGCTCTATGCCTTCCTGGTTTCCGATCAAAAAGGGAGAGCCTCGCAAAGCAAAAATGAAAGAGTTGCTGGACAAAGAAGTCGTCATCATTGATAAGCAGGAATACGTCAAGGTCTTAAACCCGAGAGCATCCGAGGGAAAGGATCAACCTAAGTACCTCTATGTTCCTGTGAACGAGTACCTCTCTAAAAAAGAATCATTTACTACCCTTCCTATGCGGACGGAAGGAGCCAAAAAAGAGTCCCCCGCAAAACCTTCGGCTCCCTTGGACGAAGAGATCGTCGTCGTCTCTGCGCCGAAACCCGCGCTTCCAGGTTTAAAGAAAAAAGTCTTGATCACCTATTTTGATGATCGGACCACCGAGGGCGAAGAGGTCTTTGGAGACTGGGTGGCTGAAAAGCTGACGAAAGAGGTCAACCGGAGGTCTCTGCAAGTTTTTTTCACCGACTATCAAATGGTCAAAGAATTCCTTGAAAAAAAGGGAGTCGATTTAAAAGACATTGAAACACCCAAGGCCCTCCAGTTGCTGAACGAAGTCTTTGGGGTTCATGCCCTTGTTTTTGGGCAGCTCTCAGGTCCTTATGTCTTCACCACAAAAGCAACCAAAGATCAGGAAGAAACGGCTTCGGCCATCATCAAGATAGACGCGAGGTTAGTGGACACGTTCTCCGGGAAGACGGTCAAAACTCTATCCGCCAGCAATCCCATCGTCGCGGCCAAGGAAAGGGGATCCTTTTCCGGAGAGAAGGCAAAAGTCAAAGCGATCGATCTCACCATCGCTTCCCTGGGACGCTCCCTTGCCAAAGAATTAGATGGGATGGATTGGTTCTGTCGAATCGCCAAGGTAGAGGGTGAAGATGTCTACATGAATGCGGGACGATTAACCGGTCTTAAGGTGGGAGATGTGATGGAAGTGTTTCGGGCAGGCGGATCTGGAGAACGAGGAGAAGTAAAAGGCAAGATTAAAGTTTCAGCTTTCTTTGGAATCGACGCCTCAATGGGCAGGCTGATCCAAGGGAAAAACCCCGATGTCAATGACATCCTGAAATTGGCCAAACGCGAAGGGACCTGAATCTCACGCCTTGCTTCCTTCTCTTTCGATAGAAAGTTGGGTTGGCCACAATGAAAACTGTCTCTTTTGGGGATGTGTTCCCGTTGTCATGACATTGCTCATCCCGTATTGAAGTTGTCCTTTTCTTATTGCCCCGGAAGTTCTTATTGCCCCGGAAGGAGGTTTAAATTTTATGTTCCAGATCGGTGACAAAGCGGTTTATCCAGGACACGGCGTTGGAATCATTGAAGCGATTGAAACCAAACAGATCTCTGGTAAAAAACAGATTTTTTTCATCCTCCGAATTTTAGAGAACGGGATGACCATTATGATTCCCCAGGACAATGTGGAGGCTGCCAAGTTGAGGGGGGTTATTCGAAGGATTGATGTCCGGAAGGTCCTTGGGATCCTGAAGGATCGGGATGTCACCATCGATAATCAAACCTGGAATCGGAGGTACCGGGAATACATGGAAAAAATCAACACGGGGTCAATCTATGGTATTGCCGAAGTGCTCCGGGACCTCCATCTTCTGAAGGCGGAGAAAGAACTCTCCTTCGGTGAGAGGAAAATCATGGACACGGCCAAGAATCTCCTGGTCAAGGAGCTGGCCATCGCCCGGGATGTAAAAGAGACAGACATTTTGAGGGAGCTCAACTCGATCTTTGGAGCATGATCTCCCCAGAATCTCTATCATCAAGTTTTAATTGAGATGTTTGATATCATTCAATCATGGAAAGGAGGTGAACGCATTGGGCTCGTGGATTCTTCGTATCTTGTTATTCATCATCTGCGGAATCAGCGGGTATTACCTAAGTCAAGGAATTTCTTCCTCTCCTCCGATTCCCCTGCTGGGACTGATCGGCGGACTGATCGTTGCCGCATTGACCCTTCTGGTCGAGAAAGGATTGAAAAAAGCCCCTCTGAAAAACCTCTTGGGAGGTTTCATCGGCCTGATCCTCGGTATCTTCGTTGCCAATCTCCTTTCTAACGTCTTTTTCTCCAATCTTTATAACCATCAACAAATCATTCTTCCCCTCTTAAGTGTCCTTTATGGCGTTTGTGGATATATTGGTCTAAGAATCGGCTTTAGGAAGGGAGAGGAGATTCACCTGCCGGGTTGGAAACTCTTCTCAAAAAACTCTCCCCACAGTGAAAACACGAAGATTTTGGATACCAGTGTGATCATCGATGGCCGCATTGCCGACATCACCGAAACCGGCTTTCTGGAGGGAACGTTAATCATTCCCCAATTCGTTCTCAACGAACTTCAACACATTGCCGACTCTTCGGATTCTATCAAACGGACGAGGGGCAAAAGGGGTCTGGAAGTTCTCCACCACATCCAAAAGCAGGCCGGTGTGGATGTTCGCATCGTGGACAAGGATTTTCCTGCCGTCAAAGAAGTCGATTCAAAATTGATTGAATTGGCTAAAGAGGTTCACGGGAAGATCATTACCAATGACTCCAACCTCAATAAGGTCGCAGAGCTTCAGGGAATTGAGGTATTAAACATTAATGAATTAGCCAATTCTCTTAAACCCGTCGTCCTTCCCGGAGAAGAAATTACAGTCAAAATCCTCAAAGAAGGAAAAGAAATGGGACAGGGGGTGGCCTATCTGGATGACGGGACGATGATCGTGGTTGACAATGGAAGGAGGCAGATGGGCAAGACGGTCGATGTCATTGTCACCAGCGTTCTCCAAACCCCTGCTGGGAGGATGATCTTTGCCCGCCTCAAAGAAGAGGCCGGCCGGGAAGGCAAGGGAAAAGATTATTATTATCCTCTGGACAGCGAATTTTAGTACGTTCGGAATGAGGCTCGCATTTGACCATGAAGGCCGACGCAGTCATCGTCTCCGCTGGAAAGGGACATCGTTTCATGGAGGGGAAGTCGATAAGACCCGACCGCGGGAAGAAACAATTCCACTTCCTGGAAGGAAAACCCATCCTCGCCCACACCCTCGACAAGTTTGAGACCTGCCCCCTTATCCGCTCCATCCTCCTGGTGGTCGGCCAGGAGGATATGGATTACTGTTTGAAGGAGGTCGTCGAAAAATTTGAATTTAAAAAGGTCTCCCAGATCGTCCCCGGCGGAAAGCGAAGGCAGGAGTCTGTGAAAAATGGAATCGATTCTCTTCCAAAGGATGTAAAGGTTGTAGCCATTCATGACGGAGTCCGACCTTTCGTTACCCAAGCCATGATCGAAGATTCGATCCAGTCTGCCGCTCGACATGGAGCCGTGGTTCTGGCGATGCCGGTAAAGGAGACCATTAAGATGTCCAATCCGGACGGGACGGTTTTGAAAACGTTGGATCGGGAATCCCTGTGGCAAATCCAGACCCCGCAAACCTTTCAGGTCAATATCATCAAAGAAGCTTATTATCAGGCGACGAAGGATGGGTTTGTCGGTACGGATGACGCCTCCCTCGTCGAACGTCTGGGAGTGGCGGTCCATATCCTCCCAGGATCCTATACGAACATTAAAATTACTACCCCGGAGGACCTGCTGCTGGCCAATCTCTTTCTCAAAATGGACACCCTGACAAAGCAAGAGCAGGCAGGCGGAGGGAAAAAAAGATGAGGGTAGGGTTTGGATACGATGTCCATTCCTTCGTTTCCGGCCGGCGACTGATTTTGGGAGGGATAACCATTCCTTATCTATTTGGATTGAAGGGACATTCGGATGCGGATGTCCTCACCCATGCTATCTGCGATGCTTTGCTGGGGGCGATCGCAGAGGGAGATATCGGAAGACATTTCCCGGACACAGACCCCCAGTACAAAGACATCAAGAGCACCATTCTTTTAAAAAATGTATTGACGAAAGTGCGAGAGAAAGGGTTTCACCCGATCAATATCGATGCAACCATTGTGGCTCAAAAACCGAAACTTTCTGATTTCATCCCAAGGATGGTAAAAGAGATTTCCGATGTCCTGGAGATGGAGGCGGTAAGAGTGAATGTAAAGGCCACCACGACTGAGGGACTGGGATTTACCGGTAGAGAAGAGGGAATGGCCGCTTACGCGGTGGCCCTCGTAGAAGAAACAAAGAAAAAATGACCGTTATTAGGTCAATGAGTCATTAGTCATTGAATGACTTAGTGACCAAATGACTCAATGACTGAAGAGCTGAAAGCCTTCGATGATTCCGAACATTCGGGTTCGTTTTGCTCCTGCCCCTACCGGGCTTCTCCACATCGGAAATGCCCGGACCGCCCTTTTCAACTTTCTCTTTGCCAAACGTAATCAGGGAACATTTGTTCTCCGTATCGAAGATACGGATTTGGAGCGATCGACCGATACATCCATCGAGCGGATCGTAGAAGACCTCAAATGGCTTGGAATCTTCTGGGACGAAGGCCCTGACCGGGGCGGGCCGGTTGGCCCCTACCGTCAATCTCAGCGTTTATCCATTTACCGTGAGTTTGCTGATCGGTTGTGTCAGGAAGGAAAGGGTTATAAATGCTTTTGCTCAGAAGAAAGACTCGAGAAGCTTAGAAAAGAACAGCTCTCCAAAGGAAAGATGCCCCGCTACGATGGCCGGTGCCGTTCCCTCTCCGCGGAAGAGATTGCCGAAATGGAATCTTCCGGCCTCCGCCCTGTCCTCCGATTTCGTGTCGGAAAAGGATCGATCCTTTTTGAAGACCTCATTCACCGAAAGATGAATTTCGATTCTGCCGGAATCGGCGATTTTATCATCGTCCGCTCGGACGGGATGGTCGCCTATAATTTTGCCTGTGTCATCGATGACCATTCGATGCAGATCAGTCATGTCATTCGAGGGGAAGACCATCTCTCCAATACGCCCCGGCAGATCCTTCTTTATCAGGCACTGGACTGGGTTCCCCCTATCTTCGCGCATCACCCGCTCATTCTCGGTCCGGACCGATCTCCCCTGAGCAAACGCCATGGTGCGACAGCCGTCTCCCAATACCGAGAAGAAGGCTTTTTACCGGAGGCGCTCAGGAACTACCTTCTTCTTCTGGGCTGGACGCCCCCTTCTGGCCAAGAGACTCTTTCATTAGAA
>Ga0315282_10002134_pt1 | contig 36850 bp, 28 predicted proteins | sample YL17G07_20_MG_FD_203693 | JGI IMG/M metagenome (GOLD analysis project Ga0315282, IMG submission 203693) | Sediment microbial communities from Yellowstone Lake, YNP, Wyoming, USA - YL17G07_20 | ecosystem: Environmental > Aquatic > Freshwater > Lake > Sediment | place: USA: Wyoming | collected... | reverse complement strand
AACGGATGTTCTTGAGCTGCACTACGCCGCTGGTTTCCGAATAACCGTTTGGACTCGAATAGCTGCCTATCTCCATATTGATGCAGACCTCGTCGGTGATCGGATCTTCCAATAACGCGACAACCGCAGAAAGAGTTGCCTTTGCATGATCATTGTCGACGCCACTATTTGAATCATTTCCTGCCGGTGCCGGACGAACATAATAATTGGTCGCCATGATTTTCCTCCTCATTCTTTTTCAAATTGTTTGCCTATGACCCAGAGATTGCTAAGTCCTTCGATTCATAAATTCAATGACGAATCCATTCCCTCAGGACTTAGCGCTGAGGGAGCAAATCTGATAAAGCAATCAACCATAATATGTCACAGTATTTGCGAATCGAAGCGCCGTGAACCAAATTTACAATACAGTTTAACCAAAAAAAACAAGTCAATAGACCTGTAAAAAATTTTTTATTCATTCAACCTGTAAAGCGGATTTAGATTAGGAAATACTATTTTTGCGTTCAACTACGAATCATAACATAAGAAAATTGCGGAATATTTTGGTTTTTGGAAAAGAACCTTGTTCAAACAGAATCGTCGGCAATAAGCGCATAGCGATAATCATTACAAGAAAATTTTATACATAACGACGAAACTATTTTCATGATTTTCGCGTAAGGGCAATTCATGAATTGCTTCAATGGTAAAGTTCTTGCAATGCAAAGGCGACAAAACGATAATAGGCCTTCGCAAATTGATTCTTTGGCGCCGGAGAACCGAAGAAACCCGACTCACGGATTGATATAACGATTCTCGGATAAAATATCCGATAGCAAACGAGGGGAATTTTTTATGCGCAAACTCATTTTTCTTCTTGCCATGTTGGTTATCGCCGTTCCGGCTGTGGGTTATGAAATCACTCTAGGTCCGGGAACGTATCTGTTGATAGGTAAGGCGGCCGATATCCGCATCGAATCGCTTCGCATAACAGAAGCGCCGCACCGATCTTTCGGCGTGCTTCTGCCGAATATGAAAGTTCTTCCTCTGCCCGGTTTGGAGGAAGAGGCTGTTCAAGTCGGCCGACCGACCACGATCCGCGGCCAGGCGTTCACGCCGATTGTTGTAAGGCCGTGGGTTGCATCGGTGCTCATCAATTCAAGTGCGCCGATTGCAGCCGAAAACCGGTTGCCGACCTTTCCCAAAAAGCTGGCCATCATTACGGATAATTACTATGTCGAGCAATTGCAATATCTGGGTGCTTACATCGCGGCCAAAGAATTAAACGGATGGGAAGTCGTTGTGATTGCCGATGACGCCTGGAACCCTTCGGGCCTTATCGGACAACCTGCGGCGGATGCGCTGCGCTCGTGGCTTGCCGCGAATTACCAATCGCAGGGCATCGGCTTTGTGCTGCTCGCCGGACATCCGGATCCGAACTACGGCCTGGTTCCGATGAAAATGGTCTGGCCGCTCAAGGATGTCTGCGATAAAACGAACGATCCTGTTTTCTGCGATATGCAAAGTCTGCCAACGGATTATTACTATTCGGATCTCGACGGAAATTGGGATCTGGACGGCAACGGATTGGCGGGCGAATACCCGGGCGATTCGGGGACAGGCGGAGTCGATTTCGGCCCCGAGGTCATTGTCGGCCGATTCCCGGCGCAGTGGGATATATCCATGCTGGACGCCTATTTTTATCTTGCCACACAATACGAAACCGCAACCGATCTGAAAGGCCGCAACCGCGTTCTGCTGCCCGGCGCGATGTTAGGATTCAAAGGGCTGACTGAAGGCATGGACAACATGGACGGCGCAACCGCCCTCGACGCCATCGGAAATCACATTGCGGAAACCGACGGCAATCTCGTGTTCACAAGGATGTTTGAGGAAGAAGGCTATTACAAATCCACATGGCCGAACGATTACGCCCTTTCTTACGAGCATCTGGTTAATGCGTTCAATTACGGCCACGGCCTGACGATTTGGTTTGCGCACGGCTATCCGACATACACCGAGCGGATGATCTGGTCAAACGATGCGGACGGCAACGGCGTTTGCGAATGGAATGAATATACACATAAGACAATGCTTGATTCTTTCGGCACGGATGCGTTTGCCGGGGCGAAAGTCCAGACGTTTCTTTGGCAGATTTCGTGCCTGAACGGCTATCCGGAACTCGAGTACAACTTAGGCGCGATGATGCTTTGCACAAATTCGGCAGGCAGCATCTGTGCAACGAGATCCGCATTCGGCGAATATACGCCGAATAATACCTGGAAACCTGATACGGCCACCGGCGCATCCGAGACGCTGGCTTATTACTGGGCCGAAAAAATGCCCTCCGGAATGCCGGTCGGCGAAGCGCTGGCGACCGTTAAATCATCCGTCCCGCTCGACGGTTGGGACGATGCTTATCCCCCTGATTATTTCGGCTACAGTCTGATGGGTATGGGATGGCATACGAAATTCAACTACAACCTTTACGGAGATCCTACTCTGGTATGGAAATACGTACCGGGCCCGCACGATTCCGATTGGCCGTGGCCGGATGACGATTCCGGTGCGGATGATGATTCCGGCGATGACGATACGACGACCGATGACGATTCTGGGGATGACGATTCCGGCGATGATGATTCCGGCGATGACGATTCGGGCCGAAATCCTCCTGGGTCTGACGAAATTTCTACCGAAGGATGCAGTTGCTGAACAAAATGAGCCCGGCGTCAGCTCAAACCGCTATGTAAAATGCCTTTTTCAGAGACAGCGGCCCATGCGCCCTAGCCTGGGGAATGCGCCATTATTTCTGGGTCCACGTCACCTCTTCAAATCCAAGGAGTTCATCCATATACAAGTTCGGATCAGCGCCCTTGAGATTAATATCGAAAAAGGCGCGGAGGGTTTCGTTCACGATATACACAGCCCTCATTGCGTCGATGGAACCCAATTCGAAGTCAGTAGGCGGAGGCACGGTGCAAAATGCATTATAAATCAGGCCGACATCTGAAAAATTGCCGTGGAGAGCGCCTGTGATGTCGCCCCGCAATCCCGGTCCGTGCAAATTGCTCCAGAAGGTTTGCATCGTGGAATCCGTCTGAAAAGAATTTTCGCTCAATAACATCAGAAACGGACGATCCGTGCCCTGTTGAACCGCGTCTCCCCAGATAGAGCCGTCCATGTCGGCGCCGGCGCGAAAACGGCTGTCGACCAGGCAGACCTCGGCGGATGCCGAACCGCCGAACGAATGCCCGAAAACCCCTGGCTTGTCCAAGTCGAAACGGCACCTGAAGTCCTCCTTGTCGGCGTCAGGGCTATTCATAGCCGTCAGTTGGTCCAGCACAAACCGCACATCCGCTGTAGTCACTTTATTGGCCGATCTCAGCCAGGGCTCTAAATAGTGATGCGTTCCTTCGATTTCGGTTCCGTCCGGAAAAACAGTGAGGCCGGAGATGTACGGATGGTCGATTCCGACCACAACATAGCCGCGGCTGGCCAATCCCTCGAGAAACGCCGTGTAAAGCTCCTGGTTCATGGTCAGGCCGGGTGAAAAGATCACCAACGGAAACTTTTTCTTCACTGTAGTAAACGGCGCTTCATAGACGGCGTACGGCACAAATTGGGAAGCCCAATCCGAGGGAAGCGGCGGATCGGTCGGCAGTTTTGTCGTCCGCACCCAGTCGGCGACTTGCGGGCTGACATAAGGGGCCGGATCGCCTTGCAGATCCGGATCGGCCGGATACCATATCTGAACCATGAGCTCGCGTTTGTCGTTCGGATCGGCGGGCGTGAAGGTTTCATCGCGGCTCTCGTCAACCCAATAGTCGATCACCGTTCCGACGCAATACGGCCCTGTCAGCGCAGGCAAAGGCGAATCGCGATGGATGCCGCATGCGCCGGGCGGATCAGCGGCATCCGCAGTATAATCATTGCAGTCGAGATTTCCGCTGTCGTCGTCGGCACCGGCGCCGGTGTCATTGTCATCGTCCGAAGATTGATCGTCGTCGCCGGAGTCATCATCTGCGCCGGAATCGTCATCGTCCGCGGCATTGTTGTCATTGCCGCCTCCGGATTGGCAGGCTGCCAACGAAATCAAGACGGCGGCGAACAGGATCATCACAATAAAAAAGAAGGGATTTTTTACCTTCTGCATCAGGCGTCTCCTTTTTAAAAGGCATTTTGATTTTTTTACACGTTACAGTAAGGGAACTTTTTTTCCTTTGCAAGAGCGCCGATTTCATCGCTTTAAAATTGATATTATGTAATGCAAGGTTGACTTAACTGATACGACTTCGCCGCCATAGCTCGCCGCCGCGTAGCTTGCCTGGACGAAGCAGGGTTGGTGGAGTCTGGTGCTCTGGCGAAGCGGGGATAGAGTTTTATAGTGACATAAATCAATTTTGAAGATGCAGAATTCTCAGGTCATGCAAAAACTTACTTCAAAATCGCAAACTGCATCGACTGCGGGTTCTAATTTCATAAATGATATCAAAATGATTGCATTTTGATATCATTTTGTTACAATCAGATCGGAAACAGGAAAGGAACATCAGATGGCCAGCATGCAAATACGAAACATACCTCAAGAAATCATGGAGCGCATTAAGGACATAGCTTCCAGAGAGCGTCGCTCCATCAATTCGCAAGTCATCATCTTAATTGAGAAGGCGGTGAATGAGGAAAGCGCCCGGCTCTCGGTTAACGAGCTATTGGATCTTGCCCAAAAAATCCGCAGGACCATCCCCAAAAAACGCAAAATACCCGGCGGCTTGGCGCTGCTCCGCAAAGCGCGCGAGGATAGAAGTTTGTGAAAGAAAACAAAAGAGTTTTGGTGATCGACGCCAGTATAGCCGTAAAGTTGTTTTTGCCTGAGGATCATTCCGATCGGGCTGTGAAAATTTTCTCGATGCTGAATGCCAAACCTCCCGCACTAATTTTCGTGCCCGAGTTATTCTTTATCGAATGCGCCAATGTATTCCGAAGCCGATATAAACTCGGCGGCATGACATCGGTTGAAGCAAAAAGAGCTTTTGAAATCCTTTGTTCCTTTCCCCTGCAATCACTCTCTACTGCCGAGTTATCTTCAATGGCTTTGGACTTAGCCCTTCGACACGATATTTCCGTATATGATGCTTGCTATCTTGCCGCATCAATCCATCTGAATGCCCGGCTGTTGACCGCGGACAAAAAATTGGTCGGCAAGCTAAAAAACACGAATTATGATGTGGCGTGGATCGATGGTTATTAATGAAATGGATGCGATCTCTTTTTTTGACGCCGAATCGCGTCCGGCGTTCCGGTCATGCAAAAACTTACTTCAAAATCGCGAACTGCATCGGCGCTAGAGGGAGTCGGATAAAAAGGGAGCAATTATTGGAATCCGGATGTCGGAGCACCGGAATTTCGCCTTGGCCGCCGTAAAGAAAATTCATAGTATCGCCCGGCTTATGCAATTGGCTATCCACGATCACATAATCTTGGCGGCTTTCCGAAGTCGATGTGTTGTAAACGACCAATATCTCCTCATCCGCTAAAACGCGCGAGAACGCCAGGGTGCACGGTTGGCCCTCGGGCAGCCCGAAATCGCAGCCGTTTCCGGAAATCTCGCGGAAATACATTCGACCGAAGCGCATGCTGTGATGCTCGTGATTCACCTTGGCGATCTTGGCGATCTCCTGATAGATCCGGCAATTCTTGTTTAAAAAATTTCGCGATGAATCATTCGGATCGAACATGGCTTCTCGGATGTATTCATCGCCGAAACCCTCGCCTGAAAACCCTTGCTCCGTGCCGTAATAGATGCACGGCGTTCCAAGGGCGCAAATCAGATATCCGGCGGCCGCGATGATTTGCTCGTCAAAAGATTTCGCAGCAAAGCGCAACTTATAGTTCTGGCCGATCTGGTCGTGGTTATCGATAAATGTGACCAGGTAACGGCCCAGCTCGCCGCGGTTGAGTGCTCGCTCTTTAAGCGATTCGTAACGGTTGATGAGCTCCATTGGCGGCCTGAAGCCCTTGATTACGCCCGGCAAGGTCCAATAAAGCGGGAAATCCAAAACCGAAGAAAGGCCGTAATAAATGGTCTTGTCGCCAAGCCTGCCTGGAGTATTCGGTCCGGCGTACCGATTGATGGCGTTATCGCCTGCGACCAATTCGCCGAAAAGCAAGAACTCGCGCTTGCCGAGTTTATAGGCATATTCGCGCATGGCCTGGCAGAATCGCGCCACCGCCATCTCGCCCATATGCTTGACCGCATCCATCCGATATCCGTCGATGTCCGCCTCGCGTATCCAATAGCGATGCGCTGCGATTACTATTTCCTGAAGCTCCATTCCCTCGGGAGTATCATCGTTGTTCAGTCCCTTGAGCGTAAAAAAATCGCCCCACTGCGTTTCGGGAATGCTATCCCAGCTCCAATCGCGAATCTGGCCTCTGCGGTGGTAGTACCTGGCATCTCGAAGCTCGACCGGAACCGGATAATCCGGGCTGCGCCATCCGCCGATTTCATATTGCCGGTCATCGTCCGAATAAAAGTACGGCTTGTCGCCCGGATAATAAAAAACATCGCCTGAGTGATTGGCCACCGCATCAAGGAAAACTCGGATGCCGCGGCGGTGCGCTTCATCGACCAGCGCAACCAGATCCGCCTTTGTGCCGAAGCGGGGGTCTACATCCAGATAGTTCCATATGGCATAGCCGTGATAGCTGCCGCAGTTGCGGTTCGGCGCGCCTTCGTTTTCTAAAATGGGGCTAAGCCAGACTGCTGTGCATCCGAGGTCCTGGATATAATCGAGATGATTTGCGATGCCTTTAAGAGTGCCGCCGCAGAATTTGCGCAATTGTTCCGGAGAACCGCCGCCGAATGAACGGGTTGAAATCAACACAGGAGTTCGAGCAAGATCATCATGAAACCGGTCAACTATTAAAAAATAGATGATCTCCTCGCGCCATTCTCTCTCGCATGACCAATATTTTTTGCCGGGAAGAGGTGAAAGATCGATTTCTTTTACGGATCGTGGGGCTGGCATGTGCGGTTCCTTTCTGAAATAAGAAAAACAGCATCCTTATATTTTCTCTTTATTTAATACCTATATTCATAGTTATTTTCAAACTTGGATCGATTAATTAGAAAAAATTAAGCCATTAGGCCGATAAATCGTAGAAGGAATTTCTTTCACAACTTAAAAATATTTCTGGTGCTGCGAAATGGGCGCTCTTTCTTGAGATTCCTTAATCGCTTGGACCGACGGCAAAGAATCCGTTTCCCATTCGGCGCCGCAGTATTCGCAAATCGTGGAACCGCGCTTCACAGTCGCGCCGCAACGGGGGCATTCTCTGACTTTCATCTCGATTTCAACCCATCTTTGATAATCATCATATTAATGCCCTGATATAACATGCGAGAAAAGGCCAGGCAAATTTGCGGCGGGTAAAGTGCTTGCATTGCCGATAAGATCAGGTTAGTTAAAAGATTCAACATGAATCAAGGGGGATGAGTTGAGTCGTAAGTACGATGCCATAGTTATCGGAGCAGGGCTCGGCGGGCTTTCGGCAGCCACGCGGCTGGCAAAATCGGGCTTGAAAGTTCTGCTGCTCGAAAAACATAATATCCCTGGCGGGTATGCGACGAGTTTCGTGCGCGGCCGTTTCGAGTTTGAGGCGGCGTTGCACGAGCTGTCCGGAATCGGCTCGCCGGATCATCGCGGCGCGCTCTATCGCTATTTGGATCGGCTTGGGGTCGCAGGCAAGGTGGAATTTTTATGGATCCCGAACCTGTATCGCTCCATTTTCCCCGACATGGATATCACTCTGCCTCCGGGTCCTGAGGCGTATGAACAAAAAATGTGCGAAACCTTTCCATCGCATGCTAAAGACATCAGTCGATTTTTGGGCATCATATACACGCTGGAACGCGATCTCGCTTATTTGGGAAGGCAGATGAACTCAGGCAAGCTGTTTACGGTTTCGACAATGGCGACAGCCCCATATTACCTGCGCAACATCTTCCGCTATATGTTTTCCACGTGGAGCCAGGTGCTTGAGCGCGAAGTCAGCGATCCGCGTGCGCGCGCCGTTTTATCGCAATATTGGGGTTATCTCGGCATGCCGCCTTCCAAAATCTCCTTCTTGTACTTCGCCATTACGCTGGCTTCTTACATCAATTATGGAGGGGCCTTCATGAAGGGCCGCTCACAAGCCCTTTCCAACGCCTTCCTGTCACGATTCCTGGAAATGGGCGGAGAGGTCCGCTTCAGTTGCGGCGTTGAAAAAATCACAACCTCTGGAGATGCCGTCACAGGCGTAATTACCGAATTCGGAGATGAGTTCAATGCCGATTATGTGGTCTCGAATGCAAGCCCTATCACTACATGCCATAATATGATCGGCCTGGACAAAGTGCCGTCTTCATACTTTAACAAGTTCCGATCCAGCACCATCGGGCCTTCCACGTTCAATGTTTATTTGGGAATCGACAAACCGGCTGCCGAACTGAACCTCACGGAACACGAGATTTTCATAAACAAAGATTATGACTTCGAAAGCCACTATAACGAAATGAGCCGGCTCGATCACACTGAAATTCAATCCATGGCCCTCTCCTGTTACAACGTGGTCTGGCCCGAGATATCGCCGCCCGGGACATCCATCGTGGTGTTGACGGCGCTGATGCACGGAGAGCCTTGGCTTAAAGTGGATCCGCACAAGTATGTGGATACCAAAAACCGTTTGGCGGACGCCATGATCCGCACGGCGGAAAAAGTCGCGCCTGGAATACGCGATTATGCCGAAGTGGTCGAGGTCTCCACTCCGATCACCAACATGCGCTACACCGGCGCCCTATTCGGCAGCATCTACGGATTCGATCAGCCTCCCTGGGACAGCACGGTGTTCAGGCTCGGGCATCGGGGGCCGCTTGACGGTCTGTATTTTGTCGGCGCATGGACTCAGCCCGGTGGCGGATTCGAGCCCTGCATGATGTCGGGACAAATGGCGGCGCAGGCCATTTTACGCAACGTCAAAAAAGCGCGGAGGCCATAAACATGTTGAAAGAGCTTACTGAAATCCTACAGGACATGCGGCGGTGTATTCCCGCTATTCAGCATATTGTGAAGTCCAGGACTACAAATGACGGAGCGGATTACACAAAACAATCTTATGGAGAATCCGTGCAAAAAGCAGTGGAAAGCATTCATCCCAGAAAAATGCGGTTGCGTGTGACGGAGGCGATCCAAGAAACGCCGTCCACAAAAGTTTATCGCTTAACCAGAACCGACGGCCCATTTCCGCCGTTCCGGCCCGGGCAATATGTCAACGTTTTCATTGAAATCGACGGCATTAAAACAAGTCGGCCTTACAGCATCGCTTCCGAGCCTGGAAGCCGATATATGGAACTGGCGATTCGAGATAACCCAAGTGGTTTTGCGGCGCCATACCTGCTGAATAATCTGAAGGTCGGCAGCGAATTGGAGACAACCGGCCCTGCCGGATATTTCTATTACGAGCCCCTTATCGACGGCAATGACCTGGTCTTTTTGGCCGGAGGAAGCGGCATCACGCCTTTTATGAGCATGATTCGCCATACTGCAAAACACAGCCGGAATCTGAAAATCAATTTGCTCTATGGCAGCCGTTCTCCCAAAGATGTGATTTATAAAATCGAATTAAATCACATTGCCGCCGAGTTTGCCGGGTTCAAATATTCGCTGGTCATATCCGAGCCGCCTAAAGGTTATAAAGGATCCAAAGGATTTTTAGACGCCAAAAACATCAAGAAATTGGCAGGCGATATTGCGGGCAAAACATATTACATATGCGGTCCGGACGCCATGTACGAATGCTCCACCGCCGCATTGTCGGAGCTTGGAGTTCCCAAGCGAAAAATCCGCAGAGAACTCTACGGCCCGCCGAATGATGTGACTAAAGAACCAGGCTGGCCAAAGGAAATCTCGGCCAAAGACAATTTCCAAATCGAGGTCGTGAATCTGAAGACCATCACTGCGTCGGCGGGCGAACCTCTTATGAATTCGCTGGAGCGAAACGGGCTGGTGATCCCCGCTGTGTGCCGTTCCGGAGCGTGCAGCGCATGCCGGATCAGGCTGGTCTCCGGAAAAGTCTTTATGCCCGAACACGTTTGGCTGCGTGAATCCGACCGCAATGAAGGGTACATTCACGCTTGCATGAGTTATCCGATCTCTGCGTTGAAGATTCAGTTATAGAAAACAGGATCTTAAAAGCACATTTTATTAATTTCCTATAGATGCTTTTTCCAAGCTGTTTCTCGGAGTAAACAGCGGTGATATTGCATGCCTCATCGTGTTTATGCTAATAACTCTTTAACCTTATCTCCGGAGAATTAATTATGCATAGAGCACTCTTGAAAAGCGTGTTTGCCTTGATTATTGTCGCTGTCTTCTCCACTTGTGTTTTCGCGGAAAATAATTACTTCACCACCGGTATGGCGCAGTTTCAAGCGCAGGATTTTAAAAACGCCAAATTGAGCTTAGAAAACGCCGTTGAATCGGGAACTTTATCCAAGGATGAACTTGTCAAAGCACATGAGGAGTTGGCAATCATAGAAATTTCGGTTGGAAATGAGGACATAGCTCAAGAACATATTGCCAAAATATTTCAAATTAAACCTCTGTATTCGTTGCCGGTAAACGCATCTCCATCATTTCGTAAGGTTTTCGATAAGGTAAGAAATGAAATTGATAGGCATAACTACAAAATTTCTAAGTTGTCATCAAAGGGCAAAAAAGAACGGCTGGCCGGCATTATTCTTACTTCCGTCGGATGTGGAGCTGCTGTGGGAATGGCCGCCTTATATATATCCAGCGCAAATGAAGTAAAATCGAATCCGTCTAAGGCCAGATCCAAAATGTGGCTCCAGCCTACGACAACCACAACCATGGTAATTGTTTTGCCGTTAATGCTTATCCCAGGCATATCTCTTTGGGTAATTGGTCAAGATGATATCGACCAAGTCAAGATGGAGCCATACAAAGCTTCCTGGCTTCAAGATCGCAATCCGGCGTTGCTGTATAGCTTCGATCCTGAGACCGACACCAAAACGGTCGGAGTAGGATTTCTATGGTAAGGGCTTGCGGCCTTCGCTTTTCCCGTTTCTAATCCGCGCTAATTGTGTGCTCTTCAAAAAAAGACCAAATGACGTCGGTCGCTTCAAAATCGCCATGAGGCCACCAATGAACGCCGCCGACGATTTCACAGTAAAGCACTTCAGCGTCATCGGTGCAGTCGGTGTACAAGATGCATCCGTTCGAATCAGGGATTGATGTCGAGCATTTGTTGAATGCAACCCAGAAATCTCTTGCTTCACGGCCTTTTTCCACCGGCACTACGTCATCGGCATCGCCATGAATAATCACGGCCGGCATTTGCCTGACCGGGTCGCATAATTTGCCCACCGGACCCAATCCGCCGGCAACCGGCCCGATGGACGCGATTTCGGAGCCGAACACGGCGCCAAGAATATGCGTGAAATACGCGCCGTTGGAAATGCCGGTCACATGTACCTGCCGTTTGTCTATACAGTAATCGGATTCAATCCGATCAAGCAGATCCGCTATAAAAGTGACATCACGATTATCGCAATTGCCGATGAACCAAGATTTCACCTTGGCGTCGGATTCGTATTCCAGGCTTTCCGGATAAACGGCAATGAATCCCTCTTCTTCGCCTTTTTCAGAAAACCGCGAAAGCGCCTTTTGCTCTGCCGCAGTGGCGCCGGTGCCGTGCAGATTGACCACAAGGGCAACCGGAAGGCCGCTATAGGAGGCCGGCACATCCAGAATGTATGTGCGTTCATAGCCGGCGGAAACCATGGAGCCTTGGAATGAGCCGCCAGCTCCGGGAACGCCGCTGCATCCCGGCGACAACCAAGCGCCATCGTCCGTATCATCGTCTGCGGAATCGTCATCAGCAATGTCATCATCAACAGTGTCATCGTCGGCAACATCGTCATCAGCAGGCGGATTGTCTCCGGAATGGCCATTGACATTGCCTCCGACGCTGCAGGATATCATGGCTGATGTAAAAAGAATGAATGTCAACCAACCGCCTATTTTTGAAAAATTTTTCACATTGGCCCTGCTAAAAATGTATTTGCCCGATTATGAATTTTTTTGCGCCGGCCGCTACTGTCCATAATACCGCAAAAAGATTTTTTTAAGAAAGCGATTGTGCTGCATCATTCCGGCGGATAAATGACAGGCGAGCACCAGAGAAATCCGGCAATGCCGACGAGATCGTTATTGCCGTCATGTTCATGCCAGGAATCCACATAGGCATACAGATCGCCGGTATCTTCATCCGCGTAAAAATTCACTTGCACGGTTTTCCATTCGTATTGATCCTGGCCGACACCGAAATTGTCGAAAGGAATATTGATATGACCGCTCCACACTCCATCATCGCCGCCCGGCCCAGAGTAAAACATGCTGTAAAGCGGAATGGTGGTGGTTAGCGCGCTGCCTGGGGTATACAACACCGCGCCGCCCAGAAGCACGCCGAAATGATCCCACCATGAATTGCCGGGCGAATTCCAATGCTGGGGGTGTTGGCCGCCCGGCATGTACGCCAATGCGGCGGCCGGGTTAGATGCATCGTGCTTGATTCTGGCCACGATATGGATATGGATCATGCGGCCCTGATATCCCTTGGTATCTCCAGGCCCATCAGAAGGCGGATACGTTCCGTTTCCGACCGAAACCAATTTTTTCCGCGTGCCCGATCCTTGCAGGACAGCCTGAAAATAGTTGATATGGCCGCCGAAGGTCGTATTTCTGGACTCGGAGATATCGCTCTCGTTGGCGACGGACATTGTGCTTTTGATCTCATTGAGATACTGCTCGTTCTCGGCCACATCATTGGCCCACGAGGCTTTTGTCGGATCGCCGATTGCGACGATGGGCACTTCTGCCCACTGTTTTCCATTCGGACTTGGCGGATATCCCATGTTGTTTTCTCCTTATACCGTTTAATAAGCGTCATAACCAATGCGATTTATTTGAAGTCGGATCGCCGGACCGGCAGAAGCCGTCGTCATCGGTCCAAAAACCAAGAACTTCTTTCTGAGCTTCGGCGGCTTGTTCAAAGTCCGGCGCATTATCCGTGGTCCAGATGTTGGAGCCGAACGGATTACCGAGATTCAGGGCAGTGATGCGGCCTTCGCCTTTGACCGGATCGCGCTCGTATTCGATAATTTGAAAAGCCCTGTCCGCCATGCCGAGCGGCCGCAGGATTTGGCCGGAATCATTCATGCTTTCCTCGCATTTGATCCATCCCAGAATGCCAAGGCGATCATCCAGCCCGAGCAGCGGCAAAGCGGCGTTCACCAAGACCGGATGCACTGTTCTCGTCGCCAAAATATCTGCGGCAAGTTGCGACGCCCAGCGGTTGTTTCCGACCCAAGGCGCATCCAGGCTATGGCTTTCAGGCACGCCCGAATCGGTTTCATCGCTTCGAGTCGTCTCTTCGCGCAGCCTTCCGTCCAAAGGCGATTCGTTGCAACGGACCGAGATGCTGTGCACATTCCAGCCCTGCCTGCCGATGCTTACCGAAAAATCCGTTTCGTAAGTCAGGGGCCTTATGATCATGACATCCGGAGATTCGGGCTGCGCGGACTCATGCCAGCAAACCCGATGCAAGAAAAATTTTCCCTTGGAATACGCCATGATCAGGCCGAAGTTGGTCAGCAGATCGGAAAGCAATTTTCTAATGTCCGCCGGTTTGGTCAGCACTCGTTTCACTTTGGCCGCATCTTCGGAGACAAAGTAATCCATATCGAACGAATCCATGTCGAAATATTCATGCGGTAAATTCAGATACGAGGTGCCGAACAATAAATCTTTCAGGACATCCAACGGGCCTTGCAACAGCTTTCCTGACGCATTCACATTGCCCGCGCAATAATCGATATAAAATCGATCCGTTTCGTGATAGCGGTGCTTGGAGGTGGAAATAAAATCGTCGCTCAATTCGGCGAGAAAAGTCGCTTTAGCCAAGTTGACCAATTTGGTGGTCAGCAGCGTATAACCCGGATCGCCGCCTCCTTCTCCGAAGACCCATTTCAGACAGCTTCCGACATGCGAAATACCGTGATCGTTCGGCAGGCAAAGGCGAAAAGATTTGGAGTAATATCCGAAGATATCCGTGCAGATCGCAGGCACTGTGAATTGATCGCCGGCAGCTGAAAAATCGCCGTAGATGATCGGGATCGGCTGGCCCCTTCTGCCCGACTCGATCTGTTCCGACTCCGAAAATTTCGCGCTCGGAATCTCTTTCGTAGAAAACGAAAGCGGATCCGAAACGGCGACGCGAATCTCATTTCGCGTGATTTCTACGGGCGCAGCGACGTAGCCGAGAAACTCCAGATCTCTTTCGTCGTCGAATTGCGTACCGCGCGGGGTCAAAAAGATTTTCACGGAACTCATAATGCCCAGGCTGCGTGCTTTTCCGAGCGATTGCATGGCGTCGAGCGTTTCATCCGTCCCGCCTGCGGTTTTTCGGCTTAGTGTAAAAGAGACGGATGGCGCGACGAGCCCGCCGCCTGCAAGAATCTGGGATTCCACGCTATAACGAATCGGACTTATCGCGGTAATCAGCCCGGCATAAACACCGTCGTATGGCGCACCGATGCCGTGGACTGCAACGCTTCGGCCATATGCAAACCTGTGATAGGTATTTCGCCAACTGCCGTTGTCCCAGACCGGGATCTTCCAAAGAGCCAAGACATTATATGCCGCGGATTGATGCGTAAAATTCTGCGATGGCGTCATCCCACGATCTCCCTTATTTTCATGGATACGGCGCCGAAATTGTTCGTGCCGCGGAGGATGCGCATGTCGGAATCCAAATAGCCGTAGACGGCCATTTTTTCGCGGTTCAATTGGATCAGGGGTTGACCGCCGCACGGAATTCGAGACGGCATCAGCAACGCAGCAACGGATTTTATCCGCCCGACTTGCGCGAACAGATCCATCGCCTCGTCTTGCAGGGTCTCAGGCGCAAGAGCGAATTGGAGTTCCACAAAATCGTTTTGAGTTTTCGGCAGCGAAACAATCGCTCCGGCTTCAGTGATCACGACATCCGACGGATCGTTTCTGCCCAGCACAATAGGTTCTGAGAAATTCTTTTGAGGCTGCCAGTTAGTCAATGCGAAGACGATGCGGCCGATGATCGGCTTGATCGTCGCCCAGCCCGCGCCTTCCAGCTTGATCGACCAATACCTGAACGCCCCGACCCCTTCAAATTCGCTTTGTATCGGATTCGGCCGCCAAAGAATTTCCTTATGGTAAATTTGCGAAGTCATATTTTGCCATGTGAAGCTTTCAAATCCGTTGGTCTGCGAATATCCGAAGTGGACTTGAATTGAGCCGAGAACATCTATCTCGGCAAAATTGTGCCCCCAGATCCCTGCCAACTTAACGCTTTTTGCGCTTCCCAAATCGCATTGAATATAAGTGGTCATCAGCGCATCGGCACGCCAGATCACGCCAAGCCGGTCGTCTTTCACATTTGATATCGGAAAATCGGGATCATCGTTGTTGCAAAGCCACAGGGCGAAATCCGATTCGAAATCGTGAAAGATGACCATACGACCCGGATCGGCTCCAAAGGATATGCCGGATGAGGAACGCAGAACAATCGATCCCGACGCCACCGGACTCTCCAGGCCCGATTTGGAAATCGCTTTTCCTTCAATGAGCTTCAAGCCGCTGCCGGGACTTAACACAAACGGATAATTGTGTTGTGAAATATCGTATTCTTGGCGTGGGTAATTGTTCCAATTTCTCGGCGCCTCGCGGAATTGAACATACTCAACCTGATCGGCCGCATGTCCCGAGTTGTCTCCTGAATCGGCTCGACAATAAATATTAATCCCCTGATCCGTTGTAATCGACGAGCCTGCTCCCGGATCAAATTCCGTAATCAACGGCTCATCAATGTAAGCGGGATCGGGCGCCGTTCCAGCCGATTCATTCCAAGATTGATCGCGGTGCTTCCAACGATATTCATATTTTCCGTTTTCGGAAATGGAATAATCAAAATAAGCTAGTCGGCCTTGATTATCCGGCGAAAAACGAACCAATGAACCGGAACCGCCGAAATCATCGGTTTTCAATAAAGCATATACCCCTTCATTTTTTCGACGTTCTAAAGTTGAATCGAGATAATCGGAATCCCCAGGCTTGGTGCATCCGATCAAAACTTCATCTTCATTCAGGGGCTCGATATAAGCATTCCCATTGCCTGGGGGAGTTGAATGAGGTTTGAGCAATCCGGCTCCACAGGCTGATTCCATGCCATAGTTGGTTGTGCCGTAAATCAAATATCGATCAAAAGGCATGGGTGTCAGGCCGCGGGAGGTCAGGCATGAAATGCAATTTCCGATCAAAGGCTGATTTCTGGCTTCTGGCCCGCCGCCTGGGTTATATGTCGATCCGGATGAATCAAAAGTATAAGTAATAAATCCGGTGCTTATGTCCATAATCTTAATTCCTTGGCCCGCATTTACTATTGTTCCAATTCCGATATAAATTGTCCCGCTTATCGGACTTGATCCAGGATCGACGGCCAAAGCTGTGCAAGTTAAGGCGGCGCTATCCCATAAAGCGCCATAAATCGCACAATTTTTTTCATTTACTCCAGGGCTCGTTTCATCCGTATCAATAACCCTAACCCCGCCGCTTGTGCCGGACGGCTCCTCGAATTCAGAGCAAAAGGCCAGAAAAATAGTATTAGTTCCTTGCGATGAGGTGTCTTTTGTCCATTTTCCATCCCAAATTTGCTGCAACTGGCCCGCCTCATTGATTCCCGGCAGGTTTCGATGATTAGGGGGCGCGTTTTCAATAAAATTATCAAAATAATAATCCCATATCTGCTCATCTTGAGATTGAATGGCGCTTAAAACAATCGTCAAACTTGATATGGGACTCCAATTCGAAGCCGAACTCAAATCAATCCATGTTGAGGTATTTCCATCATAGGCTTTAAGCAAAACATTCGATCCGCTTCTTATTATTCTGAATTTCCCGGACGAACAGATTGTTGGCGTCGGATCGGAATCCGAATTATCGATGGTTGACAAAAATGCATTATTCGAATCCGAATCCATGAATCGCAAAACAGAGAGATTATTTGAGTTATCCTCATTTATAACGCCTAAAAAAACGCCTTGAAAACCCGATGTCGGAATATTGGTATTAAAATTCGAAAAATCCGTTTGGATATCGAAGTTCTCATCTTTGGGCAAACGATAACGCGATACCGCAGCGCCTTGCCCGAAATCCGTCACGCCCAAATGGATGATAATCTTGCCGCTGGATTCTGAAGTCGTATGAAATGGCGAACCGCAAGCGAAGTGAAACCATTTGTTGTCAAAACAATTATCGTCAAAGTTGTCGCTGATCGACCCATAAAAGTTATCCGGCTTGAAATCATCGCTCAGGTTTTCCAAGTTGCTGAAGTAATAAAGAAGATTATCTGCGGTCGCATAAAGCGAACCATCGCCGTTGCCGGAATCCAAAGCCGGTTTGATGAATTTTTCAAAGCGAGTCGGAAACAAATCGCCAAAGGTCGGAGGAGTGATAATCGTTTCGTTTAATTTTGAATTGATAATAGTCCCTGCGCCGACATTGATTATTGAAATCCGATCCGTCGTAACCCCGCCTGTGATGACCGCCAAAAAATTTGTATCGACATTAGAATATACTTGCAAATCTTTAACCAAAGAATAAGGCAAAGGCGGATATGAAGTTGTGGAATAAACAGGATTCCAAGGCGATGGGGCGATATTGCCGGTTTGCTCGACTCCGGCATCGACAATCTTCAAGCGATAGACGCCGCCTTGCCTGCCAAGATATAGATAAACATCATTGCCGACACTTAACCGATCGATGCAGGAAAAACCGACGCCGCCAAAATAAGCATAGGCCACAAGGGAATGATCATATAGATTTATAATTTGAACGCCGCCATAAGGCGAACCGACGGCAAAAGCCGCCCTCGCTTCTATACCGATTCCCCATGAAACAAGCGCATTGATATTTGCCCTGACGCTGGAATGCAAAATATGCTCAGCCCATGTAGGAGTTGAATCGGTCGTCCAGTCATAGGCATGGTCATAAATATAACCGTTTGACATTTTTTCCCTCGCAAACAGCGCTTATTGGCCCAATGCCTTAGTCAAAACAGAAATAAAATTCGGCCCTGCGCTTCCCGCAGCCAAAGCCAAAATAACTAAAGCCAAAATTTTCAGCGCTTCAAAAACCGGTTTGAGTTTTGAGGTCTCATTCGTGTGTCGATATTCGCATTGATCCTTATCCACTTTGTTTTCCAATATGGATTTCAAATTGGCATGCTCAATCTCATTGGAAGACCGCAAGGCTCGAATTTCTTCAAGGATTTCGAACGATCTGCGGTCCATGGACCTGAGCAAGATGGCGAGGCTGTCATCTTTCGGCGTCATAATTAAATTCCTCACGATTTATAAGGCAGCCAGGCTCCGCGGCCTATCTCTTTGTCAAGAATCGGGATGATTCGTCGAATCACTACGCTCTCAACACCTTCGGGATCGATGGAAGAGATATGAAAATTCACATTCACGGGTTGCGGAGCGGAATCGGTTTTGCCGGTGACGTTCATGCGAGCCAGGTTTTCCGGACCGATGGATTTGACGGCTTCTTTGCGCATTACAAATTCGCCGGCTTGCAAAATCGCGGGCCTTTCATCGTAGTCCAGAAATTCGCCCGAATGAAATCGTTTGGGAACAATGCCGCCCTGGTGATAGACTTCGCCGCCCTCATGAAAGATAAAGCCGGCTCCGCCGGTGATGCTGCTTAATGCGAGTTTTAAAGCCACCGCCCTTGCCACGGCCATAGCCAGCGAACTCACTAATTCCGATAAGATGGTCTTGGCGAGCGAACGTACGGCTTTTTGCGCGTTCCACATGCCATCAACAAGCGAATCTGCGATGGCGTCGCCGGCAGTATCCGCCATAGATCTTGAGGCATCGGCTAGTATATCGAATCCGGTTCGCACCTCGCCGAACGCATCTTCAATGGCGGATATTTGCGCATCCAGCACCTTGTTGGCCCTTCCGGCAAGCTCTTCGAAAAGCCGCGCTTCCTTGGATGCCATATCCTCCATTTCTTTGCCGAGCCTGACGGTTTTTTCCCGGATCTGATCGAGCTCTTCCGACGTCTTGCCGAAATCGATCATGAATTTATCTTCATTCATTCGTCTCCCTCATTTCGTTCGCTTAAGTTTTCCGCAACCTTGGCATTGATGAAAATCAGCGCTTCCATGGTCCTCGAATCCTGATCGTCCAATCCGCCGGCTCTGGGCAAAAACCTTATTCCTCCGACTTGCAGATTTTGTTTGGACAATACATACAGGTTCCACAACGCAATCACATCGGGGTGTTTTTTGAGCCATCCCACAGGGCATTCGTCGATGCCTTCGAAAGGCAAGTCAGCTTTGTCGTAAGCGCCTCGGCAATTCCTGGCCCGCTGTAATTCCGGATTTTCGATGCAAGGCGATCCGAAATGATCTTCTTGAAAGCAATCCCATTTCGAGAGCTTAGGGTCGGTCAGGAACCGGAGGGCGGACAAAAGTTTTTTTTATCCCCTTCCTCCAGCCTGCTGCGGCGTAGAATCGCTTCCTGAATTTCTTCGATCAACTCGCTATCCATTTGGGGATGATCGTACAATTCTTTTCCGTTGGTTATCGGATGGCCGCCGATCGACAGATTTTCCACATCGTGAACGTGATCGATGAATATTTTCCTGTTCAAATCCTGCAAAGCGGACTGATAAATGCCCGGCTGTTTGGAAGCCGCGGCCATGCTCATCGAAAGCTCGCGGCGCTCGCCGACGGTCAACGGACTGATGATTATCGCAAGAGGCTTTTTGATTTCTCCAAGCTCGAAGCGACGTCTTTCTCCTCGAAAATTCGGAATATAAACCGCGCGGTCAAGAATCGGGAGATCCATATGACTTTCCTTCGCCTTTTAAGGCTCATTTTCGTAAGACAAAATTTGTTCATGCGAAATGAAAAAATACTTCGTCGTTTCCGGATTGTTCCAGGCACGGCCCGGCAATCGTCAGATTCACTTCGCCCAGCGCCTTGGATTTGCGCGCGTCCTCTTCGGGCAGCTCCGGAACCTCAGGCTCCCAGCATGGAATGTACAAAGCAAAAGACCGTCCCGGCGAATAACCTGCCTGCAAAAATACCGAAACACGGCGCTGCTCCGCGGACGGCCCGATAAGGCTTGCGGAGCAGATCGACGAATCCGCCGGGCTCGGCCTGAACAGATGTCCGGTCAATTCGAGATTCACTTTGCGGCGATCGGGTCTGCAAAAACCTTGCGCGCTGTCCGTCCCGAATTCATCGTTGATCATCTGCACGTTTTCGTTCAGATCCAACTTGGCTGCGGTTATACGGTAAAGATTTCCCGCTACGTATATGAAGCCGTTTACTCCGGCAATGGGCGAGCCCGATATTTGCGGCGAAGGCCTGAAGGGTTCCAGCGGATCGTCTTTGTCGTGCGAAGCGTCATTTGATCCGGCATATCCGCGGGTGACGGTTATTTTATGATCTTCCGCATTCACTGAAACCACTTTCATTTTTTCAGCACCGCAGATCACAACCGATCCGGGACCGAAAAGATCGACGTTGTAAACCGCGATCTCGGTTTGTTCGTCATCGCAGTCTGCAGAAATGGCGTTGGTTCCTTGAAACACGCGGTCTTTTGCAGAACCGGCAATATTGATGAGCGCCTCGTCGCCTCCGGAAAGATCGATGGTCATGGAGGAGGGAACGGCTCCGCGATAAATTTCCGCTTCAGCATCCAGATATCGATGGATGGATAGCGGCGAGCCGCCCTCTATGCCGGGCCGATAATTCACTGTCGCGTACATTTGGCTTCCGGCTGTCGGCGGGACGGGCAACGGCGGCGTCCATTCTATCGCACCCTCTTCATTTTGGGTCACATGCCGCACATATAAGGTATTGCCGATGACAAAGCCGACCGAATCGTTTTGAGATACCGCATCGGCTGGTGAAATCGAGCAGCGGGCAGCAGTAGGCGACGGCGATGTCTGCACATCGGCGGATTGAGTGAGCGTTCTGTTCGGGAGCAAAGAAAAAAGCAAAGGATCCCAATCGCACGCCACGCCCGGCTGTCCCGAAGGAATCAAGTAGCCTTGAATTTTCCACTGAGCATATTTCCTTTTGTTGATCCTCTCGCGGACTCCTCTCAACGCCGAATAATCGTCGCGATCCGTCCGATCCGTCCAGAAGCGGAAAGATCCGCCGGTGTGACAGATCGCGGCGCTGCCGGCGGCATCGGCGATTGCGCCGAACGCAGTTTCCGGCACGACATAGATTTGCGCTTTTCGCGCCAATGAAGGCATAAAAGCCATGAGCGTTTCCTTTCGTTAAGGATTCCCGACGGGGTGGTGGTAGATGATTTCTCCGAAAAGTTCGACGATTCCGTATCCCTGGAGCCACGACGATGAAACCGTACGCTGAATCACATAAGCATCCAAGGCCAGGCCGTTGAACGTCGGATCCTTGGCGATGGCTTGTTCGATCGCCTGGGCGAGCAAATCCTGCTCAGCATCGTGATTCTTGCCGCGAAGATATCCGGTGATGAAAAATTGGATCGTACAGCGCACCCATCCGGAGGGATTCTGCTTTTTGGTTTCCTTCGGAAATTCGACAATCAGATGGGGAAACTTGCCCACCTGTTCGAAATGTCGCTGAACGACCGAGACCTCCTGCACGGAGATCGGATAACCGCTTTCGGCGCTGATGCCGGCCAATACGGAAGCCATCGCATCACGAATCATTCGGTTGAGCGACGCCATCTCTTACGCCCTCTCTACTTTTACGTCCCGCGCGAGATACGGCCTTATTTCGTTCCAGGCTTCGGGACATAAAAGACCTTCCGGACCGGATTTGAAATAACCCGACGACCTGCCTGGAGAAGATACAGAACGAATGCCCATCTGGCTGTCGCGCATGGCATCAGGATTGCGTCCCCACAAGGCGATGGAAACAGCCTGTTCGATCACTGCGCGACAGGTCCAGACCGGAAGAGGCCAGATAAGCAGATAATTCGCTTCGCCGAGGGCTTTATCAAAAGCCTCTGTTGTAAAACCGCCGTTAGCCGAATTATAAGCTGTGATTCTGCGAATCTTTCCGGAACACGCGCCTTGGCAGATACCCAACGATCCGCCCTTAAAAAAATCATCCGGATATAGGTTTGAAACATCGGCCAAGCCCGCATCGGCCATTTGAGTGGAAGACTGAGACGAGGTCAACGTGCCTCCCAAAACCCTGTGAGATTTCAAAGGCAATGGAAATTTGAGCGTTGAAAAGCCGGGCAACGCCAATGGCTCAAGGCAATAGTTGAGCCTGCTTACATCATCGCTTGCCTGGCGGCAGCAGCCTTCTTTCGCGGCCGTGTCCAGAGATTCCCAGGCGTCTTTTGCGGGGTGAGCGGATCTTGAAGAGATGTATGCGCTGACCTCGGCGACGCTTACGAGGCTCTCCGCAAAATGGCTTGCAATGGTTGCGTTCAAACTCATGATCAGACTCTTTTCAGAAATTTTTTCTGTGACGATCTTTGGGTCGGATCGAGCGGCATCGACGAAAAAGCCGCGCCAAAAAGCGGTCTATGTGCAGCCGATAAGCGCAACTGCTTGGGATTCCGCAAAGCGCTTCTTCGTTTTTCAAGCAACGACCGCAATCTTTTAGCGAAGACCAAATCCCCTGTGTTTTCCGCAATTCGATAGGTCCCATGCAGATGTAGAGGTAAAGAAACCACCGTCTTATCTCCTTTTTGAAATGTTTGAGACGACGGGGCACGACATCCGCGCTCGGCGCTGTCACGCGAAGCGGGAGCCGCGCCCCGGAGCGCAAGGAATCAGTCGGTTTTGAAATTTACCGCAAACATATCGCGCAGCTTGGCAAAACCATAGATGACGTCGATGGTTACGAGCCATCCGAGGTACTGCGGAATATAATTTGCCTGGGCTCTGGGCCCGAGTTGAATGGCCAACGCAAATGCGCCGCGCTGGAATACCGTGTTTTGGTAAATGGTCTGTTGCTCTACTACAGCGGTAGGCACGTTGGACGAACAAAAGACCTGCATACCGTAAAGCTCTCCAAACAATCCCGTGGTGACCGGCGCATTGGCCTCGTCGCCGGACCGATAAGTCATCTGAACGAATTTATCCACAGCCAACAATTTTTTCTTGGCTGACGGGTGGATGATCATGAAGCGATCTTCGTTCGGAGAGTCGGCCAAATCCAGATAGTTCATCGCATCCAGAATCTTGGCGTCGAGTTGGTCCTCGGTCAGTTCGCCCGTTGCGTCGACGGATTGAGCAAGATCAGAGTACAAGCCGAGCAGATGCGAATCGATGGCCTTTGCGATGGCGTAGCCTGCTTTGCGGGTATACAAATCGCGCAGCGAAGGCCTTGCCTGCACTTGAGCAATATCCTCGATCAGGAAGCTGACTTCCTTATGATTGCTCAGCGCGATCTCCACTTCATCTTCCGTGGTGGCATTGAGAGTCACTTCGGTTTCGGCTTCTTTGCTGTGAGCCAGCAGATTGCTGATCTTCGGCACGTTGATCTTGCTGCCGCCTTCTGCGGCCAGATCGTCAAAGCGCGTGACGAGATCGGCCATAACCAGCGAGCTTTCCGCCGCCTCGATGACATCCAAAGCCCAAAGCTCGGGGATGAAGACGGCGTTGGTCGCGGCAGTGATGTGGTCTGTTCCTAAACCCATGTGAAAATTCCTCCTTTTCTTTTAAAATTTTGTAGGTGTCGCAAGCCCCTGTCCGGCCAGCCTTTCCAACTCACGCTTGCGCGCTTTTCGGCTGAGCGGATCCTTCAGGTTCAGGCTTGTCTTTAATGATCCGGGGTCTCGAAGTCCGGGCATGCTGCCTGCTCCGCTGGCGATACTCGCGGCGAGCAAATTGGGATTCCGCGCAAGGTAGCGCGCAATGCCCTTGATGAGATCCTGGCCGCGATACAATGCTTGAGAAGGATCGGGATCGTCCGGCAGCCGCAATACGATCTCAGTATTTCCTTCTTCATTCGGCTCAAGCGCGGTTTTCGGCAAAAGCAGCTCCACCACCTGGGCGGGCATATAGGCTCCGGCTTTGGCCGCAGAATCGGCGAGCGCAGAGGTCACATAAAGTCGTTTGTACTTTTCTTCCCACGACGAAGCCTGCTTCGACAGAATCTCTTTTTCCTTTTCCAGCGACTGAGCCAGCCGATGAGTAGCTCTCTTCTCGCGTTCGTCCGCGGACAGATGCGCTTCCTCAACCCGGGATTTCAGTTCCGTAATCTCGCCTTGGTGCAGAGCCTCTTTTTCCGCCAATGCAGACTGAATTTTTTTCTCGAAGCTATCGCGCTCGCGCCGCAATCTGTTTTCGACGATGCGGTCGAGCTCGCTTTGAAGCCCTGGATTTTGTGAGAGCATTTCCTTGATTCCGAGCTGTTTCTCTGCGGATTTTTCCTCGACCCGAGCGTCCTCGGTTGCAGTCTTTTCCATTATTCCTCCCTTAAAACCGTCTTATGCCGCACGGAGTGAAACGGCAGACGTGTCATCAATTCCGCCCGTGATGAAGCGTCGGCGCATGCCTCTTCTCTTCGGCTTAATTCCAATTCTTTTGGCCCGATGCCCGATCGATCTCTTCAAAAACTTTCTGCAGATCGCTTTGCGGAAGATCCGAGACGACGGAGTGCGCGAGCCTGCGCAGCATGATGCGGCGGAATTCGGGTCCGATCGGCATTTTTAAAATGCGGTCTGTGCGATCCACCAGATCATCGGCGCGGAGCACGCCGAAATCGGATAGAAAGCGAATTTTCCCGCCCCAACCCGGCATGGCGATGCGGAATATCGATTCAAAGGAGCGCGCCACATTTGACGCCACATCCGCCAGCGCCTGATTGGTATCGAGAAAATCAAAGGCCTTTGAAATACCCGAAGCAAGCTGCCCTTCTCTGGCTGTTCCCCTGGACAAGCATGCAAGACGGTAGATTTCGTCTATCTTGCGGCTGATCTCATCCGCCAGAAGCTGCGCCTGGGTCGCATCGGGACTGATGTATTGAGGCGGATTTCGTCCTTCCGGATACAGAAAGATGGAACTGGTGGACAAGGTCGTCAGATCGCCGTTCCGGCCATATTCCTCGGCGCTTCCCTCCGCAACGAGCTGGCTGAACGTCTGCCGATACAGGATTTCCTGAAGCAGCGAGCAAAGGTTGTAGATTTCACGGTTGACGTATGCGATGTTGGCCAGCAACGACGTGCCCACGGGCCCGGGTTCCGTGTCTTTGAATTTGCATGGAACGAACGGCACGCGGCCGTAAGGATTGGACCCTGAATCCAGCACCCTGCCTTCTTTGTCCAATAGGTACCAATCGGTCGAAGTCCAGAAACGATAAGATACGGACGCCGATTCGCCGATGATCGGGTTGGCGTCGTTTCGCTCGCGGATCACGCAAAACGTCAGAGCGCCGTCCGCATCGGTTCCCCAATTAAAAAAGTCGGGAGGCGTAACGGCGACGAAATACTGCGAAAGGCCCATGGCCGCTTCATCTGCGGCTGTCATCGGGGTATTCTCTGCTTTCGGCCTGTCCACGCCCACCATGACATAGCCGAAGATCGCGGCCTGGGCGGTGCAGCGCTTCATGAACTGAACGAGGCCGGTTCCCTGCCGGTCCGCATCCGACAAAAGAGCTCCAAGCCTTTCGGCGGGTTCGATGACCGGATCTTCCCGGAACAAAAAGGCGACATATGTGTCCACCACAGGCGCGCAATAATTCAAAAAGTAAGATCGCGCCATACGCCGGGAATGATCCGGCTGATTTTCCAGGCGATGCGACCACAAGTTGCCGGAATCCAAATACTCGCGGCCCCCGCGATAGGAAGCCAAAGCGAGATCCCAGAACGGCGCGAGGCGCTCGTATTTCGGATGCGGCCTTTCGACCAACTGTTTGAACGGGCTTGTGAGCATTGTATCTCCTTGATTTGGATGAACAGCACCGGATCAAATGTGAATGGAATCTTTAAAAAGCAGCCGGCACATGCCTGCGGCCCATGAGGGCGTACCGCAACGCATCGATCGCATGATCGTTTTCTTTCAGCGGAATTTCCGACGAGTCCTCATCGTATCGGTAACCGTCCATTTCCGCGATCAACTCCCTGCATTCCGGCGAGATGAACAAGCTCGGCTTGCCGGTCTCTTCATCCGGATGAAGCAGAATCGCCAAGGTTTCCAACCCGGCGGCTACATCGTTCTTCGCCGCAGCGGCATGCAGCCCGGCCTTTCGAAATGCGCTGATGTTCTCCGGCCTTGACGGGTCGGCGAAAAAGCGGCCTATGCGATGCAGCTCCGCTAATTCTTTAGCTGTCGAAATCCACGTGCGCGCAGTCCCCGAACTTTGAACCGGAATGCGCTCTTCCACGCGTTCATCGATCACCCATTTGTTCCCGTCGCCGTCGGTTGCGACGACCACAATCGCGCCCGGATTGCGAAATCCCCAATCCACTCCGGCGACCACATAATCGCGCATTACGCAAGAAGGCTCCGCCACGTGAAGTTTGCGGTCCCACTCATCGAAAACCAGATCTGTGAACGTCTCAAAGCGCGCTTCGTATTCACGCCAAAAATATCTCGGAGGCAGAGTGCGCCGCGCTTTTTCGACTTCCTCCGCCAGACCCGGCACGGCGGTGTTTTCGGCTGTGGTCCAGGAGCACCAGCTAAATTCCGGATCGTATGAGGGATCGGAAGGGTCCGATCTGCAGACCACCTCCTTAAAAAACCAGTTGTTGCGGCTCAGCGGCGTGGTGGAAAACAAGCACCATCCGTTTTTGTCCGAAAGCCGCATGCGCAGTTGCCCGAGCCAGGCGTCTGCCTTGAGTCTCGCTGCCTCGTCGATCCACATCCCATCCAAGCCGACGCCGACAAGCGATTCCGGCCGCTCGCCGCTTTTGAACTCAATCAGGATTCCGCCGGCCAGATGCAGTTCATGCTGAGACAATAATTTCTGGACTATCAAATCCTTTGCGGAATCGGAGATGGCCTCTAATATTCCGCGGACCTGTATCTTGCCGATCGGATAATTCGGCGAGACCGCCCAGTAATGAAGCGGACCTGACTTGATTTTTCGATCGCGATAAATGCGACGCAAAAATTCCCGCGAAGCGGCATAGGTCTTGCCTCCTCTTGTGCCTGCGACCAGCGCAAGGAACCTCGTCCCTTTTTTGTGAAATTCAGTCTGGCCCGGATGCGGCCTATACCCTCCAAACAGACGGATCGCCAATCAATCAACTCCATCGACAGAAATATCAACGTCCGGCACGTTATCCGGATCGGAGCGCTCCATGCTTTGGACCATGAATTCGGTTTTGAGAAGACGCTCCAAGATTCGGCTCATGCGCTCGATCTCTTCAACGGAAAGATTTTCTTCAGCCGCGAACTCATCCAATTTTTCGCTAAGCTTGTCCCAAGCTGCGCGGCACGATTCGACCCTTTGAGCGTCTTTCATGGTTTAATAGGCGCCGGGCCCAACCCGAGTTCGTTTTCGAGAAACCATGCGGGAGGATATGGGTCGATCAAAGATACTGACCCATTAAACCCATACGCCGCATTGATCCGATATTGATCCCAGAGTTGTTTTACGGTAGCCCTGCTGTCAAAGGAGAAAAAGCCGCAGTACAGATTATCGATGCCCGCAGGCTCTCCGACGATAAAAAATCGCTTGCAGGTTTCAAGGGCTTTGGCTGCGCCGCATCTGGAACAAACGAGTCGATGATGCCTGATGAAAATTTTATGCTTTCCGTAGGAACATTTTTGAGGCAAGTTTGTTTTCAAGATCAGCCTCTATTTTTCTTTTGCGGATCGCCCGCAATGATTTTGCCCTCTCACTATTAGTGTTTTATACGGGTGCTTTTGCGCGTTTTTGGGGTGTTATAGAAGAGGCGTGGTAAGCTAATACATTAATTTCAAAGTGCTTTTTTTAAGCAAAAAAAAATTTTGAAAGACATAAAAAACGTACGAAATGAGGACTAAAAGATGACATCCGACGCAGGGCTTTTGGCTTTAGGAGTGTTCGGGCTTTCATGTTGACAGGATAGGAGCGATCAACCATAGTTGCAACGTGTTGATTTCATTAACGGATGAGTTTTGACGAGGCTCAGGAGACAGCAGGTTGAAAACACCAGACAGGCAGGAACGATGGGGCTGGTGGCGTGTCGCGGTCATTCTTCTGCTTTGGATGGCGCTGGACTTCTGGAGTTTGAACTGGTCCGTCCCTTTCGGCCCAAAAGGATTGTATCCTGGCGCAGACCCACCCTGGTACTTCATCCGGCAGGATCTGGCCAATGGGATCGTTAGTGCGATGGTGCTCGTCGTGTTGGGCATGACCTTGCTTGCCACGCGGCGTCTCTACCCGAACCCGAGGGCCACCATCGCCATCAGTATGCCCGTGGGCATTTTCGCGCTTCCGCGGGTGGCAACGGCGCTGGTGATCGCAGTGCGTTGCACTGACCTCTTTTCGGCGCAGAAAGCGGGCTGCCCATGGCCGACATTCCAGGACTACATAACAGGAAGCGCCAAGTGGGCCGGATGGATCGCCATTGCAGCCGTTTTCGTAGCGTTGGTTCCGTTCTGGAGGATCTGGAAGCGGCGCTCATCCGATTGAGCGCACGGGTCTCCTCCGCTATTCACCCCCCCGTATGCAGATGGATCCACTGTAAAGGTGATCTCAAAAACAGTACACCTACGTAATTTAGATGAAGCCTGGGGCGTCTTTGATAAAGTCTTTTGCAACTTCTCCCAAAACAAATTGTCAAGCTATTTTTAATCAATATTCGCCAGTCGCGTTATGATCGGCGTCAATGCCGACAGGCGTGATGTGCAACGCCAAAACATCGGTCGGCTGAATCTTGAACGCGTACGCGCCCTCACCCCAATAAGAAACTGCTCCTGTGAAAAGATCGGTCATCTTTAATTTGAGATTTTTTTTGAAGGGCAACGAGTCGCGGCTGAGTTTGACCAGATGAGAATCATAATCAAATGAAAAGAGAGCAAGAATCACGCTGCCGTCTTCCAATTCGGCCAGCCAGATAGACGGCGTGACGTTTTGGTTTTGCACCAAGTCCATGCCCGGATTATGGATCACATCTTTGCACGGCGAATCGAAGAGATCCAGCGGCCGTGCCTGCTTTAACCGTTTGGACAGCATTTGCGCCGCAGGCGACAGGAGCATGTCAAATCGCGATGAAGGCAATTGCGTCAGGTCATCACCCAAAAATCTGGCCGATCCGCCAAGCAGGTTGCCGGCTAAAACCGTCTTAGCTTCCTCCAAAATAAGCAAAGGGCCCCGAATGCAAATATTATCCGGATCATTATGGAACCATATTTGATCGGTGAAAAACTTGGATGCGCTATAGCGCGCAACGTCGGCGGCCAGAGGAAACAGAGGCATATCCAAAACGCCGGTGGTAATGTCCGTCCCGGTCCTGGCGGCATGCACGTGTCCGAGGGCAGGCAATAACGGCTCGCCGGATGCAAGGATATAAACGTCTTCTCCCGCCGCCTCACGTATTGTTTTCATGCCTTTATTGAAGGCGGAAAGCGAGGTGGCGCCGGTCTCATAATGGTCGCCTTCGTAGGCTGCCGCAAATAGAAAATCCAATTTTAAGTAACGGTATCCGGCATCCACCATGGCGCGAATCTGATCTCCTACCCATGCAGCCGCATCCGGATGTGTTGGGTCGATGACAAAGTATGTGTGCTCCATTCCGAGAGATGTCCAAACGATGGGATTGCCGTCATAATCTTTCAAAAACCAATCCGGATGTTCGACGGTGAGCGTCAAATCCGACTGCACCAAAAACGGAGCCATCCAGATTCCGGGAATAAATCCGGCTTTGCTGATGGCGTCAGCCAATCCGTCCAGCCCTGAAGGGAACTTGTCGTTCGGCTGCCAATCGCCCCACGCAGGCATGTAGCCGTCGTCGAGTTGAACCACGCGATAGCCTTGGTAGGCAAGACCGCCTTGCAAAAACGGAAGCTGCTTCAACACATCCTCTTCCGTTACTTTGTCAAAGAAGTCGTACCATGACGCCCAACCGTCCATGGGCGGGCCTTCCCAAGTTCTGGGGGGAGTCACAGCCGCGGCTGCTTTGGCATAATTTTCGAGAGCGCCAATAGGATCAGTGGATATCGCCAGATAGAAAGGATCAAGGCTGACGGACTTTCCTCTGCTGACTAGAAGCGATTCGCCCGTAAATCCTGCAATGATTCTGAATTCCATATTGGTTGCCGTGTGTTCGTTGAACCACGCCGCAAACCTCGGTTTCAGCACTTTTGCAGACAATGCCCCTGTCACCAGGGTCGCATGATGATCCGGACCTTTTAGGGCCGCCATCCACCAAGAATGTCCCTTGCTTTCTTTATACTGATCGTCGTTATTGCCCGCTGCCGCGACCGCATCGTTTTGAAACTGCGGCAACGGATCTCCGAGGTTGATCTGCACCAAACCGGAAAACGACCACGGATCATATCCTTGCTGGAGAAAGCGGCAACGGCCTGCCAGATCGGGAAACTGCAACCCTCCTCCGTCCTCGACTTGTGCGGAAATCAGCTCTGCGCCGGCCAACCTCGGCTCCGAGGAGGCCGTCATTGGATTGGTCGCTTTCAAATCGAATCTAAGACCATCGTCTTCCAGATGCTTCCATGAAAACGAGATATTCGGAAAAGACGGATGGCCGGAATAGGTCGCCGATCCGCCCGATTCGGTAGGCTCGACTGATTCGTTCGGATAGTCGGCGGAAGCGACCCACTGCAAAGCGCCCGATTCATTTTCAAAACCCAAGCGGATTTTTCCGGTAAGACTAACGCCGCAATCGGACGAAATATTCAAGACGCCGGCCGCCATATCCGTTGTAAGTTTGCACGGACCTCCGACATGGCCGAAGACATGCATCGCTTCGCCTGACTCGCTTGAATGTTTTTTTCCGACGCACGAAATAATAAATGCCAGCAGAATGAAAATAATGAAGAGTCTGTACTTCATGGCTCCTCGCAATTAAAAGTTGAGCAAAGCAAATCTATTCATATATTATGATACACTCAAAATCATTTAAAGGAGCAATCATTGGCTCGCCTGAAGGTAAAAATTTTAATATCGATTTTACTGATCGTCACATTTTTTTTATGCGATCAGACACTCCAAGCGCAGTTTTCGGTTCAAACCTCGCTGGGCGTCATGGTGCCGATGGACGACGGCGCACGTCTGGCCACGGATATTTATCGCCCGATTTCCAATAAACCAACCCCTGCCTTGCTCTGCCGGTTGCCTTACGGTCGCGGAGGAATGTCGATAGCCAGGGGAATCGGCATGGCGCTGGCCAAAGGCGGGTTGGCTTTTGTTATTCAGGATTGCCGCGGAAGATACGGCTCGGAAGGGGAATGGGTTCCATTTCGCCATGAACGCGGGGACGGGCTGGCCACGTTGCGATGGCTTGCGGCGCAGCCGTATTGCAACGGAAAAATAGCGGGATTCGGCCTGAGCTATTTCGGTTATACCCAATGGGCCATTGCGGCGGATGCGCCGAACAACCTAGTGGCCATTGCGCCGGCTCTTTGTTCGTCCGACGCCTACAATCTGGTTTTTCAAAACGGCGTCATGAAATACATGATGGCCCTCGATTGGTCGCTGAGCAATTCGGGCCATAAGGTCGAGGCCGGGCTGGATCAAGTGAAAGCGGCAAAGCCATTGCACGTTGCGCTTGTGAAAACCGATGACTTTTTCAGGCGCAACGTTCCGTTTTTTGATGAGATCGCGATGAACCAGAGACCCGCCGATCCGTATTGGAACGGCATTGATTTCCGCTCTGTCATGAATCGGGTTTCCGTGCCTGTTTTATGCATCGGGGGCTGGTACGACATATTTTCCACCCAGACCATCGCCGATTTCAACGCCGTCATGCGTGAAGGCCAAGGCGCGGCAAAAGAATCGCGGCTGATCATCGGGCCATGGGCTCACGGGCTGGAGCACCATATGGCCGGAGTGGACTTCGGAAAAAATGCAAATGGAATGCGGCTGGCCGAGCTGTTGGGTCTTTTTTATTACCACCATTTGAGCGGCGGGCCGAGCAAACTGCCCAAGGTGCTGATCTTTACGATGGGAGCGAACGAATGGCAGGAGTTTGACTCATGGCCTCCCTCCAACGCCAAAATGGTGCGGTACTTTTTGAAATCGCAAGGACATGCCGCATCGCTGCAAGGAGAAGGCAGGCTTTCGCTTCTGGCTCCACCGCCTGAAGAGCCTTCAGATTCCTTCGTTTACAATCCGGATGACCCGGTGATTACGGTCGGCGGCGCCGTGTATCCGCCGAATGGAGCCGGTCCCGCCGATCAGCGTGAAGTCGAGATACGACCCGATGTGCTTGTGTACACTTCAGACATTTTGACTGAGCCCGTGCACGTAGCCGGGCCGGTTTCTCTGGAGCTGTTCGCGGCGAGTTCGGCAATCGATACCGACTTTACCGCCAAACTGGTGGATGTGGATTCGGACGGAGTCGCGAGGATCATCTGCGAGGGGATTATCCGCGCTCGCTATAGGCTCGGAGAGGCTGCGCCCCCGACGTTCTTGGTTCCCGAGATGGAAACGCGATTTCTGGTGGACATGGGGCATACCTCGCACGTTTTCAAAATCGGCCATCAGGTTCGGCTGGAAGTCAGCTCGTCCAATTTCCCGAAATACGACCGCAACCGCAACACCGGCCAGGACCCTGCTACAGATAACCGCGTATTGCAGGCGCGCCAAACCGTATTCCACAAAAAGGGCGCAGAATCCGCCTTATGCCTGACCATTCTCAGATAATGTGCGGAGTATAGCCGGCAAGCAGGATCGATCCGACATTGTTTATCGGTTCTGCGAAACAAAATACATTGGCGTAAGACCGCATCTTATGGCATATACTTCCGTTGTAAAATTGACGGATAAAACCAGGTATTCACCCTTTTTAGATAAGGGATTTGGAATCCATGAAAATTGCGATCATCGGCGGGGGAAGCACTTATACGCCTGAACTGATGGAAGGCCTTATCAACAGGGCTTCGGCGCTCGGTTTGTCTGAAGTGGTTTTGATGGATATCGATCGGGAACGCCTTGATGTGGTCGGAGCCTTTGCAGCGCGCATGATTGAACATGCAGGCAATCCGTTCAAATTAACCTCTACATCGGATCGAAAATCCTCCATTGAGGGCGCTTCATTTGTTCTGACTCAGATTCGAGTCGGCGGCCAGAAAGCGCGGCACGAAGATGAAAAGCTCGGCTTGCGGCACAACCTGATCGGCCAGGAAACCACGGGCATAGGCGGAATGGCCAAGGCGCTGCGCACTATCCCGGTCATCATGGATATCTGCGCCGATATAGAGAAATACGCCCCCGGCGCATGGGTCATCAACTTTACGAACCCTTCGGGAATCATCACGCAGACAATCCTCTGTCATACCCGCTGCAAGTGCATCGGGCTATGCAACGTGCCTATCGAATTGAAAATGAATGTGGCCAAATTTCTAGGGGTCCCTGAAAAAGAAATCCTTTTGGATGTAGTCGGGCTCAATCACCTGGGCTGGGTGCGGAAATTCATCGTGAAAGGAGAAGACATCACCGGACGGATCATTTCATTTCTTGTGAGCGCAGAAGGTCCTAAAAATATTCCGGATATCGAGATCAACCCTGATCTGGTGAAATCGTTGAACGCAGTGCCTCTTTGGTACAATCGCTATTATTACGATACGGAATCCATGCTGAAGCAGCTCAAGGCCAAAGACAAGACCCGCGCGCAAGAGGTCATGGAGATCGAAGCCGAACTATTGGCCAAATACAAAAATCCTTCGCTGACGACCAAGCCGCCCGAGTTGGAAAAACGCGGCGGCGCATATTATTCGAAGATTGCAGTAGACATTTTGGACTGCATCGTCAACGACCTGAACGAAGAGAATGTGATCAACCTTCTGAACCAAGGCGCTATTCCTGATCTGCCGGACAACGTGGTGGTGGAAACCGTGGCGCATGTGGGCAAAAACGGCGCAAAGCCGCAGCCGACGCAGAAGCTTGAGCCAAGCATTCGCGCATTAATCCAACAAGCAAAGGCTTATGAGGAATTGACCATTGAGGCGGCGCTGACAAAAAGCCGGTCCGCCGCTTATCGCGCCATTATCACGAATCCATTGGGACCTCTGGCAGAGCATGCGACAGAAGTCTTAAACGATCTGCTTGCAACCAATAAATTGGATTATAAATAAAAAGCGGCAATTCGTTATAAAGTTTTCTGATCAACATTACCATTGTCCGCATCTTGTTTGAATAAATGCAATTTTTCATCGGTTCCATCGAAAACCAGAATCGCATAATTTTTTTCCAAAAGCTTTTGAATCAACTTCGGATTGATGAATTTTTCTAGCGGATAAACCTTTGCATCCGGCGGTTTCCCCGTCCACGGACAATGCAACCGCACGGCTTCCGGAAAACCATATGTAAAAACGGGAACGCCCCGTTTTTCGCTCGGCAAAAAGATCGCTGCGGGCCGGCCGGAATCCCGAGGGTAAACGTTGTAAAACTCATTCAATGTAACATTGAAAACTTTTGCGGCTTTGCAATAAGCCTGCACATGGATCCAGGCAGCCGAAAAAACAATGCCCCAAAAAACAGCGAGCGCAGCAATGACGAGTTTTGTTTTTATCGGCCGAGACCTCATGAAAATAAGATTCATTACGGCCCCTAAGATGAATGCGAAAGCGGCGGATGGGAGATAAAAAAATCGCGAGCGCTGCAAATCCACACCAGGCCATCCTACAAAGAAAAACGCAGGCGCCAGCATGATAAAATGGATGATCGACAAGTAAATCGCAGAACGAAAAAACGTATTTTTATTTGCGGAATTTTCCTGAAATGAGTTAATGATCGCCCAAAGAAAAAAAGATAAAAAGCATAATCCGAAAACAATCTGCGCCCAAACCCCAAAGCTGTAACCCGGCAATACACGGAAAAACCAAGCCAGGTGCGCCTTGACGATGTTCGCCGGCAAATGCGCAAAACCCAATCTGTTTAATACCATTGGTTTTTTATTTGCGAAAAAAATACGCAGGAGCACAAAAATCAAAGCAACGGCATAAAGCGGGATCGATTGCTTCAACGATTTCATAATCGCATTTTTCACCGGCTGAGATCGTTCGGCAGCGCGATAAACAGCCAGCGTCGCGCATACGAACGGGAACGCAAGCGCGGCTTCTTTGGATGCTAAAGCCGCCGCTGCCGCAATAACTGCAAAGATCATCCACATCACGGAATGCCTTTTCCTAATCAAAAAATTATCGAAAAAAAGCAAGCCGATTAAAAAGAAAAACGTCGATAGAAGATCCGCTCTGCCGGATACCCATGTCACGACCTGAGCGTGATAGGGCCATATGCCGAACGTCAAAGCAGCAATAACGCCGGCCCACTGCGATGAAAAAAAACGCCTGCAAAAAAGAACGATCAACAGCGCATTTAAAATGTGCAATATAACGTTGATTGCATGTTGCAGATAAGCGCCTTCGCTCAAGCGAAAAATAATTGCAAAAATCAAATCATGGAGCGGGCGAAAATATCCGTGAAATTCAGAGGCCGGAATTCCGGTCGCGATCCATGCCAGAGAAGCAAGCCCGGACGCCGGAGGGCGGATCAAATTAAGATATAAATAGTCGTCGCAGAAAAATCCTTGCGACATGGAGGGCCAATACAAAAAAGAAATCACAACAACGACGGCGATCACGGCAAAAATATAGACGATTTTTTGGCGCGACAGAATTGGATTGCCGTTTGTAATAGCTGTTCCCTCTGAAAGTAAGTTGTAGACTTGAATGGTATGGCACCTCAGACAAAGGGTCAATATTTTGCGGCACGCTTTATGTATGTCTTCAAACGGATTTTGCAGGGAGATACAAACGCTCCGATCTTTCGTGTATATTTATCGACACGGAAAAACGGCTATATGAAAGATCCCGGACCTTTAATACTATAGAAGGATAAATTCAGTGCTTCGCTTGAAATTCTCCATGCCAATCCTCTTATTCGCAATGTGCGTGTCTATCGCTATTTTTCTTTTGGGTTGCGCGGGCGGCGGCAATTCAAGCGAGTCGAATCAAAACAAGCCGATTTCTGATGATGATTCCGACGATGACGATTCCAGCGAAAGCCCACAACCCGAATGGTATCGATCCGCAGTGTTTATGGAAATATTCGTTCGCAGCTACAAAGATTCGAACGGCGACGGCATCGGCGATTTTCCGGGGCTCACATCAAAACTATCTCACGTCGCGGATTTGGGCGTCCGCGCGATCTGGCTCATGCCGATTTATCCCACTCCCTATTTCGATTCCGGCTATGACGTGGCCGACTATACGAGCATCAATCCGGATTACGGCGCCATGGATGATTTCATCGAGTTTCTGGATCAAGCCCATGCGCTGGGGCTCAAAGTTTTTTTAGACGGTGTGTTCAACCACACCTCATATGAGCATTCCTGGTTTGTCGAATCCCGCTCAAGCCGCGACAACCCAAAGCATGACTGGTATATCTGGGCTGACACTCCGCTTTTCAACTGCGTCGATCCGCTTGCTCCCAATTTCGGCAGCGACCGCTGGACTTACGATGAAACGAGGAAGCAATACTATTACCATCATTTCTTCCCGCAAATGCCCGACTTGAATTATTGGAATCCGGATGTGCGGGAGGCTATAAAAAACGTTGTGAGGTTCTG
>Ga0315282_10002133_pt1 | contig 36856 bp, 31 predicted proteins | sample YL17G07_20_MG_FD_203693 | JGI IMG/M metagenome (GOLD analysis project Ga0315282, IMG submission 203693) | Sediment microbial communities from Yellowstone Lake, YNP, Wyoming, USA - YL17G07_20 | ecosystem: Environmental > Aquatic > Freshwater > Lake > Sediment | place: USA: Wyoming | collected... | reverse complement strand
GAAAATTATGAACAAAAAATATATTTTAATTATTGTCACGGCGATTATTCTGATCGCCGGGGGCGTTTATTATTTTGCAAAACAGAAATCGCCGGAGCCGGTTGCCTGCACTATGGAAGCCAAACTTTGCCCGGATGGCTCTTATGTCGGCAGAGTTTCACCAAATTGCGAGTTTGCGCCATGCCCCCTGGAAGAGCAAACCGTAAAACTGTTTTATTACAGCCCGGGGAAAGATAAAGACGAAAACGGCAATGTTTTGTGCAGCAGAAACGGATTGGTACCGGTTGAAAGAAAAATTCCGGTAACCAAGACGCCCATTCAAGGCACCATCAAGCTTTTGCTTTCGGGCAGACTGACAGACGAAGAACGGGCCCGGGGAATCGGCACCGAATATCCTCTGGAAGGGCTTTCGCTAAAAGGAGCTTCGTTAAAGGACGGCGTTTTAACTCTTGAATTTAGCGACCAGAACAACAAAACCGTCGGCGGTTCCTGCCGCGTGGGCATTCTTTGGTTCCAGATAGAAGCGACGGCAAAACAGTTTCCCGAAGTCCGGCAAGTCCATTTTCTGCCAGAAGAATTATTTCAGCCGTAAAACCGGGGCCGCTAATAAATGATAAAATACCAACTATGAGCGCAGAAAATCCGGAAGACAGCCGAGATAAAACAATTGAACCGGAAAAGCCGCCCGAGGTCGCGACCGATATGGAGCTCGCTTTGTTTCTTGCCGGGCACATAGACAACCCCTGCGAGGTTCAGGCATCGGAAAACAAACGTGAAAACATAAGGGATTTCTACCTGGGAGAGGCAAGAGCGGCGCTTCCGAAGATGACGAGTGAAGACGCCCGCGCCATCCTTGAGGCCAAGATCAGAAAGTACGAGAAATAAATCCCCCGCCCCCCGCGCCGGCCGAAGCTCGTTTTTTTGCTATAATCAAATTATGGATGCGGATTCTTTAAAAAAGCTTAAGAGAAAAATTTACTTCTTATTTCCATTGGCATTCATACTCCTTGCGGCAATACTGATGCTGTCCGCAGGCTCTTTGAAGTTCTGGCAAGGTTGGGTGTTCTGCGCCGTGATATTGGTCCCAGCACTTTTCGTTGCAATCTATTTTTTTAAAAGATCTCCGGAATTTCTGGAACGGAGGATGAACTTCAAAGAGAAGGAAGTGCGGCAGAAAACGATCGTTAAAATAGCGGACACCTTTTTCTTTCTGGGATTTTTGATGCCGGGGCTTGATTATCGTTTTGGCTGGTCCGCCGTGCCCATGTGGCTCGTGGTCGTGTCCGACGCCATAATTCTTGCCGGATATTTCCTTGTGTTCATCTCTTTTAAAGAAAATTATTTTGCCGCGCGTACCGTAGAAATTTTTGAGGGTCAGAAGCTTGTTGATACCGGTCCGTATGCCGTGGTGCGGCACCCTATGTATGCCGGCATTATCCCAATGTTTTTGTTTATGCCGCTGGCGCTCGGTTCGTTCTGGGCGCTCCTGCCCCTTATCCCGGTATGCGTTGTTATTATTCTCCGGACGCTGAACGAAGAAGAGGTTTTGCGGCGGGATCTGCCGGGCTACAACGTGTATTGCGAAAAAGTACGCTACCGTCTCGTGCCTTTTGTGTGGTAAATAATGTTTGCCCAACGACGGTTACCCGGTCTAATTCGCGCGAATAGGAGAATAGTTTAAAACACAGCCAACCCCAAACAACGCACACAACAACATCCTTACAAACTTGAGAATGTAAGGATGTTGTAATGAGGATTTATATTCTGGCCAACACCGGACAATCCTTCAATAAAGAGTTCGACTGAGCTCACTCGAAGTCCTCGGGATATACGGGGCAGGCAAACCCCGAAGTAGTCCTTCAACAGGCTCATGACACTGCGGGGCGAGAAAATTAGGAGATTTGATTTAATATCCGTAATACGTCTATAATATGACTATGGCTAAGTATAAAAATACCCTACAAAGAGGTTCGGTGCGAATTTTAGTGTTTAGGGACACAAACGCTTGGTACGCGGCAGCTTTGGAGTTTAATATTGTAGAGACAGGAGACACACCGCAGGAGGCCATGCTTCTTCTTTTCGAGGCTGTCCAGGGATATTTAGAATCAGCAAAGAAGATTAAGGCGCGGCCGCATATTCTTAACCAACTCATTAATCCGGAATACGGAGAAAAGTGGGATAGTAGCATAAAGGCAAAAAGACAACCAGAATCAGTATTCTTTGCGGGGCGGATGAACGTTATAAGCGGCCGGGCATTGATGCCGGCGTAGTAATATGCCAAGAGGTTTCTATAACTGGACCGCCGAAGACGTCGTGCGTTTCTTGAAGGCGCACGATTTTTGTTTAAATTATACGAAAGGAAGTCATTATTTTTACGTCGGCCGCGCCGGCGGAACATTTCGTCAGGTATGCGTGCCATTCCATGGTTCAAAAACGCTAAAACCGCGGACTCTAAAGGGCATTATTCGCCAGTCAGGAATTTCTCAAGCGGAATGGCTGAAGGGATAGTTGATAATTTATAACTGGCCAACCCCGAACAATCCGCCGGCTTCCTGCGAGGCAAGAAAATTAGGAGAATAGTTACGATTGATAACCAATATCTAGTGTTGACAAAGGGTTCCTGGCGTGGTAAGCTGTTTCCGGTTCGATAACGTTCCCAAGGAGGTGGCGGATGCGAATTACCTGTAAATTCATTAACCGGACTCCGATCGTGGTTATGAAACTCACAGGCAGGTTAACGCTGGCTGACGGCTACAAGGAATTCAGGGAAAAAATAGATCAGAGCCTCAGCTGGGGTTACACCAACTTTGTCATAGGATTGGAGGAGCTGTCGCGCATAGATTCGACCGGCGCTTGTGATCTTTTGGCTGCCTTTACCAAAATAAATAACGCCGGCGGTAAAATGGTGGTCTGCGGCCCGTCCCTCAAGATCCGGGATTCGTTAGCCATAACAAAGCTTCGGACGGTTTTCGACATAGTCGGGAGCGAAAATGAAGCTCTCGGTAAGTTTCGCTAAGAAACCGCCGGACCGCGCAGCTTGAAGAATTTAAGGCAGGAGAAATCCTGCCTTTTTGTTTCCGCCAGTTCCCTTCGCCCCTCGCGCCGGTAAAAAAAGAGGCCGCTTTCGCACACAGCTATTAGCGGCCATCTGTTCAGTACTCCAGAGATTCAGTAGAGATTCAGTCACCCCAGGTATCTTTGAGGAAAGATGTCCGTTCAAGGAGGTAAAGTCCGTCCGTGAGGTTGATATCGGCGTGTTCCGGTCGCTGCACGAGGACACCCTGCGCAATGGCCCTGTTCCATTTGCCGAAAGGGGCGTAATCTCCGACGAGCGTGTGGCGCGTGTTGAAGATCCTATGGGAGTCTCCGGAATCGCGCAAGGGCTTGAACCCGAAGTTCACGAGACTGGCGTTTACTACGTCTTTCCAGTCCATCGGGATTTTAATTGCCCAGATGTCCCCTTGGCGCAGGGCAGTAACCTTGAAAGCTTTCTCCATTGCTTTGAAGCGGGGAGGCCTCAGAGATTCGTAGAAAGCCGACTCACCGTCTTCGAGCAGACCGTGGTATGCTTCGCGGTCTAATCTCGCGACGAACGGATTCTCGTCCGTGCCGCCGAATTCACAAAAACTTACCGGGCCGCGGTTGAAACTGCCCCGGAGTAGAAACTGGCGGCCTTGGTCCAGCGGGTGGAATCTCGCATCCCATCCAGTACGGATAGTGATGAGACTTCCTTCTCTTTCCACTTGATGGCCTCTTGCGTTGGAACACTGGATACGAAGTTCCGCGGCTCCTGCTCTTTCGGGAAATTGTCCGTTCTCATACAACTCTCGCAAAGTGTTGCCTGACATACACGCCTCCGATGCGGTAGATTTTATTTTCGGTGTCGCTATTGACCAGTATAAAATGACGGAAGAGACGAAGTCAAAGAAATACGTCTGTAGGGCCACAATTTCTTCCGCCCCTCGCGCCGATTATCTTCTGGTATATTTACAAGTTTCTCGTTGCGGTTTACTATCCCCGTAGTTGGCTTGAAGCGGTCGGCGGACCTAAAACGCAGGAGAAAGCCACTATGAGCGAATTTGACATCAACAGGGCAGCAAGGATGATGCGGGCTGGGAATGAACTTTCGGAGACCAATAGGAAGTTGCGGGAAGCAGTATGTTCATTCGTGAACTGGTTCTCCGGGGTAGTTGAGAGCTATCAACTACCGTCATCCGACAGCGGTTTTGGTTGGGTACTGGAAAATCTGAGCTACGGAAGAATTCGTCTTGGCTTCAAATGCGGAAGCGCGTGGTACAGCGTAATAAACGAAGCTGAAGACGCATCTCAGATCAATCAGGTTGTTATGTGCTGCCGGGCGCTCGCCGGACCGGAAGGGGAGCAGCTCATCTCTTGGCTAGAGCAACGGGCTAAGGAGAGAGGGCAAATGCTCGCTGCTCTTCAGGGTGCGCTCAATTCTTTCCGTTCGGCGATGAACCCCGCGACGCCGCGGTAGGTCCACAAGAGGTCATTGCACGGGTTCCGTCTGCAACTCAGATTGAACCCGTGTTTTTTATTCCGCCCCCTCGCGCCGGCAATTAGAAAATTAAGTGGTAGAATGGATTCATGCTGAAGTTAAACCGGGATGAATTTGAGAAAATTGTAGAGGAAGGGGTACAAGCAATTCCGGAAAAGTTTTTGCGGAGATTGGAGAACGTGGCAATTGTGATTGACGACGAGCCAACGCCGGCCCAGAAAAAGAAACTGAACATCCACCCAAGTTGGACACTCTATGGCTTATACGAAGGTATACCGCAGGTATCGCGAGGCGCGAACTACACCGGGGTAATGCCCGACAAAATAACTATTTTTCAAAAGTCGATTGAAGACGAAGCCGCCGACAAGAAAGACATCAAGGAGATGGTGAGAGATACGGTTTGGCATGAAATTGCCCACCATTTTGGCATGGACGAATCCCGCGTGCGTGAAGCCGAAGAGAGAAGACGAAAGCTTCGCGGCGGCGCGAAATAATTCCATACTGTTTCCCCTTTAGAGACAACAAAAACAGCCCGATGTGGGCTGTTTTTGTTGTTAACGGAAGTTCCTTCCTCCGCCTCCGCGGAAAGAATCGCGGCTTTTCTGATGACAATCGCGGCATTGGAGCTGGTCCAGCCGTGATGGGTCGGGATCGAATGGAAGCTGGGTGATTTCCTTCCCGCATTTTGAGCACTTCCAGTTCCCTTGGTACATTTTTCTTCCGAAGCTATCTTCTGCCATTTTACCTCTATATTATATTAATTTAGCTACGACCTTTCGACGTGGAAGTAAAATGACATTTAGAGCGAATAAATATTTATTTTACCCCTTATCCGTACGTTAGATGAGTATACGCCCGTCCGGGTTATTTTGCAATACCTTTCCTGCGAAGGCTCTTTGATTGCTATTTAGCCATAATTCTGATAGGATATAGACAAATGAAATCCATCGAAAAAACGAAATCCGGCTTAAGCAAAAAATTTCAAAAAATCCTGGAAACACCAGCAAGTTTCGAATTTTTTATGGCGATTCACGACTTCATTGAATATGTCGAGTTGAGTCCAACGCTCGCGGGGGTCATCTCGAGCCGCACAAAAGTTAACCAAGAGCTGGACATTCTGAACAGATACGGCTATCTGAGGCAGATTTATCAAGGATTGGAAGACGTTAACGCCAAATCAAGTGCTGACTTGGGGCATGCGAGGTACGGGGTGATCAAAGAATTAAATCGAATCCAAAACAAGGACGTTTCCGAAAGCGTTTCGCTTTGGAAAAAAAGAGAATTATTCAGGAAATTGGCGGGCGAAGTTTATAAAATATTGGACGCGCATCTTTCCGAATCTAAAGGGAAGAAGTAAAACGAATTTACGCATCGCTAACTTCTCCACAAGGGAAAAACTCAGGGAATAAAAATATACGAACTACAAGGTGCCGCTTAGACAACTGCTTCGGTTCCGACTTCTTTCTCCTTCTCTTTGAAGAATATCCAGTAAATCAGGAGGGCAATTATAATAAGTAACAAGAGCAAGAACAGCCAACTGCCGAAAAGCGAACCTAAAGTGCTAAAGAGCGAAGCGGCGAGCGGCGTGCTGGTGGCTGTGACAGGGCCAATCACGGGTGAAACGAAGGCGCTCACAGAGCGGAATCGGCCATTCTGATCCGTAAAGTCCAGCATGGCGCCGAAAACCAAGGCGTCGCCAGACACGGCCGTATCTTTAACACCGCCCTTCACCACGATCGTTTCCTCGTAGCCAGCCTGAACATCACCCAAAACATACTGCAAACCGTAATCCTCCTGCGTGTAATTTAATTTGCTCACAGTGCCAAAATCAAATTCGCTCTTGGGGAAGATAAACCTCAAAGTTGCATTTTTCAATCTGAACCCGCAGTCATTCCTGTAAGTTAAATCATATTCAAAAGCTTGAGCTGGAAGAGGCGTACCCGGCGTAAACGATGGAACCAAAATGGCGCAAGAAGCGGGAGTGGCCGGTGTCGGAGCGGCCGTTACCGCTGGCGTTGATACGACGGCGGCCGCCTGCGTCGTAAGGGAAATAATTGACCCGTAAGTACTGCCGTACTGGTTTTGAGCCGCAGCCCGGAAGTAGTAAGTGGTATTTGAGGTTAAGTTGTAAGCAGGGTAAGTCAAAAGCGTGAAGCTCGTGCCGCTGCCCATTGATTGAGGTGGCGTTTGGCTGCCTAAAGACCGCGTTGCGCCATACTCAAACCAAGCAGTGGTCAAACCGCCGTTGGGATTGATGTTGCCGTTCAAAACCGCTGAATTACGATAGACTGGATCGGCAAGTAGAGTTGTCACCATCGGCGCTTGGCCGGAAGTGTAGCCGTAACCGCTGCCTGTCGTGAGAGAAAGCGTTTGCCCGTAGTAGGTGCCGTAAGTGTTTTGAGCCACAGCCCTGAAGTAGTAGGTCGTCTGGTTTGAAAGGTTGTAGATTGTTTGGGAGAAGTTGCTTGAATAACTCACGCTGCTCTGGAACAACTGGTTTGTCGTATAGGTCAAGTTGTTGGAATCCGTACCGTACTGGAAGTAAACATAAGTATCAACACCGCTAGAATTTACCGTCCCGTTTAAGACCACCGAACCATTTAAGATGTTGGTCGCCGAATTTGTCTGCACGTAAGGCGAATTGCCGAAGGCGCCGCTTACTGTCAATAGTGCATTGTCATAAAGGCTGGCGTAATTGGCTGAAACAGTGACCGAGCCGTTGCCATTACCGCGGAACTGGCCCGGCCCCACCTGCTGGGCAATTGACGAATTAGATGTGCTCCAAATGGCCATTTGCGTAACATCTTGACCGGACTGATAACCATAATAACCGTAATAGCCGGTTCCATTCGGATAATACCAAGCCGTGAAGTACTGGGTTTGATTGCCGGTGATGTTGGCCGAGGAAGGTACGATGGTTAAGGTCGGACCGCTCGAGCCGCCGCTGGTTGTGAATGTAACGGTGTTTCCGTATACCGTGCCATATGAGTTTTGGGCATCCAAACGGACATAATAAGTCGCATTGGCTATTAAACCATAGACGTTATAAGAAACATTTTGGGCGTAGCTGAAAGAACCGACGGATTGGCTTGGAGTCGTGAGTCCGAAGGAAGGTGAATTTCCGTACTCAAACCAGTAGTTCGTCTGGCTGTTATTTGGATTCACGCTGCCGCTCAAATTGGCGCTGTTGTTCGCAAAATTTGTTGGATAGAATGTTTGGACTATCGGCGTGTTGCCTTGACCGCCGCCTCCGCCGTAACTCGTATTGAAGGTAAGAACATTGCCATAACTCGTGCCTGCCGAGTTTTGGGCCACCGCTTGGAACGAATAGGTAGTATTAGCCGTAAGGTTAAAAACTTGGAAAGAAACATTTTGACTCTGCGTGCCGCCACTAAGAGATTGGGAAGCGGTGTTTTGATTCAGATTGGAATTTTGACCATACACAAACCAATAATTAGTGAGCAAGCCATTGGGATTGACCGAAGCGTTTAGAGCAGCGCCATTTTGAGTTACATTGGTAGCCGTGTTTGTCTGGACCACTGGCGCATTGCCGCCGCCACCACCAGAAGAAGTTGTGGTGAAGGTCATGACGCTGCCGTTTGTCGTACCGTACTGGTTTTGAGCCACCAGCTGGAACGAATAGGTAGTGTTTGGCGAGAGGCTTAACAGATTAAAAGTGACGCTGTGGTTCTGACTGTCGCTGGGCAATGACTGAGAAGCGGTATTTTGATTCAAATTTGAGCCAATGCCATACGTAAACCAATAGTTGGTTAAGGCGCCGTTAGGATTCACGGAACCGTTCAAAGTGGCGGAGTTTGAAGTAATATTTGTTGCAATGTCGGTCACAACAACAGGAGCATGATCCTGACCGCCGCCGCCCTGGAGCGTGGAGAAAGACATTGTGTTACCAAATGAAGTGCCGACGCTGTTTTGGGCGCTAACGCGGAAATAATAAGTGGTGTTGGGCGAGAGGTTTGTTATAGAGAAAGAGACGTTTTGGCTGGAATTCCCCGCCGCCAAAGATTGCGAAGCGGCGTTTTGCCCAAAAGACTGTGTCGTGCCGTACTCAAACCAGTAATTTGTGGCTGAGCCGTTGGGATTCACGGAAGCGTTTAGAGTAGCCGAATTCTGACCGATGCTTGTAGCCGGACTTGTCTGGACCGTGGGCGCGCTGCCGCCGCCGCCACCGGTTGCGGAAACAGTAAACCTTACAACCAAGTTACCTTGCGTTTGCCAACCTGGCGCCACGTTGCCTATATTGACACCATTAGGAGAAGTGACTTCAGCGCCAGTTTGCCCGTTAGGCAAGGGCTCGGAACCCGAGATGGTCTGATTGGGACCCCAAACAGCAGACTGGAAAGTTAAAGTCATAGACCCCAAGCCAGCCGCAGGCGAAACGCTAGCTGAACCGAAAACTGGCGAAGCATTATCGGCCCAAAGCCTGGCTGTGGCGGTAGTTTGGGAACCGGAATTACTGAGAGATATACTCATCCTGGTATTTTGAGCCGTCACATTTGAGGTGTTATGATAGTAAATCTCGAAACTCACAACGTCGCCGTTGTGAACGTTGCTCAAACTTTGCAACCAGCAGGTTGAACAACCGGGATTCAGCGTATAGTTGGACACCTGAAGCGTTGGAAGGTCCTGCTGGGAGTTATTGAATGAAGCGGAACCCGTTTGAGCATTTGCAGTATTGAACAAATACAAGCCGCTAAAATTGGCGAAAACCAAACTCAAAACAAAAGGCAGGCCAACCAAGGCCTTAAAATAGACCAAAACCCTCTTATTTTTAATGTATTTTTTCATAATCCGTGTTTGGACCGTCTAGCCTCAAAACTCTTATATTTATTTTACCATACCGACAGATATTGTCAATAGGAGGTACTACCCCCTATCTTAAATGTCTTTTTACATAAAAAGGCGCTTAAAATAGGGGTGCGGCGTTGGAATAAACTATATTACACCAACGCCGACACCTCAAGGTGTGTGATTCACTGGGAACCCGCCGCCAGCTGCATGACCGCCACCCAAAACGCTTGGGAGAATAATGGCGGCAGCCGTGCCTAAACCACCGACGGCAATCCCGATCTTGCATTTCTTGCCGCACTTTCCTTTTTTCTTTCCTTTCTGTGGTGGCTGCTCCTCGCCGCTGTTACTAAGAGAGGCAGGCTTAAGAGAAACTGCACTCAAGTCTACCTTCACCTCGCTGCTCAATTCAATCTTCTGAGTTTCGGGGTAGTGATGATACACGTCTACCCGAACACTCGAAGGAACTGACTGTGTAGGTTGTGCAGGCGGCGCGGTTTCCCTTACCTGCGGCGTGGGCTTGGGTACGCACTGCCGCTCGCCGAGCGGCAGGGGCTTATCGGCCTTGAACGGATTCCCGCAATCGAGAATCCACCCGTCGCTTCCGTCCGAGCCGTTTTTCACGACGACCCGGAGACCCTTCCGCACCCAGCCGTGAACCCACTGGCCGCTGCCAGTAAGAACGGATAGCTCCGCATCTTCCGCGAGCGGGGCGATGCACTCCCCGCCACCGAAATCAACTTGGCGGGCCGGATTAACCGGATCCGCGCCGACGCTGACGTAATGGCGAGGCTGTTCCGCTGCCGCGACCACAGCAGGAACGCCCGAGATCAAAAAAAATGCAAGGAAAACAACTATCAACCGAATCCGGTTCTTCATCCGTCACCTCTTTTCCCAGAAATTCACAAACTACAACTCATTAGAGCTGGCCTATTATTAGCATATAAACTAAAATGTGTCAACCCCGCGACAAACGATGGCAAGCGCCTCCATGTTTCTGAAAAATCCCCGTTCCGGTGCGGGAGCGGCTCCAGCACCGTAAGTAAAAAAAACCGCAAAACTGGGCGTTAATTCCTCAGATACCTACGGACGGCGACGAAGCTCGAAAAAATCCCAACCAAAACGCCGAAAGCAAGCTGATATAAAAGCAGCGTGAAGACATGCGTGTAGAAATACTGGAAGATATCCAATCCCGGAATAAAAACTTTAAGATACGGCGAGACAAAATATACAAGCGGCGCTGCAACAATCAAGCTTATGACAGCCGCCAGCACGCCGGCAATTATTCCGGCAACCATGTAGGGACCGCGCACCAAGCTGTTCGAAGCGCCGACCGCACGCATAATACTGATTTCCTCACGATTGGAGTAAATCGCCAGACGAATAGTGTTAAAAATTACAAGCCCCGAAAGCAAAGCCAAGAATATTGTTAAAACTAAACCGCCGCGCGTCACCGTATTCACAATTGAAGCCAGCCGGTCTATCACAACCTGATTTTTGGCGTAACTCACAGAATCTATGAAAGAAGTCATGTTTGGGGTGTCCAAGTAATCCGCTATCAAAGCGTATTGATCCGGGCGTTTGGCTTTAATATTTAAAGACGCTTCAAGTGGATTGGTGTTAAGTTCGTTTATGGCCTGGCTGATGACTACGTCACTTTGGTGACTAGCTTGGAAAATTTGCAGTGCTCGATCTCGCGAAATATACTCAACACTTTTTACCTCCGATAAGCCCTCCAGAGACTGTTTAATGTCTAGAATTTGGTCTTCCGGCGTGTTGGTTTTGAAATAAACGCTGATGTCAATTTTGTCCTGTACGGAAGCAGCTGCCTTATCGGTCACAACGCCGAAAAGGACAAGTCCCGAAAAGACAAGAAGCGCTAAAACCATAATAAGGACCGTCACCATAGAGAGCCAGCCGTTGCGCCAAAAGTTCTTAAAGCCAAAGTGTATTATCCGAGAGAAAACCGTAAACATATAAGTGTATTATAAGCTTTAACCTAACAGTTTTCAATCGCAATCTAGACGAGAATATATTTGCCTTTTTCTTCATCGCGGATAACGCGGCCGTTATCCAAAGTTATCACCCTTCTCTCCAATAAGTTTATTATTTCTTTGTCGTGGGTAGCCAAAAGCACCGTCGTACCCAACTGATTGATCTTCTCCAAAAGCTTAACGATTTCATACGTGTGAAACGGGTCCAGGTTGCCGGTCGGCTCATCGGCGATTATCACTTCCGGCCGGTGAATCATGGCTCGCGCGATGGCTACTCTTTGTTTTTCACCGCCCGACAGTTCATTGGAAAAGTTTTTAGCTTTGTCGCTCAGCCCAACCATATCCAAAACTTGGGGCACGAGCTCGGCGATTTCCCGCTGCGGCCGGCCAGCCACTTGGAGCGCAAAAGCGACGTTTTCATAAGCGGTCTTCATGGACAACAATCTAAAATCCTGAAAAACAACTCCTATGTGCCTGCGAAAAGCCGGCAATTCAGCATCTTTCAACTTGTTAACCTCATACTGGCCGAAGAAGATCCGACCCTTTGTCGGTTTTTCCTCGCCAATCAAGAGTTTAATTGCCGTTGACTTTCCGGCGCCAGATCGGCCAGTCAAAGAAACGAATTCGCCGGGATTGACCCGAAAATCAACGTCCTCAAGCGCCACTGCGTGGCTGTTGTAAACTTTAGAGACCGACTGAAAGACAATCATTTATAAGCTTAATATTATCGCGATAAACATTGCTTGCCAAGCTCAACTTCCACTTCAATAAACCTATCCAGGTCGCCGCTTAAAACTTCATCAACTTGCGCCGTCAGAACCCCAGTACGGTGGTCTTTCACCAATTTATAGGGATTCAAAACATAAGAGCGTATCTGATTCCCCCACTCCGGTTTGACTTTCGTCCGCAGCTTCGACAACTCCGTAACCTGTTCACGCTCCATAAGCTGGAAAATCTTGGCCTTGAGGAGTTTCAAAGCATTTTCCCTGTTTTGCACCTGCGAGCGCTCAGCCTGCGAACTAGCTGAAAGGCCTGTCGGCAAATGCGTAACTCGCACAGCTGTTTCTACTTTGTTGACGTTTTGTCCGCCCGGACCACCTGAACGGAAAAAATCAAATTTTAATTCGTCATCGGGTATCTTAATTTTCAATTCCTCAAGAGGCGGCAGGTCTGGAACAACTTCCACTAAGGCGAAGGAGGTATGGCGCAGCTTTTTCGGCGAAAAAGGCGAGATTCTTACCAAGCGATGGACGCCAGCTTCACCTTTAAGATAGCCGTATGCATATTTACCTGCTATCTCGATAACCCTCGACCTCGGGTTGTCATCCAACACTCTTGCTTTCCAGCCGCGCCTTTTCACGTAACCTTCGTACATTAAAGTGATTATCCTTACCCAATCTTCGGCGTCTTCGCCACCAGCACCCGGATAAACGGACAGAACCGCCGATTGTTTGTCATAATGACCAAGGAAAAGCTGTTCTAATTCCAACTCTCTGAATTTTTTCCCGAGCTCGTAAAACTTACTCTCATCAAAGCTCTTTTTGAGTTTGTTTATCCCGTTTTCTATTTCGCGATACTTGTCAACCAGGTTTCTTGTTTCGCCCAAAGTTTTTATTTTTCGATCAGCAGCTTCACGGCTGCGCCAAAAACCAGCCGACGACATTTCAGCCTCAAGCCCTTGGATTTCTTTTTCCTTCTTATCTACGTCAAAGCCGCCCGCCTAAGCGGCGGGTTTCAATTTCCAACTCTTTAATTTTTTCGCTGTAATCCATTTCTAAAGGAGCCGGAGAGAGGATTTGAACCTCCGACCTTGGCTTTACGAAAGCCCTGCTCTACCGCTGAGCTACTCCGGCAAAAAGCGGCAATTTAAATCTATCAAATAAAATTATGGTGGGCAAACCAGAAAAGGCGGTGGGGGTGAGAAGTCGAACAAAATTTTGTATTCACAAAATTTTCTAAAACCCAGCGGTTTTAGTATTTCCGCCACGGGAAAACTCCTATTTTCCCGACCTCTTTCCCTGTTCGAATCTCACCACAGGATATACAAAAACATATCACAAGGATATGTTTTTGTATATTTGCGGTGGGGGTGAGATTCGAACTCACGATACCCTTTCGGATATAGCAGTTTTCAAGACTGCCGCCTTAAACCGCTCGGCCACCCCACCATGTGGACCGTGCGAGAATCTCACGTCACTCATATCCATTCGCTCCTTCAGAACCCTCGGTTCTGAATAACCTGCCTGCCGGCAGGCAGGTCTCCGACACGGGAGGAACCTTATACTTTCCTCCCGACCCCTCCTTTGGTTCGATTCTCGGCACTAAACAAATTGACGATTCATCGTCAATTTGTTTGTGGTCATTATACCAAAAAGTTCGGACTTATTTCCAGCAGAACCCCGAATGAGGCACGCGCGGAGCGCGTGGTGGCTCTGACATAAATCATACGCTCGACGAATCGCCCCGCCACCGCCTCGCTTCACTCGGCAACCACGAAAGAAAAAACGCTCCTTGCATTTCTGATTTGGCGGGGGTGAAATTTCTTTTGAAAAAGGAAAGGGTGTTTTTCTTTCGGGGTTCTGCCCTCCAAGTATTCGGGCAGTGTGGCGGGGCTTCGGACACCTCGCAGGCAAAAAATGGAGGGGTTCAAGGGGAAGAAATTTTTTGCCTGCGAGTCAAGAGAAAACTACAGGAGATTGACGAATAAATAATTTACAGTAACTCTCAATAATGATATTGTAACATTACAATGGATTTTAATAAAAATTGGAAGTCAAATATAGAATGTAAAGTTATCCCTATCGGGGGTGGCTTGTTACGTTTGGGTGAGACGATTGCTATAGACAAATTTATTGTCAAAGAAAGCAGTAGAAAAAATCCGAAAGTTTTATTTATACCAACCGCAAGCAAAGATTTACCAGCTTACTCTTCCGCCTTTCAACGCGTGTACAAAAAATTAGGGTGCCAAGTAAAAATCTTGCGTTTATTTAATAAAATAAAATTTTCTCAAACAACATTAGAGAAACTCATCACAAGTGCCGACATTATTTATGTCGGTGGTGGTGATTACGATATTCTGCTCTCGATGTGGAAGAAACACAAAATTATTCCCCTTATACAGTCGGCATATCGACGAGGAACTATTCTCGCTGGGTTAAGCGCGGGATGTGCCGTTTGGTATGAATATCTCATAGACAGCGACGAGAATAAAAAAACTCGCCTGAAAAAAGGACTCGGTATGCTGAAGGGCATCGTAATTCCTCACTATAAAGCCGAGAATCCATTTCCTCTTGAGATTCGCAAAACTAAAACCATCGTTACTGCCATCGAAGACAAGTGTGCCGTGATATACATTAACGAGCACCTAAAAGGTTCTATTCCAGTAACTAGAGAAAAGGCCTTTACAATTCGCCCTCCTTATGCTAAAAAGAAGCAGGTAACTTTGTACTTTCACAAATCTCGTTAAACCAAAAAGGAGGTGGCGAATGATCTCGAAAATTCCGCGCCCCCTCCGGTCTGGAGATGGGGTAGCTTTGGTCAATCCGGCTGGCGTGCTTCCGGAGCGGTTCAAGAACCAATACGGATACGTCAAAGCACATCTTGAGGAACTTGGATTCGTAGTCAAAGACTTTGTAATCGAAAGCGGTTGGGAGGATGCGCGGAGGCGTAGCGAAACATTGCAGGCGGCGTTTACCGATCCGCAAGTAAAAGCAATACTGCCTCTCTGTGGCGGTGCGCGAATCTACGATATTCTTCCGCTGATTGATTACGGTGTGTTGGCTAGTAATCCGAAAATCATCTGTGGTTCAAGTGAGCTTTCGGCTCTTGTGGTGACAATCGCTGAGCGAGCCGGCATAGTAACGTTCTTTGGTCCGCATCTTAACTTTCTGAACCCAAAGGCGTCAAAGCTTGAGAACAGATTCACAGTAAGGAGCTTTTGGAATATGCTCCAATGGGATTGGCACGGGAGAAATGGCTTAAGTAAAAATGAGGCGTATCACTTCTTTGCCGCACCTCGAAAACCAATACTCCCGGTGACAATCCGTAACATTTACCGTGATCCGACTCGCATCACGAATGACAGTTACAGAGATAACTTTTACCGTGCTCCGGGTTTGGATCAAAGTGTAACAGGAAAACTTCTGATCGGATCTCTTGCGGTGCTGGTAAAGCTTTGTGAGGAAGGATTGAGTCCCGATGTAACGGATAAGATTGTCATGCTTGATTCGCTGGATATGTCTCTTGAAACAGTTGCCGAACTACTCCAGTGCTTCAATGCTCACTGCGATCTTTCCCATGCCGCGGCAGTCGTCTTTTCATCGCTCGCCGAGAGAACAGACCGAACGAATCTCTTATATCCGGAATTGCGGGATCCCAATCGGGTAAAAGACTTTCTTCGGGAAGTTTCGATACTGCTCGGAGGAGGGCCGCCTCTTTTCCACGGTTTTCCTGTCGGACACTGTGCATATAAACTCACTTTACCGATTGGGATTACTGCTTCTATCATTGTTGAAACCGGCGATTTGCTACTCGCGGAATCTCCGTACCAATAATAAAGGCCGAATAGAACAAGTTCTATTCGGCCTTTTTACTTCTCTGCAAGAAGTTCATTGATGATCTGGGCATCTTTGTCCGCTATGCCGTATTCAGAATTTAACGCCATGACTTGAAGGCGTTCCCGAAGTCCGACATCATGACCCAACCGCTCGGCAAGCGTTACAAGTGCCGTCCTCGTTTCCTTCTTGTAGTTCTGAAGTTTAGCGTATACCACGTTCCGAAAAAACATAACAAGATTAAGGTCGGAAGCGTTGAGGGAACGAAACTTTGCTCGGTCAAGTTCGTAAGCGAGTTCACGACGCATAGCAAGCATGAGTTCAAGATATGCCGATGAAGCATCTTGAACTCGCCGTCTTCTTACCGACTCAACGAGACGCGATGTTGCGGTATCGATCGTGTCTCCCGAGAAGATTTTGCAGCCGAACGATACGGTAACATCCTCGTCGGCAAGCGGAGCATTTTCCTTGATGAAGTTATTTACTTCACCTCCCAACAGCAAAAAGAAATCGTTTACGACCGATCGGTCAGTCGCTACTCCGGTGGCGAAGACTTCTTCTCCCGAGGGAATCATGCAAAACGCTGGGATTGCTTTCGAGTGCCTTTTGATGAATCCATACATGAATACACCGATTAGGCGATTGTAGATGTCTACAAGATTTTCCGCCAATGGACGTCCGTACCGCGACACAAAGACCCCAAGGTTATCGAGGTCTCCGGTAACCCCAAACAGAAGCAGATCTCGATTGCGGTCGTAGGCCTCAACGACTTTCAAAACCTTTCTACTCCAGATACGCTGATGACTTTTCACGATTTACCTCCTTTTTATGATTGTGAATGTGCTTTGTAACCTGAAGCTATACTAAATCATTTTTTTGATTTCGTCAATCTCCTGTAGTTTTCTCTTGACTCGCAGGCAAAAAATTTCTTCCCCTTGAACCCCTCCATTTTTTGCCTGCGAGGTGTCCGAAGCCCCGCCACACTGCCCGAATACTTGGAGGGCAGAACCCCGAAAGAAAAACACCCTTTCCTTTTTCAAAAGAAATTTCACCCCCGCCAAATCAGAAATGCAAGGAGCGTTTTTTCTTTCGTGGTTGCCGAGTGAAGCGAGGCGGTGGCGGGGCGATTCGTCGAGCGTATGATTTATGTCAGAGCCACCACGCGCTCCGCGCGTGCCTCATTCGGGGTTCTGCTGGAAATAAGTCCGAACTTTTTGGTATAATGACCACAAACAAATTGACGATGAATCGTCAATTTGTTTGTGGACCGTGCGAGAATCGAACTCGCGCCTTCCGGATGCAAACCGGATGCACTGCCACTATGCTAACGGCCCATGTGGACCTACGGGGAATTGGACCCCGACCTCTTCCATGCCATGGAAGCGTAATGCCGTTTTACTATAGGCCCGGCGCGAACGTTATTGAACGTTCGCGGCACTCACGGTCTTCTTGCTGAAGACGTAAATATAAAGAATCTCAAGTATGCCGACGGTATTGACGACGAGCAGCACTACGAACCAGATTTTACTCCCTTCGTGTGCCGCTTTCCAAAGAGCCAACCCCTTCCAAATCAACGACCACACAACAAGAACAAACAGCACCAATCCTCCCAAGCCAACAGCCAGCCAGTTACCTCCAAGCGCTCCAGACCAAGGTCCGATGACATTACTCCAAGGCATAAAAGTATCACATAATTGTTTCGACCTTTCCCGCTAAATTGTGCCAAGACACCCGATCAGTTATAGTTTATCTCAAAAGCCCAGACTTTCAAAATCCACACACATCGCGCCCCTGTAGCTCAACGGACAGAGCAGATCCGTCCTAAGGATAAGATGGGGGTTCAATTCCTCCCAGGGGCACACTTTAGAAAAAGGCAAATGCACAGGGTCGGCCACAAGCGGCGCGGCGGCCAGTTCGTATTGTAATTTGGGGCAAACGAGAATTCGCGGTTTCGTCTGGGAAAAGAAAATTTTTAGTCATTGAAGTAGAACTTGCTTGTTTTCATAATTTATGGTATAAATAAATCAAGTTCGTTTTTTAACATCTCCTAAAGGCCGTAAAAAAACTAATTACAAAAATATGATAAGAGGAAACTTTCTTGGTGCGGCGATTGTTGCAATAATCTACACAGTCTATATTTTATGGAATCCCCTTCCACCAACCCCACAAAAAGTATTATTAGTGATTCTTAATGCTTTAACTATCGTGTTGATAGCTTTTGCATTCAGACAGTGGTAGTAGCGAGCGAAGAAGTTGAAATAACGGCTTAGTGCATCGTGCATAAATCCAAAGCTCCGAAAAATCGGGGCTTTTTGGTTGGACTTCTTTAATCCCATGTGTAATCATTAAAGCGATATTTTCAGTTAGTTTGCCGCCAAAGAAAAACTTGTCATGCCTGAGGCAGATCCGCCTCTGGCGGAAAATTGTCATCCACCTTCGCTAAAGCTTCGGCGGACAAGTCGGTGCGGCTCCGCCGCGTCTGGGGAGTGGCTGAAAACCGTTCGAGCTAATTCAATTGTCCTGCACAAGTTGTTTAAATAAACAAGTGTTTTTGACTTTTACGAGGGTTTTGTCCTATAATTTAACCAGCAGCAGTTCATCTTACCTCCGGAGGGAAAGAAATGGGCCAAGGCAAATCCAATTCATCTACTTCGGTTCAAAAAACATCGCCGGCCGATGCCGGTGGTTTGCCGATAATTATGGCGAGTACAACGCCATCCACACCACATTTCTCGCCCCACGCATGTTCGTTCTGTTTTCTGAAGTTTGGCTCGGCCGAGCCGGGCCACACGCACCAGGGTGGGTGGTACCCAAATCCAGACTTCCAAAGGGTTTAGGCCTAGCCCGTTCTTCTTACGTGGGCGCTGTTCAATCAGCGCCCCGTTCCTTTTTTTGAAGCCGTGTTTTAAAATCATAACGAGTAAATGGTGGGGTGGCTGAGTGGCCGAAAGCGCCGCACTCGAAATGCGGTATGCCGGAAACGGTATCGTGAGTTCGAATCTCACCCCCACCGCAATGGGACGGGATTACCGATATGGTGTCGATATAGTGACGTAGTAATGCTAAAATACTATTAATGAGTGATGAGCGGGTTATAAAGACCATAAAGGAGACTATGCCGGCGGTGGTTTCAATCGCCATCGCGAAACACTTGGAGGACCTGGAAAAGGAAATACCTAAAGAGCTTTATCCGTTCCTGCCTGGCGGGCCGCATCTCAAAATCCCCGATGCCCTGGTGGACAAGCGCGGGATGGTACAGATTGGCGGAGGGTCCGGATTCCTGGTCCGCGAAGATGGCTTGATTTTGACTAATAAACATGTCATCGCCGACTCCAAAGCCGAGTACACGGTTCTAACAAGCGACGGGCGGAAATTCCAAGCCGAGATATTGAGCCGAGATCCGATAAACGACGTTGCTATTCTCAAGATCGCCGCCAACGGCATGCCAAATATAAATCTCGGCGATGCCACAAAACTTGAGCTTGGGGAAAGCGTCGTTGCCATCGGCAATGCCTTGGGAATTTTCAAAAATACCGTTTCCTTGGGCATTATCTCCGGCCTCTCGCGTGCCATCTCCGCACAAGCTAATCCCCTGGCGCCGCCACAAGAAATGCGCGGCTTGATTCAAACAGATGCCGCCATCAACCCGGGCAATTCCGGCGGTCCATTGGTCACGCTCGACGGCCTGGCTGTCGGTATAAATGCCGCTGTTGTCTTTGGCGCCCAAAACATCGGTTTCGCCATACCAATCAATGCCGCCAGGCGCGATCTAGATGATATAAAAAAATATGGCCGCATCCGCCGACCGCTCTTAGGTGTCCGCTACATCATGATAGATGACAACCTTAAAGACAAAATGAACCTGCTGGTGAACTACGGCGCCTTAATCATTAAAGAGTCACAGCACGATCACGGCGTCGTTCCGGGCAGCCCAGCCGCCAAAGCCGGCTTGAAAGAAAAGGACATAGTGCTTGAATTCAATTCCAAAAAGTTGGATCGCGATCACCCGATTCAGGATTTTCTGGAGAATATGGGCGTCGGCGACAAAGTGGAGCTTTTAGTACTAAGAGGCAAAAAGCAACTTAAAGTTAAACTTGCTCTGACAGAAAGAAAGTGATACAACGTCTGCATGCAGAGAGAAGCAACGCCCGAATACAAAACGGCTGAAACACCGGAGGCGGAAAGGCTTTTTGCGGCCGCCGAACGCGCAGTCGGCTTAGCCAACACATTTAACTTAAAATCCAGAGCCGAAATAAACGAGCTTATGGGAGAAAAGGGCGGCAAATGGTTTCAGGACCTGGAAAAAGCAGAAGAAATAATAGAAAAACACAAAGACCTCTCGCCCGAAGAATTGGAAAAGCTGGCCGATGATGAATCAAGAGAACTTGCTGAATCTTACAAATTATTCAGCGAATATCGCGGGAAACTCGTTAACGGTTTGAGAAGCGGCAAAAAAGCAATCAAGCCCAGCGATGCAGTTCCGTGGTTTATGGGCAATGAAGACGAAAGATTGGACTATGCCGTGGCAGATAAGATGACTTTCACGAATAGGTTTGGTGAAACGGTGAAAGCAAGTGGCAAATCGCCGAAAGTGCAAATGCTGACCAAAAATAGGAGGATAGCCGAGGAATCCTTTAAAACCTTGAATCGGCTTTTCGGTCCGCGCTACGAAGCCGACATGAAAGGACGGGTCAAAGAAGGAGACTTCTGGCACGCCTTGCGCCTCAAAAGCGGAGCTGCCTGGTCAAGTGAGGCAGAGCTAACCGAAGAAGAGCATAAAGTATTTACTGGAACGGCAGAAACGGCCGAGGAATCTAAAAAAGAAGGTTGGCTGTTTATCAAAAAGCCGGTAGCAACCGTGAAGTTCAAAGGGAACATCAGGGAAATCGTCTATAGGGAAGGGGTAATCAAGCTCCACATAAATCAGAGGGGCAACTATGTTGTTGAGAAAGTTAATGATTTGGACATACTGCCGGGCACAATTTATCGGCCAGAAGAACTGCCTCAGTATATCCGTGAAGCGATGTAGTAAAAAAAGAGACTAGTTGCGCGGCTGAGACGGTTTATAATCCCAAAAACACGGCGGTTAAAATCGACTTAAAAATATTGCCGAACATTCTCAAACAACGATGTTCAGAATTCTCTGCGGCACGTATATGATGCGGCGCGGCTTGCGGCCTGATAAAAACGATTTAATTCGCTCCCGCCCAAACGCCAGCTTTTTAACCTCGGCCTCGGAAATTTTAACATCAACCTCCATAGTGTCCCGCACTTTGCCGTTAACCTGAATTACCAGCGTAAAAGTCTCGCTTTTCATCAGTTTCGGGTTATAAACCGGCCACTTCTCTTTATGAATTGAGGTCCTTTTGCCAAAGACCGCGTGCCAAATTTCTTCAGCCATATACGGGGCGAATGGCGCGAGAAGCTTTAGAAATATTATTAAATCATCGCCGCTTACCGAGTCGCCGCGTTTAACAAAAGCATTCTTCAGGATCATAAGTTCAGAGATGGCCGTGTTGTACTTCAAGCTTTCAATGTCTTCGGTGATGTTCTTAATAGCTGAATGAAGTATTCTTTTCAATTCCCTTGAATCGCGCGGAATCAGCTTCTTGCGTCCCGAGAAATACCTCCAAACGTCGTTCAAAAATCTTTCTACGCCCAAAATAGCAGCATCGCGAAAATCGCCACCTTGGTCAAAAGGCGCCAAAAACATAAGGTACATCCGCAAAACGTCGGTGCTGAATTTTTTCATATACTCGTCTGGGACGACAACATTGCCTTTAGACTTTGACATCTTCGCGCCCTCGCTGATTAAAAGGCCGTGCGCGCGGAATTTCACGAAAGGCTCGTCGTAATCGGTGAGTTTCAAGTCATGGAAAGCCATTCCGAGAAAGCGGGAGTAAAGAAGGTGAAGAACCGAGTGTTCTGCGCCGCCTATGTACATATTAACCGGCAGCCACTTTCTCGTTATCACAGGGTCCCAAGCAAGCTTTCTTTTGGAAGCGGCGTTGGTTGATGGATAACGAAGGTAGTACCACGCTGAATCCAAAAAAGTATCTGAGACATCGGTTTCTCTCTTGGCTTTGCCGCCGCATTTGGGGCATTTCGTTTTATAAAAAGATTTAACCGAAGCCAACGGTGACTTACCCGTGCCGGTTGGCCGGAAATTTTTTACATAAGGAAGTCTTACCGGCAAGTCTTTTTCAGGAACAGGTTGCCAGCCCTGCCCTGAGGCATCTCGAAGGGCGCATTTTTCGCAATAAATCATGGGAATCGGAGGCCCCCAATAACGCTGACGCGAAATAAGCCAATCGCGCAGCCGATATTGAATTTGTTTTCTCCCGCCGACGAACTTCGTGATTTCCCATCTGGCTTTTTCGGAATCCATTCCGTTGAATTTGCCGGAATTCATCAGCTCACCTTCTCCTTCCCATAAATCTCCTTCGATGCGAACAGTATTTGATGCTGCTCCCTGGGAAACGCCCACGCCTTCCGGATGCCGAATCAAAATCGGAGAAATAACCTTTGTAATTGGCAATTTATATTTTCTGGCAAACTCAAAATCCCTCTCGTCGTGCGCCGGCACTGCCATAATGGCGCCAGTGCCCACGTTACCCAAAACATAATCCGCCACCCAAACTGGAATCTCTTTTTTATTTGCGGGGTTTACAGCCTTAACGCCTCTAAGCTCTACGCCAGTCTTCTCCCTTGCTTCCGCAATTCTTTCCTCTTCTGACTTCATCCCCGCTTTTTTGATGTATTTTCTCACTTTTCCCGCGTTCTCAATTCTAGGTCCTAAATTCTTAATTAACGGATGTTCCGGCGCCACAACCATATAGGTCGCGCCGAAAAGCGTGTCCGGACGAGTAGTAAATACGGTAATCGTGTCGAGAACGCTACACAGAACGCCTGGCTCTTTAGCCCCACGAGCATGGGGCTTCACTCCAGTAAAATCAATTAGAGTGCCACCGAATAATTCCACCAGTTTAATTGATTGGTCGCTAGGTACTGTATCATCGCCCAAGTCGCGAAGCACAAATAATCTACCTGCATTGCGGCAAATTTTCTTCTTGTCAAAACGCCAGTCAAAAGTATGCGACTCAAAGATATCGTTGTCTAAAAAACGATTCTCAAGAAAACTCGTCACGAGCACCGTCTTGCGAATCGGTTTTGCGAGACGCTCAAGCGTCTTAAGGGCCACAACGCCTCCGAGACTATGCCCAACAAGAATAGTGTTTCTATCAAAGGAGGCAATTTTTAATACGTAATCAACTTGCTCTTTAATTCGCGGGTCTTCTGGACGCGGCAACCTCGGCGCTTGTGCGCGGTACCCACGTCTTACCAATTCTTTCTTAAGCCACGGGAAAAAATTCTTTCTGGGTGAACCGTTGTAGCCATGTAGTAGAACAAAATTGGGTTTTTCTTTCGTTCTAATCTCAAAATCTATCTCGGCCCCCTCAGAACGTCCTATCCAGTTACGCTGGGCAATTTTCACTTTCTCTGACCAGTCAAGTTTTTTAAGGTTTTTCAACAACTTTTCGGCATACTTAGTGATTCTGAAAAACCACTGCTCAAGTTCCTTCTTGATAACCACCGAGGAGCAGCGTTCGCATTTCCCAGAAATCACCTGCTCGTCAGCCAAAACGGTTTTACAAGACGGGCACCAATTAACCGCCTGTTTCTTACGGTAAGCCAGACCGCGCTTCCACATCTGCGTAAAAATCCACTGCGTCCATTTATAATACTCTGGGTCGTAGGTTTGGAGCCGCTCGTCCCAGGCAAAACCATTGCCGATCGCCCGAAGCTGTTTATAAAATCTTCTTTCGGAAACCTTTGCTTGCTTTGCTGGATGCGTGCCGACTTTCAAGGCGTAGTTTTCCGAGTGAATCCCAAAGCCGTCCAATCCGATCGGCTCAAAAACATCGTAGCCCTGCATCCGCTTGTATCTTCCGTAAATATCCGAACCAGTAAAGGCGTACATATTCCCTACGTGAAGACCCTCTCCGGATGGATACGGGAACATCATTAAGTTATAAAAAGGTTTTTTGGCCTTTTTAATATCAGGTTCGTAGGTTTTGTCTTTCAGCCACTTTTCTGACCACTTTTTCTCAATTTTCCCGAAGTCATATTTCATACACAACTCCCATTTTAAATCAAAAAAACTTTTTTTGCATTACTTAATATCTGTACAGCTATTTCATCAACCGAAGTGTTTTTAAGCTCGGCGAGCTTCTTAACAACTTCTACGATGTACGCCGGCTCATTCCGCTTGCCGCGGTACGGCACCGGGGCGACATATGGCGCGTCTGTTTCAGACAAAATTCTCTCCACCGGCATCATTTTTATAGTCTCATCGTAGTCGTGGGTGAAAGTTACAACGCCGCCGAATGTAAAATAAAAACCCATATCAAGAAGTATCTTCACCTCATTAATGGACCCGGAGAAAAAATGAATAATCCCCGGCGGCTGGTTTAAGATTCGGGATTGGGACTTCAAAATTCCAGTTAAATCCGGAAAAGCGGCCCGGCAGTGAATCATCAGCGGTTTCTTAAGCTTGTGTGCCAATTCAATTTGTGCCACAAACGCCGTGGCTTGTTCGCTTTTTGTTTCACCGCTCAAGCGGTAATAATCCAAGCCGCACTCGCCGATGGCTACTACCTTGGCGTCGCGCGCCAGCTCCCCATAGTAATCTGGGTCAAATTCTTCACTGCGACTACTAAAGCCCTTGGCAGCCGCACCCCCGCCCAGTTCCTCAACGTCATGATAAGATTTTTCCGTATGTATAGGGTGCAACCCAACCGTAGCGTACACGCCCGTCTCGTATTTACGCGTTAAATCAACTGCTTTTTTTGAAGTGTCCCGTTGTGTGCCGACATTGACAAACCAAACATCGTTCTCCATAGCACGCCGTACCGCCTCATCCCTGTCGGCATCATAAGCCGCAAACTGCAAATGCGTGTGAGCATCAAAAAACTTCATAACAAACAGTGGTAGAAAGATATTAGGAACTAAAGCGGGGAAACAACACTTCGCCCCTCTTTATTTTCAGCTTGTCGCCGCGCCAACTGATGCAGCCGGTAATTCTATCTGCTGTTTGGGGCAAAAATGATTGGAGCAGCGCTGCGACGTTATCAAGTATTACGACGGCGTTGAACACATGCTTGGTCTTTTTTTCAAAATTATCCTCGCTCCAGGGAGCAGTTTTATTAATGTAATGATCGCCATAATCTATAAGTTGCCAAATCAAAGACAGCGCCTCGTGAAAATTTACCTCTTTAATCTTTTCAAAGACAGGGCCTTTCATACCCTGAACGAACTCAACTATTTCATGGTCTGGCTTCAAGCCCTGAAAATTCTCACCCATTTCCTCGCCTAAGGTGAGAACGCGGGCGGCAAAATTGCCCAAGCCGTTGGCCAAATCCGAATTATAAAGCTCTTTCAGCCTCCGCTCGCTGAAATCGCCGTCGCTTCCAAGCGCCACTTCTCGGAGTAAGTAATAACGCAAGGTGTCAGTGCCGTACTTCTCAACGATGTCTTTGGGATCGACGGTATTGCCTATAGTTTTTGATATTTTTTGCTTGTCAACCGTCAAAAAACCATGAACGTAGATGGCTTTAGGCAGTGGCAAACCGGCCGACATGAGCATGGCCGGCCAAATAGCGGCGTGGAATCGCAATATGTCTTTGCCTATCACGTGGAGATCGGCAGGCCACCAGTGTTTCCAGTCGTCATTGCGGCCGTAGCCGATTGCCGAAAGATAATTAACTAAAGCGTCGCACCAAACATAAATCGTTTGCGACTCGTCGCCCGGCACTGGAATACCCCACGATAAACTGGCACGCGACCGAGAAAAACTTACATCTTCTAAACCGCCCTCAATGAAAGCCAATATCTCTTTGCGGCGGCCGTGTGGTAAAATTTTAAGCTCCTCGCTCTCTATTTTCTCGGCGATTCTTTTACCATACTTGGAAAATCTGAAGAAATAATTTTCTTCCTCTACTAATTCCGGCTTCTCTTGATGGTCCGGGCATATACCATCAACCAAATCTTTCTTGGTTAAGAAAGCTTCATGGCCAACGCAATAAAACCCTTTGTACGTCTTCTTATAAATATCTCCTGCAGCTGCAAGTTTTTCCCACATCATTTTGGCGCCAGGCCAATGGCGGGACTTATCGGTAGTCCTTATAAAATCATCCCAAGAAAGATTAAGTATCCCTTTAAGCTCCTTGAACTTGTCGGCTAATTCTTCTGCAAATACCTCCGGCGGTTTTTTGGCCTCGGCGGCCGCCCGAGCAATTTTTACGCCGTGCTCGTCGGTACCAGTCAAAAACCAAACATTCCGGCCAGCCGACCGGGCATAGCGCGCCAAAACGTCCGCCTGAACCTTCTCTAAGGCGTGGCCGATATGCGGCGGGCCGTTCACATAATCAATAGCAGTCGTAATATAGAATTTCCTGCCCGCCATTAAATTTGGGTAACAGTATCTACGGCTGGCTTCTTGACACTTGACCACTCATCCAAGGCTTCTCCAAAAACCGCCGCCGTGGGTACAGCAATCAAAATTCCCAAAAATCCGCCGATTTCAACACCCATAAGAAGCGAGATTATGACGATTACCGGGTGAAGACCTACAGCTCGTCTGGTAAACAATGGTACAAAAACATGGGCTTCCAGCTGGTGCAGCGCCAAGAACACTATCAGAGTATAAAGAGCAAGTATGGCCGACGTGGTAAGCGCCGCAAGCACAGCTGCCGCACCGGAAAGTATAGGGCCGACGAATGGCACGATTTCAAAAACCGCCGCTAAAATTCCCAAAACGAAGGCATGCCTGACGCCCAAAATATAAAGCGTGCCCCAAACCAAGGCGCCCATGAGAAAGCTTAAAACAATTTGCGTGCGAAACCAGGAGCCAATCTTGCGCCGGGAGCGCCCATATATACGCAACGCCAAGCCCTCATAATCGGCCGGAATAACCGCCCTGATAAACCGCTCTACTCCATCGCGGCTAATGGTTAAATAAAACGAGCTTATAATAACCGCTATTGCCAAGCCTATACCGCCGACCGCTCCGGATATGAATTCCAATGGCGAAGCATTGGTTGAAAAAAATTGCAGCGACAACTTATTGAAGAATGAGCTTATTGACTGCGGGCTTTTTATGTTTATTAGCGAAAACCAAATGTTGTTCTGGGCCGACTTGGAAATTCCGCTAAACACCGTGTTTAAGTCCATAATGGCTATCGGGACGACGGCATAGACAACCACGATTACCAAAAGAATAGCCGCCAAGAATATCAATATGACATCCAAGGTTCTTGGAATCCCGTGTCTTTCCAAAAAATCAACTACGACGTCAAGACCAGAGGAAATTATTATGGCTAAAAACAAACCGAGCAAAATTTGGCGGCCCAGATAAATTACTGCAACAAAAATTACAAAGAATAGGATTCGCCACAGGGCGCCCCACGATATATCCAAAGTCTTCCGCTCCGGCATTAAAGCTTTAAGATTTTTTTAAACAGTGCCCCACCTTTGTACGGTCCGATTACAGCCAAGTTTAATTTCTGATCCCGGAAAATTTCTCGAGCTACCCTTTTTACGTCCCCGGCCTTTACAGAGTTAATCTTATCTATTATTTCTACGGGTCGCAAGAGCTTTTGTGTCAGGATTTCCTGGTCGCCGTAGTAGCCAGCTAATGCGTCGGATGTTTCCAAACTTATAATAAAATTCCCGATCAGGTGGTCTTTGGATCTCTGAAGCTCTTTTTGTGGCACGGCTTCATCGCCTAGCCGACGAAGCTCACCCAAAACTGCCTTTACGACATCCTCAATTTTACCGTGATCCACGCCAGCCGAAACGGCAAGATGGCCGTGATCCAAATAAAAATCCGGTTCCGAGCCGACATAATAAGCCGCCCCCATTTCATTCCTCACTTTTTTGAAAAGTCGCGAACTCATACCACCGCCCAAAACGTCCGAGAGAACCTGAAGGGCGTAGCGCCGTCTGTCAAATATACTAAAAGCATGTACGCCCAAAACCAAGTGGGTTTGGTCGGACTCCTTGAACTTAACCGCCACCTGCGGCTTTCTCTGTGCTTCTTTAGTTCTTGGCTTCACAACCTTTGGTCTGCGCTTGAGATTGAAAAAGAAGCCACGAATCATTTTTAAGACTGCTGGCGGCGAAAATTGCCCAGCCACCACCGCTACCGTACCCGGTGAAATATAATGCTTGTTGCGGTACTCAATAAAATCTTCCCTTTTCAGCCTTCTGATGATTTCTTTTTTACCGCCAACCTCCCACCCAGCCGGCTGATCGCCGTAAAGCAAGGCCATAAAAACTTCCTGAACCTTCCTTGCGGGCGTATCCTCATACATATTAAGTTCTTCAATCACCACGCCGCGCTCTCTCTCAATTTCTTCGGAATTGAAGATGGGATTCAAATAAAGATCGGCTGTAATGTCCAAAATCTGCGGCAGCTTGTGATTTTCAACCTTTGCCCAATAGCCAGTGTATTCCTGCGAAGTAAAGGCGTTTGATTGTGCGCCCAAGGCTGCCAATTCATCGGCAATCATCCCCGGCCGCGGCCGTCTCGTTGTACCTTTAAACGTCATGTGCTCTAAAAAGTGCGAAAGGCCGTTTATTTTTTTCGTTTCGTATTCCGAACCGGCTTCAACTAATATCAACACCGTTGACGCCAAACTCTGCGGCTGCGGCACAAGGAGCACCCGCAAGCCGTTTTTGAAAACAATTTTTTTAACCTCACCAGTCATTTTATGCTAAATCCTATATTCTCATATTCTACCCCGTCGTAATCATGCTTATATCCTCCTCAAAGCCTTGGGCCCGGCTGACGACCGCCTCGCCATATGTCCATAAATAGCTCCGCCAGCGGGAACCGGCGTAATACTTGGCTGCGGCGCAACGGTCGCGGCTAACAGCAGAGCTATAGATGGCATTGCAGCTTTGGGCGGCGCCCTCTAGATATAAGGCAGTAGCAACGAAAGCGTCAGCGCTGTTCCACGGCGAAGGCGGATTATGTCCGGTTATCTTAGCCACATTATCCTTGTAAAGATTCCAAGTCGAGGGCACGAATTGGGCTGGTCCCATTGCACCGCCGTAAACGCCATCCTTATTAGGGCAGGAAACCGTCATTATGTCTGGATTCAGGTTAAGCTCCTCTGTTATTGCAAGAAACAAGGTTTGGTTTTGGGAACTCATGGCGGTCTTATAGCTGCACTTGCCGACATTTTGTCCCAAAGCCGACTCTCTATCTAAAACGGCTAAGATTAAGGATGGTTTCACGCCTGTTGCGCCGCTGGCCAGCTTGGCATACTGGTAAGCTTCCTCAAATGTCAGCTCGCCGCCGCCCAAAAGTTGGAAAATGCGGCTGCGAATTTGAGCCGCAGTTTCCTTGGTTTGATTCAAAAGCGCCTGGTACTTGGATTCCTGACCCTTGGTTACGTCTAAAAGCTTATTCTTTTCGGCCTTAATATTGGCGACTTCCTCCTTCTGAGCGTTTTGATAATTCTGAACGCTTTGAGCATCCGACTTGGCCAGTAAAAACTGGTCTTGCTTGTCCTCTAGTTGATTATGCAGGTCGATTATCTGTTCCACATTTACCCTCAGGTTATTCTGAAGCAAAGTGAGGTTGTTCAAGTCGCTGAAGAAATCCGAGAGATGCGGACTCGTTAAAAATATTTCGGCCAGCGAAGTGTTATCCCGAATATAAAGACGCATTAATATCTGCGCCAAAGACGCTCGGCGGTCTGCAATGTCACTCTTGGTCGCGGCAATTTGCGATTGAGTATCGCCTATTTTCCGATTGAGATCACTAAGCGTTAAATTAATTGCTTGTATTTGAAGGTTGAGTTTGGCTACTTTGCCGTTTAGCGTGGAAATTTCGTTTTTTAGGGATTTTCCTTGTTTTTGGAAACCAATTATCTGGTTCTCGTACTGGTCGATTTGATTTTCCAAATCTGATAACTGCGCCTCAAGCGCCTGACGTTCCACATCGGTCGTGCTTGTGGGGCTTGATGCTTTAACCTTTAAAGTTGGCGCCGAAACGAAGCCGGTAAGCAAAAAAACGACAGCTGCTGCACCAACCGCATACTTAGACCAAAACACCAAATTAAAGCGCCGCGGCGGGCGGAAACTTAAATTCAGGCGGTTGGGCAAAACCGAGAAGCCGTCGCGCCACGGCGACACGCCTTTAAGTCTAACGTCACCTAAAATTTTAGGCCTTGGTGTTTTTAACATTAATTTTTCAAAATACCCGAGTTAGCTCTTTGTGACATCCCTGCCCTTTGCCGGCTCTTTGACTTCGGTCTCCTTAACTTCGGCTCCCTTGACTTCTCCGCCTTCGGCTTTCCCTGCTTCACGCTCGGCCTTCTTTTCTTCAGTTTCAACTTTAACCTCGCCGACTTCAACTGGCGCCTCAATTTTCTCTTCGGCTCGTGGCGGAGTAACAGTAGCCACGACTGTTTCATCGCCCACCAAAACTCTCACCCCCGGAGGCATATCTATATCCTTCACGTAGATACTCTTATTCAAGTCGTCCAATGGGGCAAGGTTGATACTCAAGCGGTGCGGCAAGTCTTTAGGTAAGGCTTCAACCTCAACTTCCGACAACGACCTATTCAAAACTCCGCCTTTCTCTTTAACAGCAGATGCCTCACCTAAAAATTCCAGGGGAATTTTGGCCGTAATCTTTTCATCCATCCGAACCTGATAAAAATCAACGTGAGTAACCTCGCCAGTCAAGTAGTCGTGAGCCACATCGTGTATAATGGCTGGCCGCTTTTCTTTGTCGACTAAAAGATTAAGTACAGTGTTGGTGCCAGCTTCTTTAAAGACCTTTGTAAATTCTCTGGCTCCTACCGACAGGTGCAGGTTCCCTATGCCGCGGCCGTAAAGCTCAGCTGGGACGAAACCATCCCGCCTGAGCGATTTTACCGCCTTGCCGAATTTTTCCCTCGTTTGAACCACCAAATCCACACTAAGTAAACTAACAAAATGCCGCCTTCTTGGCAATTATAAAAACGGTCTGGAGTGGAAAACGTTTCAACTAAGAAATACGGTTAAAAAGTTTCAGTCTTTCCTCAGTAATTTTCCTTACGGCGCGGAAAGCGGGCGGAAAAATTTTATAGGGTGCGATCTCTTTGGGGTTGCTTTTGAGCCCTTCTTCAACGCCTCGCCGCCAAGCCAAACGAATTTCGGTATTGATATGTATTATGTTGATGCCGGCATTTATGGCTTCAACAAAATCCTTCTCATCTGTGCCGGAGCCGCCATGGAGCGTAAGCGGGATTTCCACCGCCGATTTGATTTCTCTGATTCTTTGGATATTCAATCGCTTTCTTATTTTGCCGGCAACCATCTCTTCCAAGAGGCCATGCATGTTGCCCACAGCTGGAGCTAGGACATCAATGCCCGTTTCCTCCACAAACTGCTTGGCTTCTTCTGGGGTGGTAAGTTTTAATGATTCTTTCGGTCTTTTTTCTATAATTTCCGAAGAGGCGCCGATATAACCGATCTCTCCTTCAACCAAAATTTCAGGATTTATGGATTTTGCAAGCTCCACCGCATGCTTGGTTTGGCGGACATTTTCTTTGAACGTCAACTTTGAGCCATCAAACAAGATTTCATCGTAGCCAGCTCCGGCTGCCTCTTCAACCTTGTCCAAAGAGTATGTGTGATCGGCGTTTATGTAAATCGGAAAATCGTGTTCGTCCCGCAAACTTTTAACCAATGCCACAGCCTGCCGCACCCCCACAAATTCCCGCTCACCCTCGGAGGTGCCGACCATAACCGGCACCCTAAGTCCACTCGCGGCCTCAAACACGGCCCGCAGAACTACGAGATCGGAAAAATTAAAATGGCCCACAGCGATTTTGCTTTTCCCCGCTTCTTTTAAAATATCCAAAAGGTTCCTCATGTTTTTCTATTTTCTACTTTCCAAATTTCTAAATCCTAGAACTTAATGATTCCATTATAAAAGTTTTCCGCCAAGAGTTCTTCCGTTTTTGCCTCGCCGCCGGCATATTCCATAAACATTTTTGTCCACATTGCCTCGCGCTGATGATAATTAAAGTGCTCTTCTCTGCCTTCTGCAAAAGAAACCAACGACATAGCATTATCCTCCAAGTCAAAACTTACTATTTGGCCGACATCGCCGTCATAAAATCCGCCCACCCAGTCAAGATTGTGCCAAAGCTTCAGATTTACTCTTAAATTCGGATACTTATAAGTAGTGAGGTCACGCTCACCCCTAAGCCAGTGTATTGATTCAGGATTGACTCTCGGCAAAAACAAACGCTGGTCTTCGGGATTTTCTTTTGCCAAATATCTCTGAACGATAAGCCACTCTCCCGCTTCTACTTTATTAACCTCCGGCACATCGCCGCGGAGCAGGGTTTTGAGCTTGTCCGCAAAGTCTGCAGATGGGGCATATTTTCTGAAAAGTTTGGAATAAAAGTCAATCTCGTGAAAATAATGAAGCATCAGCGCAAAGTCCCTCAAGAACTTTCCGGCTACGCTTTCCTGAATGGGATTTATGAAAATGACGCCGAATTCTTTGAGATGGCTTACATTGTGATGTTTTTTCTCAACAAACTTTTTGGCTATACCCCACCACTCTGGCCCTAAAACCCGGACGGTGACGTCACGCTCTTCAAGATCTTTGGCGGTAAGGCCACTGTAAGCTACTTCAAAAGTTTTGTGCATCCATTCGTCTGTCTCAACGAATCTCAAGGCCGCAAAAGCTTCAACCACGTCGTGTTTTCGGAATAATTCGTCGACGCTGGATAATCCTAAATACGTAAGAAGATTATCGGGTTGAGACTTTCTCAAAATCTTTTCTGCCTTTTCTATTTTAAGGAAAAAACCTCGTCCTACACTGGCGATTTTTCTAGCCAAGCTGGCAGCTTTCTCAAAATTGGTTTTACCCTCTGAGAACGCCAAAACTCCCAGTAACTCATTCTCGTCTGCAAGAACCGTCTTCCTTAACACCTCCCTCACCTGTGGAGCCGTTCTATTTTTTGGGTTCAATTCACTCAAAACCTCGTCGGAAAAGTTGCAGTTGTCCTCGTACAACTTTTCCAAAACCCCTCTGCGGCCCGTCCTTTTCGCCATTTCTTCGTCAAGCGAGTCAAGCACCGAACCTTCAATCCCCAATATTTTTGCCAAATAAACAGAGGCAGTCATTTCAGATTTTCAAAACTTTTATCTTTATATTTCGAAAGCGAGGGGAATTAGTGAAGTCCCGACGAGCCAGAATCCCCTCAGTGGCGCCGACTTTTTCGACGACCGAGGCAGCATTAGCTGTAGCGAGACGTATCGCGTAAGCCACATCTCTCGGTCTTATCGTTCCTATATTCTTCAAGGAAACACCGCGCCGCATAAGCCCGGCCACAAACCCTGAACCGAAAGCGTCGCCGGCGCCCGTCCGGTCAACAAGCTTCTTTTCTTTAAATATGCCAACGCGGTAGATAAACTTGCCATCGGAAATCGCTGCGCCCCGCCGACCGTCCGTGACCGCAAGAACACCAGGCACGAGTTTGTCCAGTTTCCGGAAAACGGCCTTCTCATTTTTAAATGAGACGCCTGTCAAAAGAGCCGCCTCTTCCTCATTTAAAACAAGAAACGCCAGTTTGGACAATGATTTTAAAACTTCGCCTCGCTTGTGTCGCAAATGGTAGGCGGTGGGATTAAATGCCACGGCAATGTTATTGCGCTCGGCAAATTGAAGAAGAGGCAGGAGCATTTTGTCCGACTCGCCGGCTAAAGAAACATACCACCATTTAGCGCGCAGTTTTGCCAAGCGCAAATCGTTTATCGCGAAAGAATCGGCGGCGCCGTGATAACCCAAAATCGTCCGTTCCCCTTTTTCTCTTATCAAAACGGAATAAGCCGTAGGAAGCGTGGGGTGATTAACAATCGTGTTCGTATTCACCCCCTCTTTTCTTAATCTCCGCCGGATTTCCTCGCCCGAAACGTCGCTGCCGACTTTGGCGGCGCAGGCCGAACGGAAGCCCTGCCTAGCAAATGTTACTGAAGCATTTACAGAATTGCCGCCTACCGTAAAATAAACATTTTTAACTTCAAGCTTTTCGCCGAAGGGCAAAACGTACGCCTTCTTTGACTCAGCTTTAGGCCAAGGCACAGTCGGCAAATCAACGTTAAAAAAAGCGTCCCGCGTCGCCGAACCAATAGCCACAATATCAAACATTGATTAAATTATACCAATCGCCCGAGCTATTTTCTAACTCTGTTCTTTCCCGAATTTCGATTTTGCCTTGCCCGACTTTAAGTGCTTGAAAAACTCAACTTGCCGCAGACGCCTCTCTGCTCCGGCTTTGGTAGGGTAACGGCCGAAAACCCGTCCGGTATGCTCCGATAAAACAACGTATTGGCCTTTGATTTTCCTTATCATCTATTTTCTTCTCAAGACCTTCTTCACGGCATGGATAATGTCCTTCATTCCCATGCCGTATCTCTCAATAAGCTGAGACGGCGGACCGGATTCGCCGAATGTGTCGTGTATGCCAACGAATTCCACGGGCGTGGGAGCGTGCTTGGCCAAAACTTCGGCTACCGCCCCGCCCAAGCCGCCCGCCACTTGATGCTCTTCAACTGTGACGACCGCGCCGATTTTCTCCGCCAATCCAACAATTTTCTTTTCATCCAAGGGCTTTATCGTGTGGCTGTTTAAAACCATTGTGCCAATTTTTTCCTTTTGGAGTTCGCGCACGGCAAGGAGTGCGTTATATAAAAGCCCTCCGCAACCGATTATTAGGACTTGCGGCCTTTTAGACTCCCAAAAAATTTCGGCCTTGCCGGGAGTAAATGGGGTTTTCTCGGTTGTCATAACCGGCGATTTTTCACGGGCGAATCTCAAATAAACCGACCCCCAGATATGCGCCGCAGCCACTGTCGCCTTCCGCGCCTCAATCGCATCGCAAGGCACAAAAACTTTCATATTGGGCAGGGTTCGCATTATGGCAATGTCTTCCGTCGCCTGATGTGTCGCGCCGTCCGGACCCACAGAAATGCCCGCGTGGTGGCCGGCAATCTTAACATTGGAGTCGTTATAAGCAATCGTCGTCCTTATCTGCTCCCAATTCCGGCCAGGCGAAAAGGTGGCGAAAGAGGAAATGAATGGGATTTTGCCGGAAACGCCGAGACCGGCGGCAATCGTCGCCATATTCTGCTCGGCCACGCCGCACTCAAAAAACCTCTCGGGGAATTTTTTGGCGAAAGCGTCAACGCGCGTGGATTCCGTGAGGTCCGCGGTCAATGCGACGACATTCGGATTCTCCTCGCCGGCTAAAAGCAAACCTTCGCCGTAACCGTCGCGCGTCGGTTTCATCGGAACATCCTCGGCGAATATTTTTTCAGAAAGTTTTGCCTCGGGATTCAACATATTATATTCTATATTCTAACTTCCGAATCCTATTTGATAAATTTGAACGTGGAGAGGATTTGGGTCGAAGTCGCGTTGTCATAAAAATCCGTAATAAAGATTTCATTACCATGCTCGAAAATCTCATAATAAGGGGCTCCGATGCTACCGGCTCCGCATCGGTACGCCTTTAAAGTGTTGATGTTTATCGGGGTACAATTTTTTATCCTTTCAGCAAATTGATCTTCCGATACGCTACCAACCATACTAATTTGGAATCCTGACGTATTTGGCACTTGGCTGAACATAACGTATCCAGGCGTGCTTGTTTCTGCCCACCCTGCCGGATATTTCACCTCAAACCCATACTTCTCGTTGCGGTAGGTTTGCCAGCCGGTTGTATCAATCGTGCTCGAAGATGCCGCATTTTCAGTCGAACTTGCCGCGACTGGCGCGCTCGAAGTCGGCGTCTCCTGCCCCGCCGGCGCCGCAGCTTGCTCAACTGGTTGCCTATTCTTTGTTGTATTTTTTACAACAATCCCGATAATCACGGCTGCAACAACCGCTACGGCAATTATTATAAAAATTGGCGCGAATCCTTTTTTATTCATGTCCGCCCAGCACCAGAACAAGTTCGGTGCTGGACTTCGCTCTTTTTTGGAATTAATCATTGGTGCTCGCTTTTTATTTTTCCGCCCAACGTGCGCAGTTCTTTTAACGCCGCTTCACGCTCCCCAGGTTTAAAGGATTTGCTGTGCCAGAGATAATCATATTGCATGAAATCCACGCCCTTGCCGGGAATAGTGTGGGCTATTATTACCGTCGGCTTCTCGTAAATTGCGTGCGCTTCGGCAACGGCGGAAATTATATCGTGGAAATCGTGGCCGTTTATCTCAACCACGTGCCAGTTAAATGACTCGTACTTGTCGCGCAACGGCTCCAAAGGCATCACGTTTTCCGTAAAGCCGTCAATTTGGATGTTGTTCCGGTCAATAATAGCCGTAAGGTTGTTCAACTTATTTTTTCCGGCAAACATCGCCGCTTCCCAAGTATTCCCTTCATCGTGTTCGCCGTCGGACATCATGCAATAAACGCGGTACTTCTTTCGGTCAAGTTTGGCCGCCAGCGCCATACCTATTGCCTGCGAGAGTCCCGAGCCCAAAGGTCCTGAAGTTGTCTCAAGTCCCGGCAGAGACACGCGGTGCGGATGACCCTGCAGGCGCGAGCTTATTTGCCTTAACGTCCTCAACTCTTCCAGCGGAAAATAACCGGCGCGTGCCAAGGCTGCATAAAGCACCGGGCAAGTGTGACCGTTTGAAAGAACAAACCTGTCCCGGTCCGGCCAGTCAGGTTTCTTGTGATTGTGATTCAAAATATGAAAATAAAGGGCAGCGATGATGTCGGCCATGCCCAGCGGCCCCGCAATATGCCCCGAACCGGCATGGGAAACCATCTTTATGACGTCCTCACGGAGGCGGTTGGCAGTCTCTTCCAAAAACTTAATCTTTTTTTCGTGAATTTCGCCTAACATGCCGATTTTGTCTAAATTTTCGAGCCCGATTGTGGCGATAAAAATTTAGCCACAAAA
>Ga0315282_10002132_pt1 | contig 36864 bp, 30 predicted proteins | sample YL17G07_20_MG_FD_203693 | JGI IMG/M metagenome (GOLD analysis project Ga0315282, IMG submission 203693) | Sediment microbial communities from Yellowstone Lake, YNP, Wyoming, USA - YL17G07_20 | ecosystem: Environmental > Aquatic > Freshwater > Lake > Sediment | place: USA: Wyoming | collected... | reverse complement strand
AGGGACCGCTGCGCTCGTTGACTCTCTCCGGAACGTGGGGAGGGGGAAAGGCCTCCCTCTCAATCCTTCCCCGCCTCAAACTTTTTCCACTCCTCGGCATAGTTGCACAGCTTCTGGTTCACAAGACAATAGATGGTGCCCGGCTCGAACGAGCCATCGGGCCGTTGAGCGCCCGCCTTCTTGCCCGAGAGGATCTCAATTCCCTGATCGACAGTCGAGACGGCGTAAATATGGAATTTCCTTTCCCTCACCGCCTCGATCACATCCTCCCTCAGCATCAGGTCTCTCACATTTTGAGGAGGGATGATGACTCCTTGTTTCCCCGTCAGGCCGCGCGCCTTACAGGTGTCGAAGAATCCCTCGATCTTCAGATCGACACCGCCGATCGGCTGTATTTCACCTTTCTGATTCACCGAGCCGGTGACCGCGATATCCTGGCGTAGCGGAACCTCGGCGAGGCTGGAGAGGATCGCATAGATCTCCGTCGAGGACGCACTGTCACCATCGACGCCGCCGTACGATTGCTCAAATGTGATGCTCGCGCTCATGATGAGGGGCTTATCCTGCGCGAACTTGCTCCGCAACAAGCCGCTGAGAATCGCCACGCCCTTATTATGCGTCGGCCCGCTCATCTCGGCCTCGCGCTCGATGTTGATCACGCCGGCGCGGCCGAGGGCTGTTTTCGCCGTGATGCGCGACGGCTTCCCGAACGCATGCTCGCCCGTGTCGTACACGGACAGGCCGTTCACCTGGCCGACCACAGCCCCTTCGGTATCGATCATCAGCGTGCCCTCGTCGATCATCTCCTGAATCTTGTCTTCGATGAGCTTGACGCGGTAGATCCGTTCCTCGATCGCCTTCCTGACGTGTTTCGATGAAACAATCTTGGCCCCTTCCTCTCCAGCCCAATAGTTCGCCTCCCGCACGACATCCGCAATGATGTTGAACCGAGTCGACAGCTTGTTCTGATGTCCGGAGAGACGAACACCGAACTCGATGAGCGATGCCATAGCCCCCTGATCGGACGCCTTCAGTTTCTCATCCTCACTGACCATCTTGATGAACCCCAGGTACTGGCCAATGGACCCGGCATCCTTGGGCATCTCATAGTCGAAATCCGCGCGGATCTTGAAGATCTTCTTGAAATCGTCGTCGCGCAGGTACAGCAGTTGATAGATCTCGGCGTCACCGATCATGATCACCTTGACGTTTAAGTCGATCGCCTCCGGCTTCATGCCCGTCGGCGCAAAGCCATACATCGGTTCGAACGTATGGATTTCACCTTTTTCCGTGCGCAGCGTCCGTTTGAGATCCTGCCAGACCCCAGGCTCAATCAGCGTGTCGAGGGCGTTCAGCACAAGGTAACCCCCGTCAGCCTGCAGCAGCGATCCTGCCTTGATCTGCATGAAATCTGTCTTCCAGACCCCTCCTTTTTCGACGACGCGTTCCACCGTGCCAAAAATGTTCTTGTACTTTGGGTTCGTTTCAATCACGATGGGAATGTGCTCCGCCTCGGAATTGTCGACCAGCAGGTTCACCTGGTACTCGAGGAAATCGTCCGGGTCCGGTTCCTCCTCCTGCTCAACGGAGGGCGCCGGCGGGGCCGGCTTGCGAAATCGTTCGAGGTTCTGTTTGATGTTTGCCCTCACATCCTCGAGATACGCAAGGAGTTTGTTGCTGTCGTATGTGGTCTTCAGGATGTCGATGCCCTCGTCAACCAGGGGCATCACTAAGTGCTCCTCTATCTCCTCCAGCGACTGCTGCACTTTCTTTTCGATGTTGCGCAGCTCGCGGAAGACCGTCGCCATTTGTTTCTCGAGTATTGCTTGCGTTTCCCTCAAGGCTTCGTATTGCTCCTTTGGGAACTCCCCCTTCTGCACGAGCGCCTCGATCTCATCGAAGCTTGTCGCCTTCTCACTGACCACCGGAACGATGTCAGGCCTCATCAGATTTCCCACCTGCACCTGAACGAGCTCGAAACCCTTCTCCTTCACCCGCTTTTCAAAATCCAGCAGGACGCTTTTCTGTCGATCCTGGAAGTGACCGAGCACGGTTTTCCTCGCTTCTTGATAACGGTGGCTCTCGTAGAGGGCCGGAATGTTCCTCATCAAATCGCGAATGAAATTGCCCATGTCGTCCTTCAGCCCCTTACCCTGGCCCGCCGGAAGGGCGATCGCGAGTGGCATGTCGGGGTTCTTGAAATTGTGGACATAGCAGTGATCGCGAAGCTCGCCCTGTTTGCTCTCGAACTCGCGCAGCATCCGCTTGATGGTCGTCGTTCGCCCTGTGCCGGAGAAACCGGTGACGAAGATGTTGTAACCGAAGTGCTTCATGGCCAGCCCGACACGCAGCGCCCTAAGCGCTCGCTCCTGCCCGATGATCTCCCTGCTTGCCTTGATCTCGGAACTGGTCCTTGCCCCCAGGGATTTCGGATTACAACGCCAGCGAAGTTCATGAATCGGAAGCTCCTTGTGCTTGCCCGCCGGCTTGATTGTAGATGCCGCTGATGGCTTTCGTTTCATTTTCATAGCTGCCCGGTCCATGTCGGTAGAGAGAAGAATCGGTGAATTTGAAAGCAGTGCGTTGGATCGCCCCGATGATACAGAAAAGAATGAGCAGTTGCAAATGACCTGCCCACAGCCTCACTAATACGGATTTGTGAGAAGATAATAGGCAAAGGTGAGCCCGAGATACCAGTAGATGCCTCTCATAAAGACCGGATGACGCTTCTTGAGATGATGCCAAATCCGCGAAATCGGAACCATCGCAATCGTAAGCCCCACGAAGACAGCGACCGCCGGTCCGAGTTTCAGTTGAAAGCCCCACCACGATCTCAGGTTGTCCAGGGGATTGAGGAGCCAGCCGTAGAGAAGGAGAAGGTGGGCGACATAAACAACGAACGATTCGACACCCAGGACGATCAACCAATTTGGCATCCAGATATCCGCTCTCTCCCGATGGGCGACACGGCTTTCAAAGAGCCAGAGACCGCTCAGGAGCAGGCAGAGAATGCCCAGTCGTATCCAGAAGTAGTTCGGACTCGTGAACCAGAAGTCATAGGCTGCATAGGTACCGTATGGCAGCAAATCGATCAGATAACCGGCTCCGACAAGCAGGAAGCCCAGAACCGACAAGTATTTGATGAACTTCTCCTCGTCCCCCGCTTGCGCGTGCCGGAGGAACTGCCACGCAACGACTGTCCCGGCTAAGAGAAAGCCGGTATTGGGAAAAAGTGGAAACGGAGAACCGCCGAGCCCATTGAGGGCCTGCGAGACGAACAGAGGGAGATGATCCGTAAGTTCCTGTGACCAGAAAAAGGGGGTTGCGTAGACAATGAGAAAGAGAAGGGCCACGATCGAACGGATGAACGCCTTCTCCGACCGCAGAATGACCAACATCAGCCACAAGCCCAGCAGTGTCAAGCCGATGCATTGCAGGACGTCGAAGGAGAGGAATGCATGCCATTCCTGAGGATTCGATACCTCGACGGTTTTGCGGAGTGAAAAATAAGGAAGATGGAGCGCGTAGCCTACTGCGATCAGGAGGAGCATTCGTCCGACGCGACGGAAAAAGGCGGGTGTCAGCGAGGTCAACAGCTCCCAGCGCCTCTGAGTCGTGATGGCGAAGGCGAAGCCCGCACCAAAGAGAAATCCGGGCCCCACGATCCCGTGAAGCAGCTCGTGATATCCGAACAGGGCCGAGCGCTGCGCGCCCTCCGTCAGTAGGGCGCGCAGCACGTGACCCTCAACCATCAGGAGGACGATGAAGCCTCGATAGAGATCGAGAAATCGACACCGTTGAGGCCCGACGTGCCACGGTCTGTGCTGCAACCGAGATGTCGATCCTCCTTGTGAATCGGATTCCTTCACACAGCGCCCATCACCGCATTGATCGCAATGACGTTCACGATGTCCTCCACACTGCACCCTCGCGAGAGGTCGAAAGCGGGTTTCCGGAGGCCCTGAACGACCGGCCCGATTGCCTCCGCTCCTCCCATCCTTTGCGCGATCTTGTACGCAATATTGCCGGCATCGAGGTCTGGAAAAACAAGAACATTTGACTTGCCGGCGACGGGACTGCCCGGAGCTTTCCTCTCACCAACAGATGGAACGATCGCAGCGTCAACCTGCAGCTCCCCGTCAACGGCAAGCTGAGGTTTCTTCTTCTTCACAACCGCCGTGGCTTGTTGGACTTTTTCAACAAAGGGATGTTCCGCACTCCCCTTCGTCGAGAACGAGAGCATTGCAACGCGCGGCTCCTCTCCGGTGAGTTTTTTGTGATTCTCCGCAGAAGCGATGGCGATGTCTGCCAGTTGTTCCACAGTCGGGTCGGGAACCACGGCGCAGTCGGCGAAGGTGTACGTCTTCTGGGGAAAAACCATCAGAAAGAAACTCGAAGCGATGCTGATTCCCTCAGCCACGCCGATCACCTGGATGCCGGCACGCAGAACGTCGCCCGTCGTTGAAAGTGAGCCGGCAACGCTCCCATCCGCCATCCCTTGTCGCACCATCGTCGCTCCGAAGAACAGAGGCCGGCGCATCGTCTGTTGCGCCTGCTCGCGCTGGATCCCCTTCTCCTTCCGCAGCGCGAAATAGATGTTGGTGAACTCGGACAGCTTCTCTGACTTCTCCGGATCCACAACGTGAACCTTCACCAGGTTTATGCCGATTTCCCGCGCTTTCGCCCGTATTTCTTCTTCTTTCCCCACGAGTGAGATTGTCGCCAGGTCTTCATCCACGCAGATCCTCGCAGCGCGAATAGCGCGCTCATCCGTTGCATCCGGCAGCACGATGTGCCGCTTCAGTTGTTTTGCCTTCTTCTTGATGTCTTGAAGTAACGTCGTCATAGCTTTTCCTCGTTTGTTAAGATTCTTGGGTGAAGATATCGCGGGCGTACGGGCCCTTCTCCGCCTTTTGCCTCCCTGTGTTTCAGTTGAATATACCATACCTTCCCACCTCAATCAACGGTTATTGTCCACGGGGCGACTGACTATTTGGCAAACGAAAGGGTGATGCCGGCGCCAAAGCTGACGATTCCCTTTCGTATTAAAAGAAATTAATGACATCGATTGTAGGTTGCTTGTCTGCCATTCTTTCACTACATTTGAGATCCGCAGACAGGCTGATCTCATGAACGCGCGGCGCCATATCTACCTCGAGACGTACGGCTGCCAGATGAACCTCGCAGATAGCGAAGTGGTTCTGAGCATTCTGGCCGGAGCGGGGTACGAGCGTACTCATGACCTTGCGCAGGCAGACATCGTCTTCGTCAACACGTGCGCGGTGAGGGAGAATGCCGAGCAGAGGGTGTACGGCCGGCTGGGCGACCTCAAGCACTACAAGCGGCGAAATCCAAGCGTGGTGATCGGCGTCCTGGGCTGCATGGCTGAGCGACTTCGCCGGGACCTGATAGAATCAGAAAGCCACGTGGACCTCGTCGTCGGTCCCGACGAGTATCGGCGGCTCCCCGAGCTCATCGAAAACGCGATTGCGGGCGAGCGAGGGATTGCAGTGCGTCTGTCGCGAATTGAGAACTATGATGATATCACCCCCCTCCGCACGGACGGCGTTAGTGCCTGGATCTCCGTGATGCGGGGATGTGATAAGTTCTGCACCTTCTGCGTCGTGCCGTTCACCCGGGGGCGCGAGCGGAGTCGTACGCTTGCGAGCATTGTGCGCGAGGTCGAGCACCTCTCCGCGCGCGGCTTCAAAGAGGTGACCTTGCTCGGGCAGAATGTGAACTCGTACAATGACGGCAGACACGACTTCGCCGACCTCATGGCAAGCGTGGCAAACGTCGACCGGACGATGCGGATTCGGTTTACGACGTCTCATCCACGGGACGTGCCCGAGAGACTCATTCGAGCCATCGCAGACCACGACAATATCTGCAAGTACATTCATCTGCCCGTGCAGTCGGGCTCGGACAGAATCCTGCAATTGATGAACCGTACCTACACCCGGGATCAGTACCTGCAACTCGTGAAGAAGATTCGGGTGATGGTACCGGACGTGAGCCTCTCGACCGATATCATCGCCGGCTTCCCGACGGAGACCGATGACGATCACAGGATGACGCTCGAAGTCCTCCGGGAAGTGGAGTATGACGGTGCGTTCACGTTCCGCTACTCTCGGCGGGAGAATACGAAAGCCTGGCACATGGGGGACGACGTTCCCGAGGAGGTCAAGATTCAGCGCCTGAACGAGGTCATCGATCTCCAGCGCCAGATCTCTTTCAGGAAGAACCTGACGGTGATCGGGCAGACGGTTGAGGTCCTTGTGGAGGGCGAGAGCAAGAAGTCAACTGACGACTACAGCGGCCGCACGGATACAAACAAGATGGTTGTCTTTCCAAAGGGAGACGCGCAGGTCGGGCACTACGTCGATATCAGGATCGAGCGAGCGAACTCCGCAACACTGTTCGGTGATCCCGTGGCAGTGTCCGCGCGACGCTATGAAGGCAGAAAACTCGCAGTGAACGGATAAGGAGGGATGATGGTATGAAACGTGGTTCCATTTCCCTGGCGGCGCTCCTCACGGTCTTCGAGATTGCCATCACAGAACCCGCGCTCGCGCAAACGTCGCAAAGCAGCCAGCCGGACATTCAGCGCAGACTTGAGCTGATCGAGAAGGGGCAGGGCGATGCTGTAAGGTCCGAATTGCCAACGCTGATGACCAAGTTCCAGAACGACCCGGGAGTCTTATACCTGCAGGCAGTGCTGACGACCGACGGAACCGAGGCGGCAAAGATCTACCAGACCATCGTCGACAATTTTCCGAAGAGCGAATGGGCCGACGACGCGCTCTTCAAGTTGTACCAGTACTACTATTCCATCGGCCTCTACAAGACCGCCGAGCAGAAGATGGAGCAGCTCAAGCGGGACTACCCGTTTTCGACGTATGCGAGCGATCAACCCATCGTTGAGGAGCCGAAGGCGGTGCCTCAGGAGGCCCCCGCTGAGGTGGCCCGCCCGGGAAGGGGGGGGAAAGATACGCCTATCTACACGGTGCAGGCCGGCACGTTTTCGGTCCTTCAGAATGCGGAGGAACTCAAGGCGCGCTTTGAGCGCGACGGCTATACGGCAAGCATTTTCACGATAGTCAACAACGGCAAGAAGTTTCACAAGGTTTGGGTTGGAGAATTCAACAAGCAGGACGAGGCGAGGCGGTTTAGCGCTGAGATCAAGAAGAAATACAATCTCGACAGCATCGTCGTTACCCGCTGAGCGCAAGGTGTGATCGATAGGAGGAGTTGAAGCTGCATGGATCGTGAGGAATTTCAGAGAGAATATGGCATCATCGGCAAGTCGCTCGAGATCCAGGAGATCATCGAGGTCGTGCAGCAGGTGGCGCCGACCGACATCACCGTTTTGATCACCGGCGAGAGCGGCGTGGGGAAAGAGGTCATTGCGCGAACGCTCCACAGCGCTAGCAAGCGCGCGAAGAAGCAGCTCGTGACCGTTAACTGCGCCGCTATTCCTGAAGGACTCATCGAAAGTGAGCTCTTCGGCCACGAAAAGGGATCGTTCACCAGCGCGGTCGAGACGCGCAAAGGATACTTTGAGATCGCCGACGGAGGAACGATCTTTCTGGACGAGATCGGCGAGACCCCCCTGTCGACCCAGGTGAAACTGCTGAGGGTGCTGGAAAACGGCGAATTTATGCGTGTGGGATCCTCTCTTCCAAGAAAGGCGGATGTTCGCGTCATCGCGGCGACGAACAAAGACCTGGAGTACGAGGTTCAGCAGAAGCGATTCCGCCCGGATCTCTATTTTCGCCTCCGCTCCGTGAACATTGAGGTGCCGCCCCTCAGGAACCGGCGGGAGGACATTCCACTTCTCGTGGAGCTCTACGTGAAGGAGTTCACCGAGAAGAACCAAATCCATTTCGAGGGATTCACGGACGGCGCCACCGAACTCATCATGGACTACCGGTGGCCCGGCAACGTGCGAGAATTGAAAAACGTCATCGAGAGTATGCTCGTCCTTGAGAACGGAAAGCTCATTAGTGCCGACGAAGTCCGCAAGCACCTCAAGGGATATCAACAGCCCGTTTCGGACCGCAACCTTCCGGTCTACGCGAACAAGACTGTCGCCCAGGCAGAGCGCGAGCTCATCTACCGGGCATTGGTGGATCTGAAGAGCTCGATCATGGAGCTGCGCGATATCGTGTTGCAGGGCGCGACGGCTCACGAGCAGACTCAGGACGTTGCCGTCAATCGCTCGAACGGAAACGGCGTCATGACGCTCGATGAGATGGAGCGCCGCATGATCGTCACCGCACTCGACCGGCATAAGGGGAATCGGCGGCTGGCCGCAAAAGAACTGAACATCAGCGAACGAACGCTCTACCGGAAGATCAAAGAGTTCGGACTACAGGGGTGAGAGATTGCGTCCGGCGGCGATCAAATCGGAGAGACAGAAGAACGGTGACGGAGCGACGCATTCACATTTTCCCTTTTTCATTTTTCATTTCTTGCTGCTGGTTGTTCTTTCTGGGTGCGCTGGGTGCCCCTATTCCTTTACGGGCGCCTCGGTGCCGCCGCACCTGAAGACAATCGCTGTTCCCCTCGTGGAGGACCAGAGCGGCTATGGCGATCCGACGTTGCGAGGCGAATTCTCCAATCAGCTGCTCCAACGGTTCGTAAACGATAACACGCTTCAGCCAGCTGACCGGAATTCGGCCGACTCGATCCTCGAAGGAGTCATCACCTCCGTAAAAGATGTGCCGGTCGTCGTCGAAGGGGGTGATCAGGTCGCAAAGCGACGCGTCACGGTGACAGTGCATATGACATTTCAAGACCTTAAGCTTCACAAGAAGGTGTGGGAGAAGGATTTTACTCAATGGGGAGACTATCCCTCGGGGGGCGGCTTGACACAACGGAACGAGGGCATCGCGGAAGCAGTTCGAAAACTCACGGAAGATATTCTAAACGAAACAGTCTCAGGATGGTAACAGAGTCATGACAATCACAACATTTCTTTTCCGCCAGGAGATTTTTCAGAGTCCGTACTTCACGGATCTCGTTCTCTATCTCTACTTTTTTTCGCTCCTCATTCTCTTCACCTTCGGCGCACACGGGTTCGTGATGGTTTACCACTACCTGAAGAATCGCGGCAAAGAAGGGGTGCTCCCGCCATTGGACCGAGAACCGTTCGTGACGGTGCAGCTCCCCATTTACAACGAATACTATGTTGTCGAACGGATCATCGAATCGGTCTGCAGTCTGGATTACCCAAAAGACAAACTGGAGATCCAGGTGCTCGACGACTCGACGGATGAAACATACGACGTCGTAGCAAAGACGGTCTGTCATTATCGGGAACTCGGGTACGACATCAAGCATATCCACCGTACCAACCGGTCGGGATTCAAAGCGGGTGCGCTGAAGTGCGGTTTGGAATCGGTGAGCGGCGAGTTCGTGGCCATCTTCGACGCCGATTTCGTTCCCAACAGCAGCTTCCTGAAAAAGACACTTCCTTATTTCTACCAGAATGAACGCATAGCCCTCGTCCAAACGCGGTGGGAGCATCTGAACAGCGACTACTCCCTGCTCACCCGGGCGCAAGCCATGGCATTGGACGGCCACTTTGTGATGGAACAAGCGGTACGAAACAAGGCCGGCTTTTTCATCAATTTCAACGGCACGGGAGGCATCTGGCGAAAGGCCGCGATCATCGACTCAGGCAATTGGCAATCGGACACGCTGACGGAGGACCTCGACCTGAGCTACCGGGCCCAACTGCGGGGCTGGAGATTCAAATACCTCGAGGACGTGACATCCCCCGCCGAGTTGCCGGCCGAGGTGAACGCGTTGAAAACACAGCAATTCCGGTGGACGAAGGGTGCGATCGAAACAGCTCGCAAGATCCTTCCGGAGGTCTGGAAGTCGCATATTCCCCTGCGCCTCAAAATTCACTCCACGTTTCACCTCACGAACAACATCGTCTTTCCCTTTATCCTCCTGGCGGGGATCCTGAACGTTCCTCTCATCTTCATCAAGCATCGGGGGGGACACGAGTTGTACTTTGCCATGATGTCGATCTTCGTGCTCGCGTTCATCGGCTCGTTCCTCTTTTATATGTTCTCTCAAAAGGCGGTCTATCCTGATTGGCGAAGGCGCCTTCTCTTGTTTCCCTTATTCATGGCCGGGAGTATGGGGTTCGCCGTCAACAACTCACGCGCAGTGTTCGAGGGACTTTTCAAGAAGAAAAGCGAGTTCGTCCGGACCCCCAAATATCATATCGAAGGTAAGAAGGACTCATGGCTCGAGAAGAAGTACGTCCCCGTGAAGTTCAACTGGGTCGTGGGGGTTGAGATGCTGCTTGCTCTTTACTGTTTGTTCGGTGTGGTTTCTTCATTATATTACCTTGAGATCGCGGCTGTGCCGTTCCAACTTCTCTATTTCCTCGGCTTTTCATTTGTCTCGGCCCTCTCGATCAAGCACGCTATCGATGCACGCAAGTTACGACAACATTAGCCGAAAATACGATGGCTGACTTCTTTCACCAACGGATCACCTCGCTTGAGGAGCGACTGTCCAAGGAACCGCAATCGCCGCTCTTCGCTCGGCTCGCCAGTCATTACCTTCAAGCGGGACGAGCTGAGGACGCTCTCCGCCTCTGTGATGAGGGCCTCTCGCATTATCCTTTCTACTCGACGGCGCACCTGATCAAGGGGAAGGCTCTCGTCGAGCTGAAGATGATGGCAGAGGCGAAACGGGAGTTTCAGGTTGTTCACGAGCTCCTGCCGAACAATGAAGCTGTGGCGCGACTGCAGGCAAGCATCGACCTCGGACCATCTGCCGGCATCGGTGCCGCTGTCGCAGAAGAAGTCGCTGCAGGAACAGCGGCACCCCTCGTTGAGACCGCTCCTCCTGAAGAGGAAGCTGCGATTGCCGGGCCTCCAGCAGCGGCGCAGGAGAAAACCCCACCTCACGAGGCACTCGCTGAGGAACAACCTGCAGCGCCGCCGGAAGCGAGGGACTTTGCTTTTGGAGCGCCCGTCGAAGCGGCGCCTCCGGTCGAACAACCGCCGGAGGAAGTTCCATCTTCCCCGGCTGAACCTCAGGCTGAGTTTGAGGCAGGACAAGGAGAAGAGCAGCCGATGGCTGAGGCCTCCGCTGAAGAGCCCTTGGCCCCGGCAGAGGAGGTCTCTGCAACAGAGGCTCCCGGAGGTGAGACTAGGCAGCCGCCAAGTTGGCAGGAAGCATTCAGTCAGTTGGACCAACCTGCTCAGGGGGTTGAGGAACCCGCTGTGAGCGAGCAAACGCAGGAGGAGAATCCTTTTGCAGCGTTCGGGGCAGAAGCACCGGCAGCTGAGGGCATTCTGGAAGAGGAGGCGTTCGACGCTTTCGCTGCCCGAAAACGGATGGAGTACTTCGGGAGCGAAGATACATTGGCACTCGACGACTATCTTGGATCGGGCTCGACAGCAGCCTCGCCCGCTGAGGATGCCAATGGAATTGAGGATATAGCAGAGAAGCTCAAGACGCCCAAGAAGATCACCCCGGTGATCAATTTCACGGATAAAGCGCCGCGCCCTGCGAGTGAGGCGGACACGCCCGCAAGCACCGGTTTCGTGACACCCACTCTGGCCGAGATCTACGTCAAGCAAGGGTGGTATGATGATGCGATCAAGGCATACCGGACGCTAGCGGCCAACAAGCCCGGTGAGAGGGAAAAATTTGAGCAGAGAATCGCTGAGATTGAGGAGATGAAAAAGCAGCAAGGATGAGTTTGCCGGGCAGGATCGTTCGAGGTACAGCAAAAACCCCGGCCGTGCGGTCGGGGTTTTTCGTTCCTTCTTGGTAGATATCCGACTTCTTTCCTCGTGCTTTCCGCGAGAAATCGGACATCTTTCTTGCGCACGATGCTATTTCATCGCGCCCACCAGCTTCGTAAGCTTCGACTTCTGATTCGACGCCGTATTCCTGTGAATGACCCCTTTGGCCGCGAGCTGGTCGAGGGTCTTCACCGCAACCTTCAAGGCTGCCGCAGCTTGCTCCTTGTCCTTCGCAGAGCGAACCTTTTTTATCAACGTCTTGACCTTCGACAAATTACCTTTGTTGCGGGCGTGCCGACGAACGCTCTGCCGGGCGCGCTTTTCTGCGGATTTGTGCTGTGCCATCCTTTTCTCCCGGGTGAACCTGCTTGATCCTTGGTTTTTGTGCAGAGAAGATAGCGAACAATCTTCAAAATCACAAAGCTTTTCTGACGCGGTTCCTGTCCCTGAGTCTAGAGAGAGCGGATCTCATTGGACCCCGCGGAGCGTCTGCAGAAACGCTCGGATCATCGCCGCAGTCGCACCCCAGACCTCGTGGTCACCGTACCGATAGAAGTACACATCGTAGAGCTTTCCCCCGACCTGCCGCTTCTCCACCCTTTCGTTTGCCTTGTCTGTGAACAGCGTGATGGGGACCTCCAGAATCTCAGTCACTTCACTCTTGTTGAGGCAAAGCTGAGGGAGCTCCGGGACGTACCCAACGACGGGCGTGATGGCGAACCCCGAGGGGGTCTCGTAGTCATCCGAGAGCCCCAGGACCTGCACAGTGTTCCTCGGAAGACCGATCTCCTCCTCGCTCTCCCGCAGCGCCGTCTCGATGATGTCATGATCGCTGCCATCTCTGGAACCGCCCGGAAATGAGATCTGCCCCTTATGGTGCTCGACGTCCTGCGTTCGCCGAGTCAGGAGAAAATGAAGCTCCTCACTTCTTTGGAAGAGGAGTATCAGTACCCCGGCGCGCCTCAGGGCCGGATTCCGGATCTCCAGCCGATCGTGGCTCGACAACACCGCCTTGATCTGCTCTACTGTGATCATGAAGTCCTGTCACCCCGAACTCGTTTCGGGGTCCATTCCAAGCTGAAGGATAGATGCTGAATCAAGTTCAGCATGACGAGATTGTTTTTGAGATGAGTTCTACTGAGCCGGCCAACAGGATATGCTCGGCCAATCTATTTCCTCTCCGCAATCACTATCTTCCCTGTCACGATCTCCTCTAACAAGGATTGAAGAAAGCTCCTCCATTCCGGGCTCGCCAACGTTTCGTCCGGCCTCGACTCCAATTGATAAATCACATCACGCAGGAACCCAAACGTTGGCCCCTTGAATCGAGAGCTTGACGACCGGAGAACAACGTAGCGATCGTGCAGCCGATGGGAGAACAAAAGGAGATCGTCGGCTGACTTCCTGACCTCGGCTTCGGAAGAACCCCTCAAAACCTCCAAAAGTGCCCGAGCCTGGGGGAGAATATCATTCTCTCTATCCTGTTTCAAATTGACAATCAGTCTCCTTTTTCGTACACTGCCGCGGGGTGACTGAACAATTAACAACTTTTTGGAAGGGAGGCAAGCATGGCGAAGGTTCAACGTGTCAAGTACTTCAAAGCCAACCTGGAGAACAAGCCGGGTGCCCTCCTCAAGATTGTGAACGAACTGAGGGCAAAGAACCTCGGGTTGTCCGGGCTCTGGGGGTTCGCAACCCAGCCCGGGAAGGCCGAATTGTACGTGGTGCCGAAGAACCCTGACAAGCTGAGAAGCCTCTGGGGTGCTTCGGGCTTGCTCGCGGATGAAGGTACCGCTCTTTGGTTGAAAGGTACTGACCGTACCGGTGCGCTGGTCAAGAGCCTTGAGACACTCGCCGCCTCCGGCGTGAACATCGAATCGATTAATGCTGTTGCGGTGAATGGTCGATTCGGGTCGGTGATCTGGGTGGCGCCTGCCGAGATTGATAAAGCTGCCAAAGTTCTCGGGGCGAAGTAGGATTCAGCAGGAAAGAGTTTCCAAGCCTCACCCGTAGATGACCGTCATCTCTCCGGATCAATCCTTGTCAGATGACGGTCAGCGCTGCTTTTTCTTCCAGAGCTTGTTCAGCCTCTCACGAATTTCCTTCTCTTTGCCGATGTCCGTGGGCCGGTAGTAAACCTTGTCCTTGAGGTTGTCTGGCAGGTATTGTTGCTCAGCGAAGTGTCCGTCGTACTGATGGGCGTATTTGTAATCCTTCCCATAGTTGAGATCTTTCATCAGCTGCGTCGGGGCGTTCCGGATGTGGAGCGGGACGGGAAGGTTTGGCAAGTTTCGCACATCATCCATTGCCTCTTCAATGGCTGCGTACGCCGCATTGCTCTTGGGCGCGGCGGCCAGATACGCAGCTGTCTGGGCGAGGATGATTCTCGCCTCCGGCATTCCCACATAGTCGACGGCGGTGAAGCACGAGGTTGCAAGAGGCAGCGCCATCGGATCGGCATTGCCGACGTCCTCGGAGGCAAGGATCACCATTCTCCTCGCGATGAACTTCGGATCCTCGCCGCCATCCAGCATTCTCGCCATCCAGTAGATTGCCCCGTCCGGGTCGCTTCCCCGCAGACTTTTGATGAACGCCGAGATCGTGTCGTAGTGTTGGTCGCCGGTCTTGTCGTAGAGCGTGTATTTCCGCTGGAAGGCTTCCTGGATCTTCTCCTTGCGGAGGATGACCGACCCGTCGCTCTCAGGCTTCGTCAGGTGCAGCGCAGTCTCCAGACCGTTCAGCATCTTGCGCGCGTCGCCGCCTGAGAGCAAGAGCAGAAAATCTTTGTCCTGAATCTTGATCGATCGTTTCGAGAGATGCACGTCGGTGCTGAGGGCGCGGTGAAGGATCGCGTCGAGATCCTCCGCCCCGAGCGGGTCCATCACGTAGACGCGGCAGCGTGAGAGAAGCGGTGAGATAACCTCGAACGACGGGTTTTCGGTCGTCGCGCCGATGAGCACGACCACCCCTTCTTCCACACTATGGAGCAGCGCGTCCTGCTGTGCTTTGTTGAAACGATGGATCTCGTCGATGAAAAGAATGGTGCGGCGCTTCAGATGCCTGAGATTCCTCTCTCCTTTCGCGATCACCTCCCGTACTTCTTTGACGCCCGAGGAAACCGCGTTGAGCTGAAAGAAATCGGCTTTGACGTAGTTGGCGATCAGGCGGGCCAGCGTGGTTTTGCCGATGCCGGGCGGACCCCACAGAATCATCGAGTCCACCTCCCCACGTTCGATCATTACCCGAAGAGGCTTTCCCTCTCCCAGCAAGTGATTCTGACCGACAAACTCTTTCAATGTCTTGGGGCGCACCCGCTCGGCGAGGGGTGCGTACGTCGCCGGCCGGCCGCCGTGCGGCTCTTCTGGTGAGAAAAGATCAGACATGGGCATCTCTCGAATTGCAGAATAAAGGATGTAGGATCTGCGATGTAGAATGTTGAAGGTTGAAGGTGGAACAAGACTCCGCCAGGAACCGGGAAGACAAAAAAACCAACATTAGGTCACACATTCTAATGTTGGCTTGTCATCTTCATCGCCCTGGCCTGTCCCGAAAGGGATGGTTCCGCTTTTCCCGCCACAACAATTTATACAAATGGGGCGGGATCCCGTACAGCGGGACTGAATCCCGCCTATAGGGCGCCTGCCCGCCTGCGTGTGTCGATGAAGGTCAGGCGGGGAATCCCTGAAAGGCGGGACTTCGCCAAAGGCCAGGGCTGCCGCCATTCTGCAAACTGCCTTCCGTCAACTTCCCCTCAATTCTTCTTAACCTTGTAGACAGTCTCTCCTGCTCTCGCCATTCCGTATTTCTCGCGGGCGACCTTTTCAATCGTCTTCTTGTCGCCGTCAAGCGCCTTGAGATACGCCTCCAGGCGCTGATTTTCCTCCTGGGCCTCCCTGACCTTCTCGATCATGACCTGGCGTTCGTGTTCGAGCCGTATGCGTGCGACCACCCCCCGGTTGTTGAAGAGGACGTACGAGAGAACAACTGCTCCCGCGATCGCGATCGCCGCGCGGCGTCTCGTCTTGAAGACCTTCTTCGTGATCCACCGCGGCTTCCGCGCTTTCCTCAGGAATTGACCTTCCATCGGGACAAAGGTAACTGGAATTCCCCCGTTCTGCAAATCACGTTAGCGCTTGTACCAATCCGTTTTCGGGCGATACGTCGTTTTCAGATTCGCCTTCGCCTGGTGCCGTTCGAAGGCAAGCTGGATGAGCCTGTCGAGCAACTCCGGATACGACAGGCCTGATGCCTGCCACAGCTTTGGGTACATGCTGATCGAAGTAAAACCGGGGATGGTGTTCAGCTCGTTCAAGTAGATCCTGTTTCTTCTCTTCGTCACCAGAAAATCGACCCGCGCCATGCCGGAGCAGTTCAACACCTTGAACCCGTCGACCGCGTACCGCTGCACCTTTGTCGCTACGGACCGGGGAAGCTTCGCGGGAATGACGGAGGTCGACTTTCCGTCGACGTACTTCGCGTCATAGTCGTAGAATTCGTTCGACGGGATGACCTCACCGGGCACTGACGCGATCGGATCTTCGTTCCCGAGGACGCTGCACTCGATCTCGCGCGCTTGCTCGATGCCCTTTTCGACAAGGACCTTCAAATCGTACTCCCCTGCGTACTGGATCGCCCGTATCAACTCTTTCCTGTCGTGCGCTTTGCTGATACCGACGCTGGATCCAAGGTTTGCGGGCTTGACGAAGCAGGGATAGCCGAGCTTTCGCTCGATCGAAGCGATGAGCTTGCGCTGGGCTCTGAGGAATTCCTCGAGGTAAAACCAGATGTCCGGTGTGACCGGGAGCTCGGCCTCGCGCAGCAACTGTTTCTGCACAACCTTGTCCATCCCCAATGCCGAGCCGAGGACGCCTGATCCGACGTAGGGAATCTCGGCGAGCTCGAACAGTCCTTGAATTGTTCCGTCCTCGCCGTACGTGCCGTGCAAGACGGGAAAAATGACATCGATGGGATGAGGTGAGACTTCAGCAGAGGAATTCCGGAGGGGGACAAGGCCTCTCTTCCGGGGATCAGGCACCAGGATATGCTCGGGAAGGTCGTCGATGTTTCCCTTTTCTTTCAACAGCGCTAAGGCTTCCCCTGAGCTTAGCCAGCGACCCTCCGGCGTTATCCCGATGGGAAGGATGTCGTACTTCTCCTTGTCGAGTGCGCTGATTACCGATGCGGCGGAGACGAGCGAAACCTCATGCTCGACAGAGCGTCCCCCGAAGATAACGCCGACGCGGATTTTCTTGGCCATAGGCGACCGGCTTATGCTGAGATCTCTCCCGGCTATGATTCCTTCTTCCCGAACGCGGCAAAGAGCTTCGCCACTTCATTCGAGGAAAGCTGATGCTCGCCACCGAGCATTCTGGCCACGAAGGCAATGTGCGCCGCGTGTTCAACTTTCTCCATCTTGAAGAACGCGTCATCCAGGTCCGCACCGTACGTAACCACGCCGTGATTCTGCAGGAGGATTGCGTTGGACGTCTGGACAAACGGAGCGATCGACTCTGCGACTTCCCCCGTGGAGGGCGTCGCATACTGTGCGAGGGGGACACTTCCCAATCCGAAGACGACCTCGGGAAGGATATTTTTATCGAGCGCTATTCTCGCTGTCGCGAAACCTGTAGCATAGGGGGGATGTGCATGCACGACCGCCTCCACATCACTCCGCTGCTGGTAGATGAACAGGTGCATCCCCAGTTCCATCGATGGTTTCCGATGGGCCGACACTGCCTCCCCCTGCAGGGTTACCTCGACAAGATCGGCCTCCGTGACCCTCCCTTTATTGATCGACGTTGGGGTCGTGAGGATATTTCCGTTTCGCAACCGTGCGCTGACGTTCCCATCCATCGCACTCACGAACCCTTTCTGATACAGCCAATGGCAAACGTCAGCAAGATGGCGCGCGATCTTCGCCTCGTTACTCTTTGTCATAACAGGATGTCCAGCATTCCGAACTGAAAATAGAGAAAAGACGCCTGAGGTTCAAGCAGGCAGGGCTTACAAGCTCATTACGTGCGGAAGTAAAGCGTTCTCTGCAGCGGACAGTCAAACACAATCGCAGCAGTAGGTTTTGGGAGGATTTGCGGCAAGGAGATCGATCGAAAGCCCGATGAACCCGATTCTCTGGAGTGGATACGTTGTTGCTCGAGCGAAAGAAGGATCCAATTGCTGCCGCACGGCCCTACTTCAGCACGACAAGCATCGCTACCTCTTGTCCAGGGACATTGAAGATCTTCAAACTCACCCTGCTATCCTGAGGGAGCTGATAGCTAATTGTGGTAGCGGGATTGAAAGGATTCGGGTAATTCTGAAACAGCTCAAAATGCTCCGGGGCTGACACGGTCACCTTGATCTCCTTCGTCCACTTCTCGCCAGTTGCTGAGCTTACCGCAAACCGGATCGTCTCTTCCTTTCCCACCCGCGCTGACTTGTCGACTGAAAATGTGAAGACAACAGGCATCTCTTGCTTCGCCTTCAACAGATTGATGCTCTGGCTAACCTCCTTGAACTTTAGCCAGTTCGGCAAGCCCGTCGCTTCAACTGTCACCGCGGACAGTGGCAGAGTGGCGATGTTCGCCACCGTCAGCTCGATGCTGTTGTCCACAGAGGCAAACGGCAGTTGATAGACGGTTTGTGCTGCACCTGGCTGCATTCCTGCCGCGAGCAGGAACAAGATCGTGAGGACAATGATCGCCTGTCTCATTTGACCTCCTCTTGCATCTCCCCCTCCAAGAGGGAGAAACCATTATTCTGATTATCTGTTTACTGCTGTCTTCCTACTTCAATACTCCCTACCCTCTCGTCAGGGTTGTATGCCGAATTCCACCACAGTGTTCGTCGACAGGTTCTGCTGCTTGTCTTGTTGTATGGTTCCGTAACGAATTCTGAATGTCAAGTTGGCCGGCAGCAATTCCTTCGTCACCTCGCCGTTCACCGTAGCGCCTATCGGCCGCCAGGCTCCGGCATAGTAGCTCGACTGTGCGCCATCCACCGGCTGGTTCTGGGCATCCTTCACTCTCACCCTGCACAAGACTGTCGGAAAGCTCACCGTGCTGCTTGTGGAAAGATCCTGTGCCTTGTCGTTGGAGACGAATTCATAGGTCATCCTGAACGAGTAGTTGTTTGGCAGGAGTTCTTTGGTTGCTGCGCCGTTAGCCGTCGTTCCGAAGCTTCTCCAGGCACCAGAGTAATACTGCACCGTCCCTTCGTCCATAAGACTCCCTTGGCTATTCCTCAACTCAACCGCTGCATTGACTGTCTGGAAAATCACTGTGGGATTGGTGCCGATGTCCTGTTGTTTATCCTTGCTGGCAAAGGCGTAGGTCATTCGGAACGAGTAGTTGTTCGGCAGGAGTTCTTTGGTTGCCACGCCGCCAGCCGTTGTTCCGAAGCCTCTCCAGGCGCCAGAGTAATACTGAACCGTTCCTTGATCGATGAGACCGCCTTGGCTGTTCTGCAGCTGAACCGCCGCATTGACCGTCTGAAAAACGACCGTCGAGTTCGCGCCGATATCCTGCTGCTTGTCCTTGCTCGCATAGGCGTAGGTCATTCGGAACGAGTAATTGTTCGGCAGCAGTTCTTTCGTCGCCACACCGTTAGCGGTTGTTCCGAAGCTCCTCCAGGCCCCGGCGTAGTACTGGACCGCGCCGGTGTCTATCAAAGCACCTTGGCTGTTCTGCAGCTTAACTTGCGCATTGACGGTTTCGAAGACGACCATATCGGCTCCAACGGCTACATTTGATTTCGTCTGCGAGCCGTAAGCATACGTCATACGCAGGCTGATTGTCTTCAGCTTGGTGTCGATGCTAAACGTACCGTCGTTGTTGTTCGTGGCGTCCTTCCAACTGCCTTCATAGTATTGCAGTGATCCGCCGGTGAGGTTGATGCCGGTGCTGGAAACCAGTTTGACTGCCAAGAAAGGCGCAGCCGGTGTTTGGGGCAGCGCACCAACAAGATACTCGGTGTTGAACTTGAGCAGGGCATAGGCTTCGCTTGTGAGATTGGCTGTGCTGTCGATATCGACATCGTGCAGAACTTGTTGGAGGATGGTTCTGGCCCCACCGCTGTCGCGCTGCACAAGTTTGGCCCTTGCTGTTGAGAAGTAGCCGAGATATTTGTCCGCTGTCGGTTGGTTGTTGATCCAACCCAGCGAGCGGGATTGGGTGGTGTAGCTGCTGAGTGTATCCAAGAAGTTCAAAGGCTCAAAGGGAGAAGGAGGTAACTTCGGAGCTATCGTGAAACCACTCACAGAGTTCATCAAAATGTCGTTGCGGACCTCTTCATCCGTATGTTCAGGTTCATCCCATATCGTTGACGGGGCATATCCTTTTACAAAGTAACGAATAATCGCTGGCAGGCCAGTATCCCGCAATTCAAAACCTTCGCCGCTTTGCCCCGCTTTTATCATCCTTCGTTTCTGAGAATCGCCAAGATCCCAAAGGATGGCATTGAAAGGCTTCGTTGGAAGTAGTGATAGCCATCCCGGTGGAGAGATCGCTATTGCTTCGTGATTAGCATCCTGAAGAAAAATACTGCGTATCTTTTGTGCGCTCGTCGAGTCATTCGACCACCGATAATAATATTCCAGCAACAAACCACTCTGAACAACCCAGCAGGTTGTCTTCACACTAAGTCGATTGTTTGCCAGAAAAGTACCTGATGGGATTTGAACAGTACTGGGCCACAGACCATAAAGTGAACCGTTGTAGCTGTATGTTACATACGGTCTTGTGCTCATCAACGTATCCGGGAAAAGGGCATTTTCCTTATCCCAGAAAGCCCAAATCTCCATGATGCCATCTCCCTCCCAGTCGAATAATTCATACCACTCGTCTCCTGCAAGTAGAACTGATTGATGAGTCTGCAGATTCACATCGTTCAAAATGCGAGCCCTCGTTCCGTTCCAGCTGAATATCCACAGATAGCTGAGATAGTCCCTGTCTTGATCCGCATCTCTCGCAGCGACCAAAACATCAACCTCGCCATCGTTGTTGACATCTGAACTTCCTATGACAGAAGTTCCGCCGCTTGTGCAGAGCGGGCCCGAGTCCCACAACACTGTACCGTTGGAGGAGAAGCCAAAAACATCCTTGCCTTCAGGAATGCTTTTCCCGTCCTCCGATGCCTCCCACGCCGTAAAAAACATTTTGCCTCTAAGTGTGCCATAAGGATCAAGGAACTCTTCATCTTTGATGGCATTTCTCACGACGACAAGAAGCGTGTCGAATGGATCGACTGACGCTATGTATTTCCTCGAATACTTCTGTAGCAGAAATGCCTCAATCTCTCGTTCAACGGCAAGGTATGGCCTGCCGTATTGAGATCTTGCAGGGTGAGAGATGAACAGCGAGACTGCGAGCAACAACAAGAATATTCTTTTCATATTCATTCTTCCCCTATTGCTTGGGCAAATAACCCTGTGACCTGCTCAATACATCTCTCCCATATAGCGGTGTCCCGTCCTTATCAGTATCGCCCGGATTGTGTTTTTGAAAACTCTCTATCCATGTTTCCTCGAAGCCGCCGCTCCACTCATACTCGGGAGTTGTCTGAGGCTTTCCGAGAGATTCTCTTAATCTCTGAAGCATCAAATCTGCGTAGCGCGGGAACAAGAACTCATGCTCATTGAGTTTTTCGGGCGGCAGCGTATCTTTTGACCGCTCCATAAATAAGGAATTCGGCGCTGCGTACCGGGAACCCGTTTCTTTGAAGTTGCTGCTTACTGCAGTAGCATAAAGCATTTGAGTGAGGCCATACGACGTTGATATTCGTGTCTGGGCATACATGTTGTCGTAATCACCCCCATATTCCTTCCAGTGGAAGCAATTCTTTACGACCTCAATGGCAAAATTCACTGCATCTTTACCCTCCAAGCCAAGCTTGACCACTTCCTTATAGAATCTTCTTAGTTCCTTTGTCAATTCTGCCGTGTACTCTTTCTTTCCGATCACAGTTTGTTTCGATGTGTTCACATAGCGCTCTAAATGATCTTCCATAAACTGCCCAATCTTCTGAGGGGTGCTTTCATAATACGTTGGACTCACATTTGCATGGCCTGTCGGAAAATCTCCCCCCATTCCACTCTCAGTAACAACGAATGGCAAGGGTGTCCCATCTTCCTTGGTCATGAAGTCCGTCTTCCTCTTAGCGCTATTCTGAATAGAAACATCCTCAAAAGGCTCATAGCGAAACGCATTCTTGAATTGGGTTTCTTTTTCAACGTGGCCTTTAATCATTTGAGGCGGGATACCATGTTCACCGGCATACTTGACAATGAACTCATCCAGATTGAAAGGGTCGCCGCCGAACACACTCACCATCGTCCGATGCGAATCCCCAAGCTTCTCCGGCTTCTTCACCTCAATCGGTACCCGATCTCCGATGGTCCCTTGACTGCCCTTCCACCAGACCCTCTTCGTGGCAATCAAATTCACCGAGTAGATTGAATCAGGATGCCAATAACGCCCCACGAGACGCACCATACCCACAGGTAATGTCCCACTACCGTTCGGGATCGGTTTCTGTTGTTCCCAATAAACCCCCAGCCTTTGACCCTGGTTCTGTTCCGCACCCGACTCCGTCGCCGTCCACACGCCGTCTACTTGTGCGCCAGATGGCAGCTCAGGGGAAACCGCTTCATAAATTTTCATCCAAGGCCGCGTCTCACCCCCCCCTCCCTCCACTGCGTAGAAGTACTTCGTCTCCCCCAGAAGGTATGAACCGTACAGTCGGCAACTCGCTCACCAAGAACGTTACCGTTGTCACGAGCGCAGGATCATCGCCAACTGCAAGCTTCCCAAATTCACTTCCTGAAACGATCGTGAGAGTTATAGGATCACTTTCCGGATACCATTTCGTGTCGACACACCCTTCCAATGGTTCGAATAGAAAGTCGGTGCCTTGGCCTTCGGTGACGACATCAACAGTTGGCCTCAAGATGAAATCGCTCAAACTCACGTATGGTGTGGTATGAACATAGGTGAACTCAAAACAATTTGGTGGACCCATGCAGTCGGTCCTCGGCTGAACGGTGCCGTGGAAAACGATCGGTGTGTCACTTCCAAGCGTTAGTGTACCGGTGATATTTGCAGGAGGAGCCGCTGGTTGACCGAAAACCGAACAACCGTAGTAGAAAATCCGGAAGAAGTACTGGCCTGCTACCGAGCCTGGGAAGGTGTACACCTTCATCCCCGGACCGCTCTCCGAGAGCTGGCCGGAGCCGCATGGTGTTTCCGCATACAACGTCACATCATCAGGCGCGTCCCAGATGAGTTCAAGCGTCGCCGGCGTCATCTCTCCAACGCCTTGTAACGAGCGAACTGGCGCCTGCTGCGACTTTATCTCCAGGCGCTCCCTAATATGCACTTGAGAAAACGCAACGGAGGAATCAAGAAGAATCAGCAAGATGTACGAACGAATTCGGAGAGGAGACATAGGTGCCTCCGCTTGTGGAATACGGTGTGGCGGGAAAAAACCTACGAAGAATCTAGAAAGCCTGCGAGACAAAGGCAAGAGGTGTTTGAGATTATATTTTCTCAAGAATGGCAAAGCCGCCAGCAGAGGAATAGGCCGACAATCACGGGGGCAAGTTTAATCTCTCGCGCCCCGAGAATGTGTAACCTCGGAGGCAACGCTTACTCGGAGAGCAACAAGTAGGAGAGGAGAGCGAAGCTGATTTGAGTCACGATCAGCGAGGCCGCCGCCTCGCGGTCAAGACGGCGGGTCGAGGCAAGCAGAGCCGGATCCCTCGTCACGAGGAACTGGTCGAACTTCCGGTTCGCCTGGTCCTTGAGGTACGCCGAGATGACACCTGAGACGATCATTGTAGAGCCTGAGGCATAGGTGAGCCAGTGACTCGGTCCGATCGCTTTGCTCTCCGCGAGAACCTCAGAAGGCAAGAGGCCGGCCCTCCCCCGCTCGGGCTGCAGCCGCGCCGCAACGAGAATGTTCTCGCTGCCGCCGATCGCCAGATGCTGGGGCATAAATCCTTCCTTTTGGACGACGATCTCTCCCCTGAGCTGCACAGGGCTCGTGAGAAACAGCGGGGTCACACCCAGATCATTTCCTCGATACATGACGCTCCCTCCCTCCGGGATGGACTGAATGCGGAGGACCGTCCCCAGCTGGTAGACTCTTTCGCTCTGACGTTGCGCCGAGATGCGGACCGTATCCTCTTTCGAGACCGCATCCCAGGCAAAAACGGAAGGATAGTAGATCTTGAGCCGATAAGAGCCTTCACGGAGGGTATACCCTCGAATCGGTGTCTTTCCTACGTAGAGCGAGTCGAGATAGACGTCCGCGCCGGCAGGATCGCTAGAGAGACTGAGTACTCCAAGTGAGTCAGCCGACGGGTAGGCCTGACCGATGGCCGCAAGGCAAGTGAGAGCGAACAGTATGAGATGGGGTCTCTTCATCGTGCCGGGGTGAGAGCGAGGACATACTTGTCTTCGGACGTGAGGAAGAGCATCGTTCCCCAGATGACCGGTGAGACCCTGATGCGGCCCGGGGCATCAAAGTGCCAGAGCTCTTCTCCTGAGCTGGCTCGCAGCGCATACAGCGTCCGGTCGAGAGAACCCATATAGAGGATCTCCCCTGCAACAAGCGGCGCACAGTCGATGACGCCTTGGGCCGAAAACGTCCAGGCTCGTGCCCCAGAGCCGATCGTCAGCGCGTGAAGCTTGCCGTCCGCGCAGCCGAGGTAGACCAGGGCTTCGTTGGCCGCCGCCGCTCCATAGATCGTCGACCCCGTGTCGTACTTCCAAACGAGGTTCCCCGTCGGCACATCGATGGCGTACACCGTACCGTCGAGGGAGCCGACGATACACTTGTCTTCCACGATGACGGGTGTCGCGAAGACGCTGGCACCGGTCTCGTATTTCCAACGCAGCTTTCCGCTTGCGCGTTCGACGGCATAAATGAAGCCGTCATCCGAGCCGAACGTGACCACCGCACCGTCCGAAGCAGGCGATGAGCGGATCGGTTTTCGTCTGGCCTCGTCTTGCGTCTCAAACCTCCAAACCTCGGTCCCATCTGACTTGTTGATGCAATAGAGGATTCCATCGAGCGTCGTGACATAGAGGAGCTCTCCGTACAGAAGTAGCGACGACTCGATTGGCCCATACTTCATGACCCATTCACGCTGTCCACTTCGCAGCTCGATGCAGGCGAGTGTCTCCGTCCCTGCTGCGCTCGGGACATAGACGTTGATACCATCCCATACCGGCGTCCCTGCGACAGCTGATTCGAGCACCACGTATCCAACCCGGTCGCCGGTTGCAAGATTCACAGCCTGGAGTTCTCCATTCAGCGTCCCGATCAGCATCAGACTGTCCCGCACCAGCGGCGTGCTCGAAATGCCTGCGAGCGCATTGTATTGCCAGAGTTCTTTCAACGGCGGATTCATGGTCTCCGGGATGCAGTTCACCCGTGTCGGCGCCCCGCCGTACAACAGCCAATCTGACGGACTCTTCGCGAAGGGCCGGCTGATCCGAATGCCGGCGCAACCCGAGAAACAGCAGAGCAGCATCAACGAGATCGACAGTCGGGCGACAGCGATCCCGAGGAACCTGCCGCCCGCGAACTTGCCCCCGCTCTGAATGTCGCGACCTGAGTTCATCAGAAGTCCCAACCGAAGAAGAACTGGTAGAACAACCCGCGCTGCAACTTGCTCATATTGTTTTCGATTCGCTTCCCGATATCGTACCGCAACACGAGAGCGCCCCCAAGGCTAAAGCGAATCCCGCCACCGATGCTCCCTTTTGTGTCAGTGTACTTCGTGTCCCACGCGCCGCCAGCGTCGGCGAACAGCGCACCCCGTATCGAGCTGAAGGAAAGCCCCGCGAACGGGAACCGAATCCCAAGCTGATCGATGAACGGGAATCTCAACTCCTGACTTGTCAGCCACAATTTCTGACCCCGGATCGTCCAACGCGGCCAACCCCTTAAGTCCCAGCTCCCTCCCATGAAAAACCTGCGAGCTTCCTTTCCCTCGTTGTACCAGAGATTCACCCGGGAGGCAAAGGCACTCCGGGTCGATAGCCTGAGGTAGTTCCGGTAATCTGCGATCATCGTATAGTAGCTGACGTTCGAATGCTGTACATCGGTCGTATAGGCAAGTGTGAGCCTCATCCGATTGCCGTCCAGAGGGCCGGTAGGTCCCCAGAGCGAGTTGTCGTCGATGAACGAAAATGCGGTTGAAACGAGAAGCGCCTTCCTGGTCGGCATCCCCCCGAAGATATCCTTGTCTGAGTTCGTGACCGTGACACCTGACTCAATGCGGCGAAAGACCGACAGCGGGTAACTGAGGGCAAAGTATCCGCCGAAAGCGCGCTCGTAGTAGAAGAGGTCGGGGTCCGTCAGATCGTACCGATTCCCTGCAAAATGGTAGATGCCATAGGCATAGTTCGTCCGTTGGCCCAGCGAGATCCTCGAGATCGCAACGTTGAAATTGTCCAGAAACTCAGAACTCGCCTGGGCCGTGTTGTAGATGAGGAAATAGTATTGGTCGTTGCCGAGGACGTCGCTCATGGCGATCGCTGCGCCTCCAGCTGTTCCGAAGACCGGGTCGGTTGACACTTGACTCTGCGCGATATCAAGTCTGTAGTCACCGGTATAGCGGAAGTCGGCCACAATGGATGATCCATCGAGCTTCGGGGCCTGCCACAGCTGTTTGCCGACATCGAAGCGAAACGTGTGGAGGGTGCGAGATGAATCAATGAGTGAACCGACGCCCACAATTCGCTTGATCTGAAAACTGAAGTTTTCGAATGTCGTCAGGACCATGTCGTTCTCGTCGCCCCAGCTCGGATCGAACGCTGCCGTCGAGAACCATGTGAGCTTCTTCATGACGCGCTCGCGCGGTGGACGATCCATCTCCATGACCCAAACGTTCTGTGCCCCATCGATATCTGATGTAAACGCGAGTCGTTTTCCATCGTTCGACCATTGTGGCGACGCGAAATTGGATTCCCCGATCGTGAGATATTCTATCTCGGAGTCGTCGAGATGATACAGGAAAAGGTTCAAGGCTCCTTCCTTCCCATCGGGGCCGCGGTCGGAGGTGAAGGCGATCACCTTGCCATCGGGAGACCAGGCAGGATCGCGATCATCGTAGAAATCGTTGGTCAGCCGGGTGAGGGAGCGCGTCGCAAGCTCCAGGACGTACAGATCGTTGTTCCCGGCTTTGTCCACCGAGGAAAAGACGATCCGTTTGCCGTCTGGTGACCATGATGGGGAGCCGATGACGACGAGGTTGCGGAAACGAAACGTATCCTGAAGTCTGTCCTGCTTGAGGTCATAGATGTGCAAGACGTCCGTCTCACCGCTTTTCGTGACGAACGCCAGCAATCCATCCTTTGAGATATCGAGCTTGCTCTGAAAGAGGTGAAAGGCCTCGAACTCGGTGCTCTTCTCCCCTTGGATCACGACCTCCGGCTTCGGTTTCTCCTTGTCGAGATCAACACGATAGATGTCGGTGTATCCCGTGTGGTTCCCAATGAAGTACACTTCCTGCTTGCCATCGTGCTTGTAAACAATCGGCTTTGCGTTGAAGCCTTCGCTGACGACGTTCCTGGTGACCCCGCTTGGCAGGTCGCTCGCGCTCATGATTGGATAGTACCGCTTCTTCAAGGAGTACAGCCAGTCCTCGTCGAACTCCTTGTACGTCTTGCCGATGGTCGCCTTCATCACGTTGCTGAAGGAACTCTCCTTCCAGAAATTCTCCATCAGCAGGAGGATTTTCTCTGGCCCGTAGCGTTCGGAGATGTACTGGAGGATGGCCTGCCCCTCCTTGTACATCAGGAACGACCCGTAGATCCGGTCCATCTCACTCAGGGGCACCACGTAGTTGTTCAACACCGCATCGCGCATCACCATCTCGGCCTGCGTGTCCCACCCTGTGGACCAGTACTCCGCGAGCCCCTCCGTGAACCAAAGAGGCGGTGCACGCTCCTGTGCCTGCCGGTGGTCGAGCAGAACGCGATTGATCTTGCTGTGCATGAACACGTGGACAAGCTCATGTCGGATGACATGCCCAAACTGATAGATGGAACCCTCAAACGGTATGACCACACGACCCTTGAGGAATTCGAAGAAGCCGCCGACCCCCTCGGGGATGAATCCGGGGGTGACGTTGGTCTGCTCAAAATGCAGATGCGAGCTGTAGAAGATGAGAGGGACGCGACCGCGAATGTTATGGTTAAACTTCTCCTGCAGAAGCTCGTAGCTCTCTTCAGCAAAAAAAGCTCCACGCTTCGCAAGCTCCTTCATCTCCGTATAATAATAGATGTCGAAATGTTCGGTCCGCAGAACTTTCCATTCGAAGGCCGTGTACTGAACCTTGTTGCGCCCGAAGTAATAGAACTGCGCCGAGGCGATGTGCGCAAGAAGCGATAGCGGAAGCACATATGTAAGCAACAATCTCATAACAGGCATCCGTCCCAAGTTCACAGTTTCAAATCCAGCTCCAAGCTGCTCGTTATGCGACCTGGAACTTGAAACCTGAACCTTGGAACTACCTCTCAAACCTTAGACCATTCAGAGTTTTGCAAGTTCCCCCTTCAGTTGCTCAATCACCTTCACCGGGGTGGGATCTTCGTTGTTGAGGATTGCAAGGTAGAAGCTCACCCAATCCCCCAAATAGATGAGCGAGAACATCCTCGCGAGGAGCGAGCGACCTTCGCTCCAGACCTCCGACACATGCAAGGCATATGGGTTGATGATCTGCTTCGTGATATCCTCGCGCATCGAGATGCGTTTGTGAGTCCTCCTGTCCCTCAAAAACACAACTTCCATTTGTCGCATGGTCTCGGCACCGATTTTCCATCCGACCAGCTCGTTATGATTCATCTCAGGGATTACGTGACCGAAGGCAAGCTTCTTCGCATTTTCACAAATCTGCTCTCTCCAGCGCAGACCGATCGCGTCAAAATACTCCGTCGCCGAATAGATGATCGGCAGTGTCCCTTTCAGCTGACGAGCCAGCTGAAGAGGGGGGTTGTCCGACGCAGCGGCATCGCCGTAGACGCGAGCTTTCGACCGCAGGAGTCCAATCGCCTCGCGAATATCCTTCGCCCGCCGCTTCACAAATCCCAGGCGAGACAAGGTCAGGAGCAGCGGGAAAAACGAGTAGCCGAGTGCCGCGCGCGGCTGAAAGCCCGCAGGGATCTTGATGATCTGCTGACGGTAGCGTTCTGCGAGTCGCTCCGTCTCCCCGCCGGTGGTGATGCACAGGATCCGGGCCTTCCGCCTGATTGCATCATGGTGCGCTGCGATCGCCTCTTCGGTGTTGCCGCTATAGCTCGAGACGATCACAAGACTCCTCCGGTCGACGAACCCGGGCAGCGCGTAGTGTCGGTTGACAACTAATGGAACCCTGAGCTCATCCGAAAGATACGATCGAAGCAGGTCGCCCCCGATGGCAGAACCACCCATGCCCGTGAGGACGATATTCGCCACGCCCTTCACGCCGAGCCTCAGGGACACCTCTCTTCCGATGCGCACGGCATCCTCGACCTGCGTGTGAAAGTCGAAGAGCCGGTCGTACATGCCAGACTGGTCGATTCGCTTGATCTCATCCAGTGTCATCGAGCTTTTGGCTTACACAAATCAGCAGTCAGCTTGAGTCACGCCGCGTTCAATCCCACCGTTCTTGGCGGGACGTCCCGCTCTCTGGGATTCCCCGCCTGACCTTCATTGACACGTGTAGGCGGGCAGGCGCTTACGAAGCGGGATTCTGAGAAGCGGAACATAAAACGCGCAACGATCAACTTACAGCCTACAACCTCCGAATCTACAATCTTCAACTCCTAATCGATTGGGATGTCGGGGAACTTCTTCTTCATCACCGATTTGAGATGGTCCTTCACCTCATCCTCCGTCTGCATGGTCAGAACCTTGTTGGCAATCTTCCTCGCATCCGCATACTTGACGGACCGGATGATCTTCTTGATCTCCGGGAGGACGTTCGGCACCACGCTGAACTCATCCAGGCCGAGGCCGAGCAAGAGAATGGTCGCGAGAGGGTCGCCCGCCATCTCACCGCACATGCCGACCCAGACATCTTTCCGTTTGCCGCGCTCGATGATGCGCCGGAGGAAACGGATGACCGCAGGGTGGAATTCCTGATAGAGATCCGAGACGATGTCGTTGCCGCGATCGACGGCCAGCAGGTATTGGATAAGGTCGTTCGTCCCGATGCTGAGGAAGCTCACCTCCTCGGCCAGGTCCTCCGCGGTGACCGCTGCCGACGGGACTTCCACCATCACGCCGATCTTGATCCTCGGGTCGAATGAGACGTTTTCCTTGCGGAGCTGGTGCTTCGCTTCTTCCAGCAGCTTCTTTGCCCGCCGTACCTCCTTGATATTCGATACCATCGGGAACATCATCGCCACGTTTTTGCGCGTGCTGGCCCGTAGGATGGCGCGCAGCTGCTCGATAAAGAGATCGGGCTTGTCCAGCATCACTCTGATCCCCCGCCACCCGAGGAAGGGATTGTTCTCCTTCACCGGGTCGAGCATCACCTTGTCGCCCCCAACATCAAAGGTGCGGATGATGACGCGCTTGGGATACATCGTTTCCGCAAGCAATCTGTACTGTTGGTACTGTTCCTCCTCCGATGGGAAGACTTCCCTTCCCACCAGTAGATACTCAGAGCGGTACAAGCCGATGCCGTCGGAGCCCTGGATCTTGATGAACTCCAGCTCTTGCTCGAACTCGACATTGACGGAAAGCTCAACGCGGCGCCCGTCCAGCGTCTCCGCTGGCAGCTCACGCAGGCCCGCCAGCCGAGCCTCGAACTCGTGATAGCGATCGCGCTTCGTTTCATAGTGCTTGACGCTTTCCGCCGACGGGTTCAGGATCACCGTTCCGCTGTACCCATCGAGGATGACCCGATCGACATCGTGGGCAAGGTGCAAAACATTCCTTAACCCGACTACGGCAGGGATCTTCAACGCGCGGGAGAGGAGCGCGGTGTGCGATGTGATGCCGCCAAGATCCGTCGCATATCCCAGAACCTCATTGCGACTCAGGATCATCGCGTCGGCGGCCGTCAAATAGGAGGAGACGATGACGGCGGAGCCTTCCAGTCGCGAGATCAGCTTCTGCTCCTGAAGGTTTCGCAGCATTCTGTTGCGCGCATCTTCGACGTCATGCGCTCGCTCCCGCGTGTACTCATCCTTCGACGCTGCCATCAACCGGTGGTACTTGCCGATCTCATCCTGAACAACATATTCTGCGTTCTTGAGTTCCTTTCGGATACGACTGTAGATCGCGTTGAACAGAACGAAATCTTCCAGGATCATCAGCTGCGCTTCGAAAATCTTGACCTTGTCGTCGCCGAGCTTCTTCTGGGCAAAATCAAGAATCTTTCGCAGCTCCCTGTGCGATCGCGCAACGGCTTGCTCCAATCGCACCACCTCCCTTTTGACATCTTCTTCCAGAATCGACCGCTCCTCGATGACGGGGGCTTGCCTCTGAAAGAGGAACACCGGGCCGATGGCGATTCCAGGCGACGCAGGGATCCCCTTCAGGACGATTTCTTCTTTCTTCTGAACGCTCTCGGACGCCATAGCCTTCACTCAAAATGCGGATTCACAGCGTTTCGCACGCATGGTGATCTCATTCTCCTACTGCTCGTTAAAGCCGCTCTCAAACAACTCCACAACTGCATTGCAGGCCTCCTGCTCATCTTCCCCCGAAAATCTCAACACGAGCTTCGCTCCCTGTTCCGCGGCGAGCGTCATGACACCGATGATGCTCTTGCCGTTGATCTCAAAGCCGTCTTTATCAATGAAAAAATCGGCTTTGAACTTTGCCGCCAATTTTACGAGCGATGCGGCAGGACGAGTATGGAGTCCGGCCCTGTTCTTGATCGTTACTTCGCGTTGAACCATGCGCCACGGACCCCCTGATCAAAACGTCCGATGAAGCAGCATATCGGTCAACCAGACCAGCATAACCTTTGCGTCTGATGACGGAAGCCGACGAAGCTCTTTCTTGGCCTGCGCGATATCGCGCTCAATCCAGCGGCGAGCGGCATCAATGGCGCCCGTGTGATAGTAGATGCGTCTGTACTCGGGGACCAAACGCCGCGGGACCCCTTTGTTTCTCACCATGGCTTGGAGCATCCTCTTCTCTTTCCCCTCCGCATGGTGGAGCGCCTCCAGCAACAGAAATGTCTTCTTCCCCTCAACGAGGTCTCCGCCAACCGCCTTTCCAAACTCCGTCTCGTTTGCCACGATGTCGAGGAGGTCGTCCTGGATCTGGAAGGCACGCCCGACGTGTTTACCGTACCGTCGAAGTGCATGGATCGATGCCGCGGTGCCGTTGCCGATGAGCGCGCCGATCTCCGCCGCGACCGCCACCATCTTTGCAGTCTTCTTTTCGATCATCAGCAGATACTCGTCAACCCGAACAGCCCTGCGTGTTTCAAACTCCTTGTCGTAGGCCTGCCCCTCGCACACCTCGACGACTCCTTCGGTGAACACCTTCGCGATCTCCTGGATATTGTGCGACCTCGTCTTCAGCAGCGCCCGGTAGGCAAGAGCGAGAAGCTCATCCCCAACCAGAATGGCGACATTAGCGTCCCACTTCGTGTGCACGGTCGGTCTTCCGCGCCGGGAGGCCGCGTGATCCATGATGTCATCGTGCACGAGGGTGAAGTTGTGGAGGATCTCGATCGCAACACCGGCATGCAAGGCGTGCCGCACAGTTCCTCCAACCGCTTCGCACGACAGCAGGAGAACAAGCGGTCGAATCCTCTTCCCTCCCCCTTCCAGAATGTACGTCAACGGTCCGTAGAGCGACCGAGGCTTCTGCTGCCGGACGAACTGCTTGAGGCGCCGATCAATCAGTTGCTTGTAATAGAGGTACCGCCGTTCGTGGTTCATCGGTCGTGTGCGATGCGTCAAGCTTTGAGTACCAACCGCTGTTCTTGGAGCTCGGGGATCGTGCGCGAGCCGGTCAAGAACATTGCGCCCCTCAGCTCCATCTCCCACCCCTCCAGTTCCTGCAGCAGCCCGTTCGCGCCGCTCGATTCCAGAATCCTCAGAAACGTTCGCGCGGCAGCGGCAAGGTCCGCGCCGAATGCAATCGACTTGGCGATGTCGAGTCCTCCGGAGATGCCGCCCGAGGAGATGAGCGTGAGCGAAGGACTCTCCATCTTCAGGCTGGAAACCTGGCGCAGGGCATCGACGGTCGGTATCCCCCAGTCCCAGAATGCGGTTGGGGCGGGCACCTGTCCACCTTTGCCGCGGTTCCTCTGCTTTCGAACGGTCCCCCTCCGGAGTATTTCGACCCCAGCCCAACTTGTGCCGCCCGCACCGGCGACGTCGATGATCCGAACTCCGACCTCAAGGAGTCGCCGGGCCACGGACATCGAGATGCCCGCTCCGATTTCCTTGACGATGACCGGTATCCCGAGCTCCTTCACGAGCCTGGCGATGCCGTCGAGAACTCCCCTAAACTGGGGGTTTCCCTCCGGTTGAAGAAACTCCTGAAGCGGATTAAGGTGAACCGCGAACGCGTCCGCGCGAATCAAATCCGCAAGCTTCTTCACGCCCGAGGTATCTTTGAGCTTCGCCACCTCTGCGCCACCGATGTTTCCAAAGACCGGGATCTCCGGGGCGACCTCCCGAACAACACTGAACGACCGATGGTGCCTCGAATCCTCGAGGGCCTGCCGCTGGCTGCCGACCCCCATCGCAAGTCCTTTCGCCGCACACACCTCTGCGAGTTGCCGGTTGATGCGGATCGCATCGCGATACCCGCCGGTCATGCTCGAAATAATGAGGGGGAACGAGAGCTTCTTGCCGAGGAAGGTCGTCGACGGATCGACCTCAGAGAAATCCAATTCCGGAAGCGCGTTGTGGAGGAATTCCCATCGTTCAAACCCCGTGGTCTTCCCGCGAAAGGAAACATCCTTCGAAAGTGTGATCTCCACATGCTGCTGCTTTCGGGAGGACGTCCTGGTGGGTTTCATACGAGCCTGGAATTTTTCCGCATAATAGTGAAATGACGTGCGAGAATCAAGGTAAGAGAAGAAGGATCAGTCTGGACTCGCACCGAGACCGCGCACCCGGCCGTTCACATACTTCTTTGTTTTATCTCAATACTTTCCTATCTTAGTCGCGTATGCGAGCAATCATACCCGTCGCAGGCGTTGGCAGTCGGCTTCGACCTCACACGTACACGATCCCTAAGGTCCTGATCAACGTCGGGGGGAAACCGATTATCGGACACATCCTGGATCGTGTCATCGAGAACGGCTACGACGAGGCGACGATCGTCATCGGGTACCTCGGGGACCAGATCAAGGACTACGTCCTCGGCCATTACTCGATCAAGGTGGATTTCGTCGAGCAGGAGGAACGGCTGGGTCTCGGCCACGCGATTTATCTCTCCCGGCATACGATCTCCCGCGACCCGATTTTGATCATCCTGGGCGACACCATCTTCGACGTCGACCTCAAGTCGCTCACAGCCAGCGAGCATTCTGTTCTTGGGGTAAAGGAGGTCGAGGACCCGAGGCGGTTCGGCGTCGCCGAGACGATGGACGGATTCGTTACCAAGCTCGTCGAAAAACCGGCGGAACCGAAGAGCCGGCTCGCCGTCGTTGGTATCTATTATGTCACGCACCCCCAGCTTCTTCTCGAGAGCCTGAAAGACCTGATGAAGAGGAACATCCGGACGAGAGGCGAGTTTCAGCTCACCGACGGTCTGCAGCTGATGATCGAGCAAGGGGAGAAGATCAAGCCCTTCATCATCGAAGGATGGTACGACTGTGGAAAGCCGGAGACGCTGCTGTCGACAAACCGTCACCTGCTGGAGCGGCAGACCCCATCGGCAGCGAGACCGGGTGTCCTGATTCAACCGCCGGTGTTCATCTCGCCGAAGGCAAACGTGAAGAACTCCGTCATCGGACCCTACGCGACGATCGCGGAGGGCGCCTCCGTCGAGAACGCCATCATTCGCAATTCCATCATCAGCGAAGGCGCCACCGTGGCCAATTCGCTCCTGGAAGACTCCATCGTCGGCAACAACGCAGTCCTCCGCGGGAGCTACAAGCGCGTCAACATCGGGGACTCATCGGAGCTGGAATTTTACTAACTGCAGCAAATTATCCGGTCTTCCGGCTCAGATCGACGCGCCCCGATTCTGCGCTCCGACCGCATAATCAACGAACCGTACAAACCTTTTGAGGGACACAGCATGAGGTATCTGTTCACATCGGAATCTGTTTCGGAAGGACATCCGGACAAGATTTGCGATCAGATTTCTGACGCAATACTCGACGAGCTGCTGAGGCAGGACAAGTATTCACGCGTGGGGTGCGAAGCCTTCGTCACGACAGGCATGGCCCTTGTGGGGGGCGAGATCACGACGAAAGGCTACATCGAGGTGCAGGATGTCGTCCGCGAGGTGATCCGCGACATCGGCTATACCAAGGCGGAGTATCGCTTCGATGCAGATTCCTGCTCTGTGATGTCGACGATTCATGCACAGTCTCCGGATATCGCCCGGGGTGTCGACACCGGCGGCGCAGGTGATCAAGGCATGATGTTCGGCTACGCATGCTCGGAGACATCGGAACTGATGCCCATGCCGATCATGTATGCGCACAAGCTTGCCCTGCGGCTTTCCAGAATCCGAAAACGCCACCCGAAGCTGATGCCCTACCTGCGGCCGGATGCAAAAACCCAGGTAACGGTGGAGTATGATGGTCAGCGGGTTCGGAGGATCCACACGGTGCTTGTCTCAACCCAGCACGACCCCGATGTCTCGCAGAAACGAATCCGCGAAGATGTCATCCACCATGTCGTCAAGAACGTCATCCCGCACCACCTGCTCGACGGGAAGACGCGGTACCTTGTCAATCCTACCGGCCGGTTCGAGATCGGCGGACCGCACGGGGACAGCGGCTTGACGGGAAGGAAGATCATCGTCGACACATACGGCGGACGCGCGCCGCATGGCGGCGGATCGTTCTCCGGCAAGGATCCGACGAAAGTCGATCGAAGCGCGGCCTACGCAGCGCGCCATCTCGCAAAGAATATCGTTGCCGCCGGACTGGCGACCGAATGCCAGATCCAGGTGGCCTACGCGATCGGTGTGCGGGAGCCGATTTCGATCAACGTCCAGAGTTTCGGCACGGGCGTCATCCCCGATCAGGAGATCGCAAGGATCATCGTGAAAGAAGTCGACTTGACTCCGCGGGGAATCATCAAACGTCTCGACCTCCTGCGGCCGATCTACCGCAAGACCGCCGCGTACGGCCACTTCGGGAGGGACGAGAAAGAGTTCACGTGGGAGAAGCTGGACCTTGTAAAGATGTTGCAGAAAGCCGTTCGCTGATTGTCGATTGTCGATTTCGTAACGGGAATCTCAAAACTTGAAACTGGATCGCTATGAATGAGAAGAAAGGCCTCTACAAGGTAAAGGATCTTTCCCTCGCCAAGGGGGGAAAGCTTCGAATCGAATGGGCGGAGTCGCGCATGCCCGTCCTGATGGCGTTGCGGGAGAAATACCGGAAGACAAAACCCTTCAAGGGATTCATGATCGCCGGCTGTTTGCACGTTACGAAGGAGACAGCCGTTCTCGTGAAGACCTTCGTGGAGGCGGGCGCGGAAGTAAGCTGGAGCGGCTGCAACCCGCTCTCAACTCAGGACGACGTCGCCGCGGCCCTCGCCGCCGATGGGATCTCAATCTTCGCCTGGCACGGCATGAACGTCGATGAGTTCTACTGGTGCATCGACGAGACGCTCAAGTTCAAGCCAAACCTGACGCTCGATGACGGCGCCGACCTCATCTTCACGCTTCACAACAGGCATCCGGAGCTGATTCCGAACGTGATCGGCGGGACGGAGGAGACGACCACCGGTGTGAAGCGCCTGCGCGCGATGGCGCACGACGGTGCACTGAAGTATCCCGTTATCGCCGTTAACGACGCCGAAACGAAGTGGGATTTCGACAACGTGTACGGAACCGGTCAATCGACGCTCGACGGCATTCTGCGCTCGACCAGCGTGTTGTTTGCCGGGAAGAACGTCGTCGTGGCGGGATTCGGTCACTGCGGGCG
>Ga0315282_10002131_pt1 | contig 36866 bp, 31 predicted proteins | sample YL17G07_20_MG_FD_203693 | JGI IMG/M metagenome (GOLD analysis project Ga0315282, IMG submission 203693) | Sediment microbial communities from Yellowstone Lake, YNP, Wyoming, USA - YL17G07_20 | ecosystem: Environmental > Aquatic > Freshwater > Lake > Sediment | place: USA: Wyoming | collected... | reverse complement strand
CGGGAAGTCAAGGCGAAGATCCGTAGAGGAGGTGGCAGAACAAGAGGTCCGAAGAAGAGAACATTGGAAGATGATCAGCGATTCGAGGTTCGTTTGGAAGAGATTCTTCTGCGAAAGTAAAGGCGATGCTCTATCTCTCAGACACTTGGACGTCCCCATTCGGTACGCATGCCAGCATTTTGCGACAACCCGTACGTCCCTACTTTCCTCAACAGGTTGAAATAACCTGTCTTGAAAATTTGCTGATGTCAGCAGAATCTCAAGAGTAACTATTTCGTCACGTCTCCATAAAAACCAACCTTGATAAAAAAGTGTTTTCCTTTTAAGTTAAGGGTACAAATTTTAGGAGGATAAGACTATGGAAAAGTTTCCTTGGTGGAATGAAGCACAGATTGAACTTGCTGAGGATGCCAAGAGGTTTACCGACGAGGTTTTAATTCCTATTGGCGAGCGAGATGCCCTGAAGAAAAGGTTTAGTTGGGAGGGTGTAAAGCAGATGGCCTCGAAAGGCTGGTTCGGTGCGTTGATTCCGAAGAAATACGGCGGGCATGCTGAAGAGTGGGGCGTCACCGGTGCCGCCATCATCCTTGAAGAGACGTCCCGAGCTGCGGAGCTCTGCGGTCCTCTCGGAACCACGATGTACGGCAGCGCCACCCAGATCGTCCACAACGGCAACGAAGAGCAAAAACAGAAGTGGCTGCCAAGGATAGGGAAGGGCGAGCTTGTCGGATGCATCACCATGACTGAACCGTATGCCGGTTCCGATGTCGCCGCCATTGAATCAACCGCTGTCCGCGAGTCTGATTTCTATATCATAAACGGGAAAAAACGCTACCAGACGGTCGCCGCTGCCGCAGACGTGTACATGTGCTATTTCCTGACAAGCTCGAGGCCGGAGGACAAAATGGCGTACACTCACCTCAGCGCTTTCGTGGTGGAGAAGGGAACCCCCGGTTTTCACACTGAGAAAGTAAATGATACGATGGGCTTTGACGGTCTTTACAATTGCTATTTGAGTTTTGATAACGCCAAAGTTCCTGTTTTCAACCGCCTGGGACAGGAAGGCCAGGGCTGGAAGATCATGATGGGCGGCCTCAATGTCGAGAGGATTCTCAATGGTGCCCCGACGCTCGGGCCCATGCGCGAGTGCATCCGCTACACCCAGCAGCATCTGGAAAGGCGCGTGCAGTTCGGTCGGCCGACAGGCGACATCGCCACCAACCAGTTCAAGATGGCGGACATGATCTGGAAGCTTTATCTCAGCAGATTGGTTGTATACTACGGTGCTTACTGTGCCGACCTTGGCCGTGATGTGCCGGTGGAGGCAGCCATCTCCAAGATGTTCGCCAGCGATTCCGCCATGGAAACGGCTATCGAGGCAGTCCAGTGTATGGGGGGGAACGGCATCATGAAGATCTATCCGGTAGAACGGATCATGCGTGATGCCAAGCATGGTCAGATAGCCGCCGGAACCTCAGAGATCCTCAAACTGCTCATCTACCGCCATGGCGCCAGGGAGTTAAAGGCCGACCTCAAGGTTCCGCAAAGAGCGATCGATCCTGATCTTAAAATGCCTTTGCCGGTCGGCAAACCGCTGCCTAAGAAGCCAGCCAAAGGTGAAGAGGATTTGCTCAAGGTACTTGCCGAGAATTACAGGGTGAACCCCGGCCTGCACATGACGATGGAGGACATCAAGGAATGGCTCGATATTTCGGACGAAGACCTGGTGAAATTCCTGGAGAGTCTTGAAAAACAGGGCTTTGCCGGCCTCTACCGCACCCGCAAGGGCATTTCTCTTGTCAGGGTCACCTACACGGGCCTTCAAAAGGCCAACCCGCCCGAGTATTACCGTTACATCCCAGCTTGGGCCGATCCCAAAGACGTGTTTTAATCTGGGTAACCTCTCGCTGCTCGCAGTAGAGCTGCGAGTGACCATTCTATCGTGATCGTTTGGTCTCGAGATGTGAGTGAGGAAGTGGAATTGGAGTCCTCCGTCATCCATAAGAGGCTCATCCGATCGCAACCCTAAATCGGCACTTTTAAGCGCTTAACAAAAACGGACTACAGCCGGCATGGATTTACCTTGTCGATATTTGATTGAAATGGAGAGGGTTAGAGTATGGGCTATTTGAATGTCTGTGTCATGGGTGTGGGGGGTGTCGGAGGGTATTTCGGAGGGAAATTAGCCCATACCTTCTCTTCAAATTCCGATTCCCCTGCCCATATCTTTTTTGTAGCCCGTGGAGAACATCTGGAGGCGATCACACGAAACGGACTTGTCCTCAAATCGCCCGAATTCGGAAGGGTAACTTGTAGACCAACGCTTGCTACAGGGAAAATGAGTGATCTTCCCCTCATTGACATCTTTTTGATCTGCGTTAAGGGATATGATCTCACGGACGTTACCACTCTCATTAAAGATTACGTAAAGGAGAACACTGTTATTTTGGCTCTTCTCAATGGCGCAGACATTCAGGAAAGGATTCGGAATAAGATAAAGACCGGAATCATTCTCCCCACCTGTGTCTATGTTTCTGCCCATATTGAAGAACCAGGGGTCGTGGCCCATATTGGAAAACCAGGGAAAATGATTTTTGGAAGAGATCCGGATCATCCCGATTACATCCCCCATGAAATATTCAGGGTCTTTGAAAAATCTTCGATAGATTATGAGTGGAAGGATGATGCAAATCCCGCCATATGGGAGAAGTATATTTTCATAGCCAGTTTCGGCCTGGTCTCGGCTCGCTATGATCGAACTCTCGGAGAAATTTTGGAGGAACCTTCGCTAAAAGAAGAGGTGGCGGGAATTATGAATGAAGTCTACTCCATTGCTTTGAAGAGAAATATCAGATTGCCTGACGGAATTGTAGATCTTTCTCTCGAGAAAGCGGCCACGTTTCCCCGCGACACACAAACTTCGTTACAGAGAGACATCAATCAGAAGAAAGGTAAGAGTGAGTTGGAGCTTTTCGGTGGCACGATTATCCATCTCGGAAAAAAAATGGGAATTCCTACCCCAACGACGGAAAAGATATATCGTGAATTAGAAGGAGTTTAGCTCCCGCAATGTCCGTACATCTCAAGAACATCTCACAACCTCTATTTCCTGATAAGATTTTAAGAAGCCGCGTAGGATCGCTTTCTTCCGGATCGATTTCGGAATGCGAGAAAAAGAGATTGGAAATAATCAAGGCATGGCGTTCCCTGTGTGGAATTCCTTCCAAGGACCAAAGAGGGACATCCCCCCTTTTTTAGGCCTGTCCTTATCGAAAAACACTTTCCCATGCGGAGGCTGTGGCCGAACTCCGGAGATACGCCGGAACGCAGTTTGACCCCAAGCTTTTAGAGAAGTTTGTTCAGATGTTAGAAACCCATCCTCCTGAATTAGAGCACACCACGACTTCCGCAATCTAAAAATGAATGTAAATGGATAAAGTGAAAAGTAATAAAGAGAACGTTTGGGGAAGAATAAAAAAAGCTAACCTTTCGGTTAGCTTTCTCTTTCTTTTCGTTTGTAAGCCCTCTTTTCCAAAGGAAGATTTTTTGGGTCTTCCTCTGATTCGAGTTCCTTTTCAGAAACTCCAGCGGGTTTCTAAAAATCTTTGGGGGGATCGGGTCAACCTACCCCCCTGTCTATGGGAAACTTCCATCTTTTAGTTTGTCTATATATCAACAGAGTGTTTACCTTTTTTCTCCTTTCTTAATTCTATTATAACTTATTTTCCATTCGGGGGCCAATCACTGGGATAATGAAGGATAGCACCCCAACAAAACGGATACGGCTGTAAAGAGAAGCCACCCGGGATGGTCTGGGGTGGCTTCTTCGGATCTTAACAACGTTCTACATCGCGAATCGCTGAACGCGCCTTGTCTTTAAATTCTTGTGTGAACTCACTCATGTTATGTACTTTTCGGGCATGCTCTTTCGCTTTCTTAAAGATTTCATCCTCTGTTTTACCACAGATGACAAAATCGCAGTCAGAGCCCACGTCCTTGCAGCTAAGGCTTTTTTCCATTCTAAACACCCCCTTCTAAAGGATATTGCGTTTACCCCGTTAGAATGCCCCAACATTTACGCTGTTGATGGCACGGATAAAATAGATCACTTCCTTTTTTAGGGCAGGGCTAAAATCCTGCGTTTTCTAACGGGGTTTACTTAACTATCCTTAATGGAATAATAATCATTCCCCTCTCAGCAAACAAGGTTGTTTATTTCCTTTTGAAGTGATAAAAGCCGGGTCCTTTGACTGGGTCTTGTCAAATGGCGAGGCGGCCGAGAGCCGGAATTGGAAGCCCTGCCCCAATATCTATTTGTATTTCTGGCTTCTCTGATGGTCCTGATAGGATTGAAAATGATCGCATGCCGTGTTATTTATTAACGTGGCTTAATTCAATCCCACCCAACCGTTTCTCCCAAGGTAGTGATCTCGTAGTTTTCCCAAGATCATTCCTGAGATTCGTGCAAAATTTTTCCGGGGCAAGCTCGCCTCTCGAAAATCAAACGGGAGGTCTTGTTGGATTGAAGGAAAGGAAGACGATGAAACTCGGTCTGGTAGGTTTTCCTCAGGTCGGTAAACGAACACTCTTTCGACTCTTGACCGGTAAAGAACACAATTCAGAAGGCAAAAAAGGGAATGGTTTGGGGTTGGCGAAGGTGAGGGATGCACGCTTCGATCGCCTCGTGGAGATGTATGCCCCGCGTCAGGAGACCCCGGCCTATATTGAATTTTTTCTTCTCCCTGACTTAGACCAGCAGGCCTCTCGCAACGGCCAGATCCTGCGGGGGCTGGAGCAGGTGGATGTCATCTGCCACCTTGTTCGAACTTTTCAGGACGACACGGTTTTCCATATTCATGGGACGGTCGACCCTCGTCGCGATATCCTGCTCTTCGACGAGGAGCTGCAACTGAACGACCTTCTTTTCATTGAAAAGCGCGTCGAGCGGCTCGAAAAAGAACAAAACAAGAAAAGAGACGTCCAAAAGACAGCCATGGAAACGGATCTTCTAACTCGTATGAAGGACCATCTTGAAGCTGGCCTTTTTTTGAGAAACTTCTCCTTAACTGAGACCGAAGAGAAGCTTATTGCCAGCTATCCTTTGCTGACCCGCAAGGCGGTGATCGTTATCCTCAATGTTGGGGAAGAGGGGCTGGGCGACCAGAACCTGGCCGGTAAATTGAAGGAAGACTTTCGTGACCAGAACTTCCAGTGGATTGCCGTTTCTGCCAAGATTGAACAGGAACTTTGCCAGCTCGATGCGGCAGAGCGCCAGACCTTTCTTCAGGAACTTCAGCTCGATCAGCCGGCCCTGGACAGGTTGACAATGCTTTGTTACAAAACCCTTGGCCTCATCTCGTTCTTCACCGTGGGTCCGGACGAGGTACGGGCCTGGACAAACCGGCAGGGAGCCGTTGCGCCCCAAGCCGCGGCTGTTATTCACTCTGACTTTGAGCGCGGGTTTATCCGAGCAGAGGTGATGAAATATCAGGACTTGATTAAGCTGGGAAGTGAGCAGAAGGTTAAAGAGGTAGGGAAATATATGCAGAAGGGCAGGGACTATGTCGTTGAAGACGGAGATATCATCAATTTTCTGTTTAATGTTTAAAAAATTCTAATGATTCACTGCACCTCATCTCTTAGGAACCAGGGATACGATCCAGTCAATCCAGCAACCCCTGTCATTGTCCCGCGGGTAAATCGCCTATTTTTTAGAGACAGAAGCCAGGATCTTGTCTCGAAGGTGCGTGTACTGGTACGCGGCCTCAATCGCGCGGGCGGCTCTCTGCGGGCCCGGGAAAATCGGCACTCCCCGCTCTAAGAGCTTTCTCACCAACGGATCCTCTAGACTCAAAAACGTATAACCGACAAAAGGCTTGTCGTGGGTTTCGAGCAGGCGAATGATGGAGTCGGACTGCACATTGACCGCCTCAGCGGCCTTTTCTGCGACCTGATCCGGAGGAACACCCATCTGCCTTATCGTGCGCTCGATCGTCCCCCCGGACATCGAAAAATAGTAGAGGAGGACGTCTGTGTTCTTCTCCTCCAGCAACACCTTCGGAATCTCCCAGTAGTAGTCCGTGATATTTCTGCCAAAGGTGAAATCCAGGGGGTTCCTGATACTTCCTGTGTGGGGAATGAAAGAACTTAGTCTTTTGATCGTCTCTGATGAAAGCGACGGCAACTCAAGGCCTGCCCGTCCGCAGGCATCCGCTGCCTCAGCTCCCGGCCCCCCGGAGTGGGTCTGAATCATCACACGTCGTCCTGTGATTCCCGGAAAGGTGCCCAGCATCGAGCAGATATCGAACAGTTCCATCATCGACCTCGCCCGGATGATCCCGCCTTGACGGAATATGCCTTCGTAAAGCTTATCCGGTCCTGCCATTGCCCCTGTGTGTGAATGGCCTGCCCGGCTTCCCGTTTCCGACCCGCCGATATAAAAGGCGACGATGGGCTTTTTCGGAACGATCGATCTTGCCGCTTCCACAAACGCACGGCCCCTCCTGATGCCCTCGATATAGAGGGCAATCACTTTCGTATCCGGACAGGCGCCAAGGTATTCCATACAGTCGACGATATCGATATTGGCTTCATTTCCCACACTGAACGCCGTGCTGAAGCCTATGGCGTGGCGGGAAAGATAGCTGAACATCTGTGTCACAAAACTCCCGCTTTGAGAGGCCATACCGATAAAGCCGGGAGTGCCTTCAAAGACCATGAAAGTGGTGTTGAGTTTGTAACGGGGATTTGTCACGCCGATACAGTTCGGTCCCAAAAAGCGTATGCCATATTTATTGGCCGCTGCGACCAGGTTTTTCTCAAGATTTACCCCCTCACCGCCCACTTCTTTAAAACCGCCCGAAACCACAATGGCGTGCTTGATGCCCTTCCTTCCGCATGCGTCCATCGCCTCGGACACGATACGCGTGGGGAGTACGATCAGCGCCAGGTCAGGCACCTTGGGCAGATCGAGGACGCTTTGGTAGGCCTTGAGATTCAGCACCCGATCCTCTTTGGGGTGAATGGGATAGATCTCGCCTTCAAATCCCAGGCTCAGAAGCGAGCCGAGGAGGCCTGTTCCCATTGAAGTCGCGTTATTGGAGGCTCCGAAAATGGCGATGCTTTTCGGGTTGGCAATCGGATATAGGGGACTGGCTTCAACGGATTCTATCATTTTACGTTTCTTCCCAGTACAACGAGGGCGTCTACAGCCACCAGACGACCTTCTGGAGTGATAATCATAGGGTTGATATCGAGCTCGGATACCGTTTCAAGTTCTATTCCGATCTGCCCAACCGCCGTGAGGGTGCGGCAAAGGATCTCCATACCAACGGGTTTCTGTCCCCGGAAGGCGCCGAGAATCGTTTTGAAGCGTAGTTCTTCGGTCATGTCCTTCGCCTCGGTCGTGTCGAAGGGGGCCATGCGGAAGACCGTATCCTGAAATACCTCCGTCATCGTTCCCCCCATTCCCAGCATCACGCACGGGCCGAACTGTGGGTCGCGGGTCAACCCGATGACCAGCTCGCGTTGTCCCAGCACCATTTCCTGGACCAGTACCCCCTCAAGCTCCAGGTCGACACTCCTGATGATGCGTTCATACGCTTCCCGGACATCTCGTTCACTCCTGAGATTCAACTCGATACATCCTCGCTCGCTTTTGTGCATGAGCTCCGGTGAACATGCCTTGAGCACCGCCGGAAACCCGAGGCCTTCCGCGGCGGATACCGCTTCGTCGGCGTTGTGGGACAATTTTTCTCTTGTGACGGGGATGCCGTAAAGGCCGAGCAGCTTTTTCGACTCGTATTCGGAGAGTGCCTTTTGCCCCCTGTTCAGGCCAGACTGTATCAGATCATCTGCGTGCATCTTTTTCCAAGGTCGAAACTCTTGACATTCTGAAATGTGAAGCTCCCCGGCCACAGGCCGGGGCTTCCCGGAAAGGAAACATCGTTTAAATTGTGCCCCTTAACCCCGCTTATCCCGCTTTGGCGGGACGGGGCACTTGCCGGTCACGATCAGAGACTCGATCAAATTCTCTGCGACCCGTCACCGGATCATTCTTCAAGTTCAGTTAAGGAGCGACGAGGATCTTGATTTCTTCTTTCTCCTTTTTTGTTAAGACTTCAAAGCCTTCGGCGGATATTTGCTCAAGGGGAATCACCTTCGTGATAATCAGCTCGGGTCGGATCCCCCTAGACTCTATCCAGGACATCGCCAGGGGAGGATTGGCCGAGTTCGTGCCGATCATGGTGGTCTCCCGTGTCACAAATCCGAGCATATGCACCGGGACCCTGTCAGTAAAGATTCCCTGGACAATGACTTTGCCTTGGTAGCGGACAGAAGCTAAACAATCTTTCAGGCTGGCCTCGATTCCCACCGCCTCGACCGCCACATCCACTCCTCTGCCGGAGGAAAGGTCTTTGATTCTAACAGGGATTTTTTCTGCCAAAGGGTTCAAAACCAAAGTGGCGCCCAGCTCTTCTGCTTTTTTTCTTCTTCTTTCTGAAATGTCCGTTACGTAAATCTTTTCCGCCCCAATCGCTTTAAGGCCAAGCAAGACCATGAGTCCCACTGGCCCGGCGCCCGCAACCAGGACTGTGTCAGTAGGCTGGACGCCCCCCTTTTCGATTGCATAAGCAGCACCGGAGAGAGGTTCAACCACAGCCGCGCGTTTCCAGCTCATCTTCCCTGGCTTTTTAATCATCCTTTCCTGTGGGCATACCAGGTATTCGGCGTAAGCCTCTTTTTGGACAGCAATAACATGGTCCCCGGCTTCAAATCCCTTGACTTCGCGGCCGACTTCGACGATTTCGCCGCAAGCTTCATGGCCGAAGGAGCTTTGAGGAAATAGACCGTGCAGGTACTCGTGCAGATCCGATCCGCAGATACCGCAATACTTGACCCTTATTTTCGCCTCCCTGGGTCCGGGCTTGGGTTCGGCCACTTCTTCAACACGCAGGTCGCGGATGCCGTGGAAAACAGCTGCTCTCATACGAGCTTGATACCCTTCTTTAGTCTATTGGCGAAGTTAACTGTTAGAACTTTTTTTCACAAAGTTTAACAGATATAATAGGAAAATGTCAACGCGGAATAATCCTGGCTATATGCCGGTTTCCAAATCCCTATAATGCAAGATGCGACGGGCTTGCATACACGCATTGACGTTCTCGTCCTGATTTAGTAAGTTCTTCTTGATGAAAGAGATAGGAGAGAGAAAAGCCCATCGCCATTCTTCTTAGAACAGAGGGTGAAAGTTCTCATCCGACAAGGGTGACAAGGGAGGGTTGATATGAAAGGGGAAGAGGCTATCAGAATTCTGATCACCGGTGGGACAATTGACAAGGAATACGATCCGCTCACCGGTGAACTGATTTTTGCAAAGTCCCATTTATCTAATATATTAAATCAAGTCAGATGTAAGGCAAGGTTCATCTTGGAAGAAGTGATGCTCAAAGATAGTCTCCAGATGAGGAGCGAGGACAGGGAAGGGATTTTGAAGAAGTGTGTCGATTGCCTAGAGAACAGGATCATTGTAACGCACGGAACGGATACGATGGTCGAAACCGGCCGGGTTCTCGGCACTAATGTCAAGAGCAAAACGATTGTCCTGGTAGGCGCCATGATTCCCTATGCGTTTGGGGCCTCAGACGCCTTGTTCAACCTTGGTTGCGCATTTGCTGCGGTTCAGGCTCTCCGGCAGGGGGTTTATATTACAATGAATGGAAAAATTTTCCGCTGGGATAACGTCATAAAAAATAAGGAATCGGGTGAATTTGAGAAGTTGAAAGTGTAAAGGCGACCTCAAGTCTGTCTCTGTATTCTGTGCGGCAAAGATACGAAGAGTGAGGAGGAGTCAATGCTTGATCGAATCGACATCAACTGCGATATGGGAGAAAGCTTCGGCGCTTATAAGCTCGGCCGTGATCAGGAAGTCATGAATTATATTTCCTCAGCGAATATTGCCTGCGGCTGGCATGCCGGTGATCCCATGGTCATGGAGCAAACCGTCCGTCTGGCCAAGGAGAAAGGGGTCGCGGTGGGAGCCCATCCCGGGTATCCGGATCTCATGGGGTTCGGAAGAAGGCGCATGGACCTTACCCTCAATGAAATTGAAAATTATATCCTTTACCAGATCGGGGCTCTCTATGCCTTCGCCAATGCCCACGGCCTGCCCTTGCAACATATCAAGGCCCACGGAGCCCTTGGGAACTTGGCCTTTGTGGAGCCGGAAGTTTCCAAGGCCATTGCCCGGGCGGCACTCCGTTTCAGCAAGGATATTATCTTAGTGGTCTATTCCGGAACAATCATGGTTCAGGCGGCTAAGGAGGTGGGGATTCGTTTTGTGGAAGAGGTTTATGCCGATCGGGTCTACAACCCTGATGGAACACTGCAATCCCGTAAGATCGCCGGATCGGTGATTCATGACCCGGAAAAGGCCGCCAGGCAGGCTCTGAACATGGTTCAAGAAGGATATGTGGTTGCCCATGACGGCACCAAAGTCAAAGTTAAGCCGGAGACGTTATGCGTCCACGGGGATACGTCCAGTGCTGCCGCCATCCTACAAAAAATAAGGGACGAGCTCAAGAAGGCCTCCATTTTGATCAAACCCATGGGACAGTAAAGAACGGAAGAGAGATCCCGGACTGGTCCCACCAGTGAAACGGGATCTGCCCCTTTTTCCTATTTTCCGTCCAATCCAATCAAGCGCTCGTAATCCCAGCTGCTCGTTTGGCCATCTCTCTGTATTTCCTCAAGGGCGATTCGGCCAGGATCATCATTTTCTGGGCTGCCATGGACCCTTCGGCATGAACGGTGGTCACCTCATGAAATGCGGATTCATGAGAACACAGCATGCGTTGAGCGGCGTGGATCATCCTCAGCCGGTCCTCGGTGCTAAACTTGGCCGAACCTCCGAGGTAATGTTCCAGATAGTCGTGAATCTCCGGGTTTTCCCAGTCTTTTCGGTCCGGGGATGTAGCCAAAATACCGCCGCAAATATCTTGAATCCATTTCACAAATTCATGATATTTGCTGGAAAAATGGAGCTTGGCCATGTTGGCGATGAGGGGATTGGGGACCGCGATGTCCCCGTACATGACCGGGTCTTTGGCGGCGGCATTGGTCAGCGCCCGTAGCGTCTCCACATAACCGGCGATATCAGCCAATTTGTCCCGAACATGGCCCACTTTCTCCAGGCCGTTATATTCCGCCATCGCCACCGCACAGCCAGCCATCGCCTCTGCGGCGGGAACCTTGTAGCTGATGGCGGTAAAACGGTGAAAGGTCGCGAAGGTGTAAGCCAGGAGCATGGAGAATTGCCATTCCCCGCACATAAAAACTCTCTCCCAGGGCACAAAGACATTGTCAAAGACGATTATGGCCTCGGTCAGTTCGCGGACCGGGTTGTCGGGATGAAACTCATGGGTGGTCCACTGACCCCGGCCGGCCCGGCAGATAAAAACAATTCCTTTGGAATTGGCCGGAACGGCAAAACTTACGGCATAATCCGCTTCGCTCTCCCGCATCTGGCGCGTAGGAACCACAATGATTTCGTTGGCCACCGGCGCGCTGGTGATATGAATCTTGGCCCCTTTGACCACAATCCCCTCCTTGTTTTTATCCACCACATGCAAATAATAATCGGGATGCTTTTGCTGGGAAGGCTCTTTGGATCGGTCGCCCTTGACGCAGGTCACTGCCCCGCACATGGCCAAATCATGTTTCCGCACATGCTCCAGAAAATTCATCGCATTTTTCTGGTATTGTTCTTTGCCCATCTGTCCGGCGACGACAAAAGCGGCATTGAGACAGTCCGTGCCGATATCCTTGCCGAAAGGAAGACCTCCGGTCAGTTCGATCGACCGCTGAATCATCTTCGTGCGGAGCATAAGGTCTTCGCTGTTGCGGGGAGTGACGAAATAACGGTTGATCGGCTCTCCGGTCTTGGGGTGAGGAACCACGAATAATTTTTTTACCTCAGGGTCCGCTGAAGCCGTCAGCGCGAACCCTTGGGCTACGGTGTCTACCGAAACGCCGAGTATTGGGTGTGCCGTAACGTCATCTACCTTTTCGCCGCGGATATAAACACGGCGTCCGTCTTTCAAGCTCTGCTTGTATTCTTCGACCGTCCGAATTCCCATTCGTTCCTCCTTTATATAGATTTAGAGTAGTAGGGGCATCCGGTGGGACGCCTTTGCAACCTAATTGTTTAGCACCTTTGATTCATAATCGTAAGATCCTCAGCAGGTGGGGAGATCGAAAAAAAAGATCGAATTATTTGAGTTTAATATATTATTTTCCTTGGAAAATGTCAAAAAAATTGGGTGGCTCCAGGAATCAGCCATATCGTCCTTGAATCCTTGAAACGGATAATTATCATTGTAGTGAGAAAGGGGGTTTTCACATGGACAAAATGATTAGCTGGAATGACCTGGAGTCTGAGTGCACTTTTGCGGCTTGTGCGGAGACGGAAACAGGACTATTTGAAAAGGTCCTGGAACATGGCCGGACGGTTCACGGCATGAAAGAATTCTCGCCGGATTTTTATAATAAAGTGCGCGCCTCCATTCGAGAGGGATACTGCAATCTGGAAGATGAACTGTGCCAATACGGAGAGTGCTGCTGTTAGGAAGAGTGAAGAGGATACCCTCCGGGGTATAAGTCATTTTCCCTAAGACCGCCGTTCCCGAAATGGGGTACTATGCCATATGCCTTGCGCGTTGAATATGGACAATTTTTAGCCATTCACCCAAACTGAGCTGCAAAATTCGGCACTCTATCATATTCTATGTTGAAAAAGCTATTTAAAAACAAAAACTTGTAAGTGTTGAAAATTTGGTATAATATATGCTTGTTTAAGTTCGTAGGTTTTTTTAAAGGGACGGGTGTCTCTTGATAGTGCAGAAAGAAAGCTGATCCATCGGGTAGCGGCACAGGAGGCCTTATCCAACATAATTTTGAACTGAACCTTTCGCCCATAACTTGTTAATTTTTCACGATGCCATGATCTCCATCTTCGCCGGAAAGAATGAATTCAAAATTCGTCAGAACATCCTCCGCGGTGTTTATGAAGAAAACCTTCTTATGTTCTCAAGGGGCCGCCTAGCCCTGTCACGGCGGAGGCCCTTCCCCCTGAAGAGAGTTTTCCTGCCTGCGGTCCTCTGCATCTTTGCGATCCTGATCCCCGGCCAGCATATGGAAAGTTCATTCGCGCCTGCAGAACCGACCGCGAACATGAGGATACTCCTTGCTTCCCTTCCCCAGCCGGCAGATCCGACTGCGGATAGGAGCGCACCCCCTGCTTCTCATCTCGCGGCGGGCGTCTCAGCAGAGCCGACCTCGGATATGAACAACTATCCTCTTCTTCCTGTGCCAAGCCTTGCTTCGGAAAGCGCAGTGAACTCTTCCGAGTTCAGTGCCTTTCTGAATAACCACAATGCTTTCTTCAGCCGCATGCTCGGCCTGAAAATTAAAACGATCATGATCGATCCGGGCCATGGCGGGACGGCCTCCGGCACCATCGGAAAGATGGGGACTATGGAAAAGGATATTACACTGGATATCGCAAAGAGATTGAAGACCCATCTCCTCAAGAGCGGCCGCTACCGTGTACTCATGACGAGGGAGGACGATTCGTCCGTATCTCTTGAAAAACGGGTGACCCTAGCCCAGGAAGCGAAAGCTGACCTCTTCATCTCGATTCATCTCAATTACTTGCCGCGCAAACCCACCAACATCGTTGAGACATATTATTTTGGACCTTCCAATGACGAGAAGACACTTAAGCTCGCCCAGCAAGAAAACGCAGGGTCGGAATACGGGCTGAGCGATTTCAAGGAGGTCATGGAAAGGCTTGGCAAGACCATGAAGCTTCAGGAGTCAAAAGAGTTTGCGGAATCCATCCAGGCGAACCTGTTCCTGAACAGCAGGAAGCATAGCGAAGACATACAAAACCACGGCGTCAAGAGGGCACCTTTCGTGGTCCTTCTCGGCGTGGACGTACCCGCCGTGCTGGCGGAGGTTTCGTGTCTCAGCAATCGCGAAGAGGAGCGGGAACTCAATTCTGAAAGTCACAGGGAGAATATTGCCGGGTATCTTGCAGCCGGCATTTTCGATTATCTTAGTAAAGGAGCCCTTACCCATGAAGCCAAAAGATGAGCAGAAGCAAGACAATGTCCTGTTTGTCGGTATCGACCTTGGAACATCGCGGAGCGCGATCTCTTCAAGTAGTGGCAAGAGGGAATGGATCGAGAGCTACGTTGGCTGGCCGAAGGACTTTATCGCGGAGCAAGTCGTCGGCAAACCGGTACTTTTCGGAGCCGAGGCCCTGCAGCACCGGCTTTCCCTCGATTTCTGCAGACCCCTTGAACGAGGCATCATTAAGGAGGGAATCGAAAGCAGCGAGAGGGCGGTCAAGGAAATCATCAGGCATCTTATTGATCTTGCAAAGCCTGAGCCCAGCCAGAAGATCCATGCAGTGGTTGGGGTGCCCGCCGAATCGCTAAAAGTCAACAAGCTTGCTATCCGGAAGGCGGTTGAGGAATATGTCCATACCCTTATGGTGGTATCGGAACCCTTTGCGATCGCCTACGGGATGAACCTGCTGAACGACGCGCTCATCATTGACATAGGTGCTGGGACCATCGATTTTTGCATCATGCATGGGACGATTCCCTCCGAAGAAGACCAGAGGACCATTCTCACGGCGGGCGACTATATCGACGAACAGCTCTTCAATTATCTTATGGAGAAATATCCAAGCTCAAGGTTCAACAAGAATATGGTGCGGCAGTTTAAGGAGAAATTCAGCTTTGTCCGTGACATCAATGAGCAGATTCGCGTAGAGCTGCCGGTGAATGGCAAACCGGTCATGCATGACATCAAGGACGAGATCCGGCGAGCATGCGAAAGTATGCTGCCGTCGCTCGTCGAGACCACGACCGAGATGATCGCCCGGTTTGATCCCGAATTCCAGATGAAGATAAAGAACAATATCGTTCTTGCGGGTGGAGGGAGCCTTATCAGAGGTATTGCCGAGTACCTGCAAGATGCCTTGAAGGAATATGGTAGCTGTAAGGTCACCCGCGTTGCAGACCCGCTCTTTGCGGGCGCGGACGGCGCGCTCATGCTTGCGCGGGACATGCCTTCCAAATATTGGGAAACACTTTGAACCTATGCCGGTGCTTGAAGGAATAAAGTGCCGGCCCTTCGTATAACGTTGAGAGGACATATGGCAGGTGAAACGATACTCGTCGTAGACGCAGGCCAGGAGATCGATCAGAGAATGACCGCCACGCTCGAGGCAGAGGGCTACTTGATCTATACCGTCTCAAGTCAAGAGGTAAACGTAGAAATGGCGGAGCTCCTCAAGCCTTCGCTTATCTGCATCAAGCCTGTTGAACTGAGTCCTACAGGACTCGATCCCTGCAAGGCAATCCATGGCATTCCGCTCTTAATAAAAGTCCCTATCATTATTCTTGCATCCCTGAAAAAAGCGCCGGGCTCCGAGTATTTCGAGGAATACGGAATCGTGGATTTTCTGGAACCGACATTCGGTCCGGAGGAGCTTGTCGAAAAGACAGGAACGATTTTGGGCAAAGCGCCTCCTTTTCGGCACCCCGAAGAAAACGAACCGGTTCGGCTTGACCCCGAAGAAAACGAACCGGTTGCCTCACCACAGACTGCCAGACGAATGGCGAAGAAGTGTCCCGCCTTTCTTCTACCGGCGATTGGCATAGGGGTCCTCCTGGTGATTTCCGGAGCAGGTTTTCTGGCTTATCGGCAGTTCATGCCTGTCCGGGAAGTCCCGCCTTCTCCGGCCATAACGCCCTCCGTGCGAGTTCCATCAGCCGCTCCTGAGACCGGATCGAAATCACAATTGCCGCCGCCAAAAAACGTCGCAGAAGCCTCTCCACCAGCAGCATCGGCGCCCTCCGCACCCCCTAAGCAGACCTCTTCGTTCTCGTTGGAGTCCGGGTCCCAACCACCACGGAGACCGTTCTACTCGGTCCAGCTGGGAGCCTTCAAGAACGAAGACAGGGCACAGGCCCTCGCGAAGAAGTTTCGGGAAAAAGGATACGATGCGTTTACCCAGCCGGGGGTAACGAAGGACAGGTCTCCTATCTATCGGGTACTCGTCAGCAAGCATGAAGACAGAAAGGCTGCCCGAAAGTTGGCAGAGGAAATTCAGTCAAGGGAACAAGTCGAGACCACCCTATACGGCGAATGATGATGGGCCCCATGGTTTCCTTTGCTCAGACCCAAACAATCATCGTTATTCTTATTGTGCTTGGACTTATCATCTTTATGGTCCGGAAGCCAAAACTGGTTTTCAGCCTTATCGGCCTCGGTCTCTTGCTGGCAGGATTGTTTTATTTGATCTTAATCATTTCCGGTTCTGGCTCGGAGCAGAAAAAGAAGATGATTCACGAAGAGGAAAAGCAGTTCGACACTGAGCGCTGATCGCCCTCCGAGTTGGTTTTCCTATCATCATCCAGAATGCTGGCCTAAAATCTTCATTCGTAGCATATAGTCTTCTTGGCTTGACTTACATCCCCATTTTTCGTACATTCAACCCATCCAAAAGTGAGTTGGTATCATTTATCATTGTGGTTTCGACTCATGGGATGGTCTGCCTGATGGAATCAATAGCAAATGATCTGATCCAGCCGTGGGTACCAGGGAGGACCATCCTCAAGGGGACAGGGTCAATCGCATGAGCGAGTTCTGGGCGGAAGCGGCTGCAGTGGTTTGGGGGCCTGCCACGGTTGTCCTACTAGTGGGCACCGGTATCTACCTCTCCTTCAGGATGAAGTTTGCCCACCTGCGCCATTTTAAATTGGGTTGGCGATTCGCCGCGCAGGGGATCGTGGCCCCGGCACGAACCGAGGCAGAAGCTTCCGCGCCTCCAGGCGACATCTCGCCCTGGCAGTCGATGATGACGATGCTTGCCGGAGCCATTGGAAACGGCAACATCGCCGGCGTGGCCACTGCAATTGCCGTAGGCGGGCCGGGGGCCGTCTTCTGGATGTGGGCCAGCGGCCTCTTCGCGATGGCGACGAAATATAGCGAGGCTGTCCTGGGACTCAAGTTCCGTGAGCAGCTTCCGGATGGCAGCGTCGCCGGCGGCCCGATGTACTATCTGAGAAACGGCGTCCGATCACCGGCGCTCGCCTGGATCTTCGCATTTCTAGCGGGGATGGCGGCCATGACGACGGGCCCCCTGGCTCAAACCAACTCGATGGCGCTAGTGCTTCACACCGAGTTTTACATCCCGAAGTGGCTTGCAGGGGCCGCCATTGCTATCGGTACCTGGCTGGTCGTCATCGGAGGGATCAGGAGCATTGCCCGTTTTGCGGAAAAGCTCGTTCCGCTGAAAGTGGTCCTGTACGTCGGCGGATCGCTCTACATCATCCTCGCCCACATTCACTTGCTGCCGCAGACCGTCGCTCTCATCCTGAAGAGTGCCTTTACTCCGACTGCCATGATCGGGGGATTCACCGGCGCCTCGGTGCTTCTCGCTGCTCGTCTCGGCGCGGCGCGCGGGCTCTATGCGAATGAGGCGGGACTCGGGACAGCAGGGATGGCTTACGGCGCGGCCCGGAGCCGGGATCCGGTTCGCCAGGGCCTCATTGCGACCGTCGACGTATTCATCATTACCTTCGTTACCTGCACGATGACCGCGCTCGTGGTAACGATCACAGGGAAGTGGACGAGTGGGACGATGAGCACTGCCCTGGTGGCTTCCGCCTTCAACACCAGCATTCCGGTCGTTGGAGGCTGGATGGTGGCGGTGAGCTCGTTCCTGTTCGGCTACTCGAATCTGGTGGGATGGTCCTACTACGGCGAGCTCTGCTTCGGATACATCTTTCGATCCAATGTCCTCAAAATCTACGCCTGGATTTATTGCGGCTTGATCTTCGTGGGCGCTGTCACCGAGGTGAAGACCGTATGGGACTATGCCGACACTATGAACGGTCTCCAGATTTTTCCGAATCTGATTGCCCTGATTGTTCTGGCACCCCGGGTGGCTTCGGCCACGCGCAGCTACTTCAACCCCACCATTTCGAAATGATCCGAAGGAAAAACCGCCGAAGTATCTCCGCCTAATTCTGAGGTTTTAAAAGGTCATCAAAGGGCACATCCATAACGTCGAACTGCATCCAGTTTTCATCATCGTAATGCCACCATTCCTCTGACAAAGGAATGAATCCCGCTTTTTCCATCAGGTTTTTGAGAAGCTCTCGATTCCTGATCGCCTGATCCGGAAGGTCATGATAATGATGATCCGCCCGAGGGCTGAAATCATCGAACCCTGTCGGCATCTGAAGTTCCTTTCCTTGGGAATCGACAAGCGTGGCGTCTACTGCGGATGCCCTGTTATGACGTGAACCCGTTTTTGGATCCGCCACATACCGCTCGTCGGGAAGAATGGCCCAAAGGCTCCGCTGGACTGCCAATGGCCTGTAACAGTCCCATACCTTCAAACCGAGATTCATTCTCTCAAGCTTCCTTTGAACGGCATCCAGTTTGAAGGCGGTGGACTTCCTCAAAAAACAGGTGTTAGAATCGTAAAGCCTCTTCTTTGTGAAATTATCCTCTGTGGCATATTTCATATCAACAAGAATGCGAGGGTTCACATCCTTAATATCAACAATATCCATCACCTTTCGGGGCGGGTGGGCTGGTGCTTCTGCTTTCGTTTCTCCCCATGCTCTGAATGCCGTGCCGGTAGTGAGCATGACGAAGATCGCAAAGAGAATAGCCAGTGACTGGATAGCATGACGGTCATGTGTCATCGGGATCATCTGCCTTTCCTTTTATTCAATATCTGGGAAAATAGAGGCATAGAGTACTTAAATCGATCGAAGCATGATTAGCGAGATCGTAATGCACGAAGTTCGGATTCTGTCCCCATGATGATCAAGGGTTTCTTAGCAGGATCAAGCCATCCAAGAATTTCTAAAACCATCTCCTCGGGCATCGATACACAGCCAAGGGTTGAGTCCCCACCATTCCATACATGCAAAAAGATCGCACTCCCCTTTCCCTTCACAATGGGGTGCATATTGTATTCGATCACCACTCCATACTTGTACTGGTCATCGTCTCTCTTCATCTTTTCCCAGGACGCCGCCTTGGGGTCACCCTCGACCCATTTGTTGTAGTCTTCTGAATTGACATCATCCACCCAGAAGTCGTCGTCTGTGGCCTGTCTATAAGGCATTTTGGTCACAACCGAAGGATCATACCCGAAAGCTATCCCAAAAGGAAAAATGCCGCTCGGGGATTTGCCGTCTCCTTCTCTCTTATCGTCAATCGCAGCAAACCCCATCTCTCCGATCGATCCGGTAAATGCGGGGAATACGAGGTGCCAGACACCGTTGTTTCTTTCCACGGCATGAATGGTGACGAGAACCGACGAGGAGTCTCTATTGGTGGCGAAGATTAACTGCTCGGATTCCCCTATCTGAGCGGCATGGTGCGCAATGAATTTTTTGATAAAGCGGTTTAGGCTGGCGGGCTGACCACTTCCCTTGACGCTGGAAGCTGCACATGAGAATAAGTTGGTAAGTGTTGCCAATATGAATAGGAAGGTAATCGCTCTTACCTTAAATCGACCTGGCGTCAATATTTTTCTCCTTCGATGGATTCCTTTTTAGAATAACAGCAAGGAAATCTGAAAGTCCAGCATTTTCAATCAGAGGGGTTGTCAGGCTGGGCAAAAGGGGCTGAAACAACTTTTTCCATCAACTGAAAAACTTTTCCCAAACACGGAACTTTTTTCTGTTCGGGTTGTCTATTAAATCAAAAGACACTCAAAAAGGAGGTAATCTTATGAGACGAATTGCTTTTATTGCGGTATTGTTTATCAGTTTGGCCATTCCCACACTGGGATGTGCGCATGGGGGGAAGACTGATGTCGTGGATTTGCTGATTGTTTCTGACAAGGGGGAGGCGTTCCCGAAATACAAGACCTTTCTGCGTGGCCATCAGGAAGGGGACTACTACTATGTCGAAGCAGTGAAGGGGCAAAGATACTCTATTCAGGTTACGAATAAGTCAGACAGGCGTATTGGCGTCGTCATCGCCGTGGATGGAAGAAACATCATCGACGGCAAAAAATCAGATCTCCTCCGGAATGAAAGGATGTATATCATCGGGCCTTATGATACCAATACTTTTGAAGGCTGGCGAACCGGTATGGACAGGACCAATAGATTCTACTTTACCGAGCAGTCCGATTCCTATGCCGAAAAAGTATTTGCCGATGCTTCGGCCATGGGGACTATCGCGCTGGCTGTCTATAGAGAAAAGGTACCCCAAATCGTCCCCCGCTCCGATATGCTATTTCAAAAGAGGGAAGCGCCTGCGGCAGGTGCCCCTTCGGCTTCAAGCAAGAGTCGTACCGCCGACAAACACAAACTGGAAGAGAGGGAGCAGGCTGGCACCGGATTTGGAGAAACAACCTACTCTCCTGCCTACGTGGTCCAATTTGATCCTGAGCATACCATCGCGGAAAAAATCGTTCTGAAATACGAGTGGCGATCAGAGCTTTGCCGAAAAGGAATTATCGCATGCGGTCCGAAAAACAGATTCTGGCCCGATGATTTGGAATTTGCTCCGATCCCCAAGGACTTTAAGGGGTGACTCAATTGTCAAATAAGATAAGAAAGTATAGAAGAGCCTCCAAAATTCTTACCCCTCTCCCGTCCCTCCCCCTCAAGGGGAGAGGGGAAGGGCGTAACAAAGAGGGCTTTAAAAATATCGGCGAAATGGAGGAGGGTCTATGATAAGAAAACTCATATTACTTGGTACGATCGGTCTATTGCTGATGAGCGGTTGCGAAGCAGCATAGGAATATAAGCAAGCCTCAAAGCATCTTGAATCTCCTGCGGTTCTTAATAGGGCCAAAGTCAGACAACAAGAATTTAAGAAGGATCCTGAGGCCGGATTCAAACGCTACATCGCCACAAGGCATCATTTCGTTGTGGAGACTTCGGAGGCCGATTTGGAAAAGGCATGGGAATCGGTGAATGAGTCCTGCCGGAGCATCCATTGCGATGTTATGGAATCCACAATAAACAAAAAAACTCCATACTCACCGCCCTCCGGCAATCTCGTTTTGCGAGTTCTTCCTCAGAACCTAAAACCCCTTCTGGAGCATATTAACAAAGTGGGTAATATTGTAACCCAAAACACGGAAAGTGAAGATAAGACGAGCACGGTTATCGCTGTCGAAGCCAAGATCAAAAATCTCACTGATTTGCGGAATCGGTTGCGTACGATGTTGACCACCCGCACAGGCAGTTTGAAAGACGTGGTGGAGGTTGAGCGGGAATTGTCCAGAGCACAGTCAGAGTTGGACAGCCTGGTGGCGAGTCGGAAAGCACTTGCCAATGAGACGGAGAAAGTTGCTGTGAGCATTGATTTTAGACCTAAGCCATCCATAGCGGAGACGGGGGCCTTTGCACCGATTGTATCCGCCTGGCATAGAATGGGAGGTGTGTTCGCAAGCAGCATCGCAGCGGTCATCACCTTTATCGTAGCGGTCATCCCTTGGTTGGTTCTAATCATCCCGGGCATCTGGTTTTTACCTAAAGTGTTCCGAAAACTTTTTAGAAGACAAGCTAAATGACAACTGTTACTTGAAATCAGACCTGCATTCGTGGAAAAAGAAGCAGCTCTATTTGGCGTCAAAAAAAACCGTTCTGCAACCTTTTTTCTCCGAGATGCTACAGTGCCCTGCTCTGAAGTGTCATCCACAGGTAAAATGCGGCGTAGCTGCGCCAGCCTGACCAGCGCTCTGCGATTTTGCGTAATGCCTTCTCTGAAGGCCGCTCCCGCATCCTCCGCAACTCCTGTAAGGCCACCTGCAACCCCAGATCACCGACAGGAAAAACGTCGGTCCGCCCAAGTCCACGCATCAGCACAATCTCGGCCGTCCATCGCCCCACACCTTTGATTTCACACAGGCGTCGGATGGCATCTTCATCGGACAGAGTAGCGAACCCCTCGCGGTCGAGTTCACCCGCCGCGGCACGATTGGCTACCTCCAAAAGGTACGTGGACTTCTTTCGGGACAAACCTTGTTCGCGCAATGCCGACTCACCGGCCTCGATCAGTTGCTGCCCGGTGGGATAGAGATAGTGATTCTCGAGCCCGCGTGAATCCTGCACTATGACCCGGGTCCCCATATTCTGCATCAGCCGCCGCCGTATGGATTGGGCCGCCCGAACCCTTACCTGCTGCCCTATAATGGCGACAAGCAGGGCTTCGTACAGATCGGGAGCCCGCACGATTCGCAGCACCCCGAACAGTTTAACAAGGGGTGCCATATCACGATCGGAGGCTATCGATGTGTCGAGGCCCTTTGCTTCATCGTCGAGTCCCCACAGGAACCGGGCTTGTGTGTTAAGCTCATCGGCCAAAGCCTTTTTCTTCTTGCCCGGCCTGGCAGCATGACCGTGAAGGGACACCAGACGGAGTCCCATCACACCGGCCCGCGATAGGTCGAACTCTGCAGCGACGGGAGCGCCGGCGAGCCACAGGGGTCTGCGTAGAGCGTGGTCACCCACGAACCGGTAAGGGACGCCATAGGAAGAGGTGCGAATGTGGTGAAGCATCCATTTAACGTTGAAACCGTCGGGCAAAGGTATGCGCATGAGCCAAGCCTCCTGAGCGAAAGAGATCCTACTCAAAAATTAACACCTTTTCTCTCTGCTTCAAGGGGTTCCGGGATAATGCGGATTTCGGAATAGGCCTGCCTGCAGGCAGGTAGGCGCAGCTTGTCGAAGGGTTAATCCTGAGCGTGTCGATGAGCGTGTCGAAGGGTTGACATTTCAGTCCTGTTATTATAATTTGCTTCCATCCTAAGGAGGCTGAGGAGGGAGATTATGAATTACAAGACATTTGTAGAACAGCAGATTGCTTCGATTAGGGAATCGGTAGGCAATGGCATTGCAATCAATGCGCTCAGCGGCGGTGTGGACAGCTCGGTCGTCACAGTGATTGGATACCGTAGCCTTGGCGAGCGGCTCAAGACCGTTTTCATTGATAACGCCCTCATGCGAAAAGGGGAACCAGAACGGGTTGTCAAAGTCTTTGCCAGGATGAAGATTCCTGTACAGCTGGTGGATGCACGAACGGAATTTTTAAATGCTCTAAAAGGATTGACCGACCCCGAGGAGAAACGTAACGCCGTCACTAACACCTTCTATTCCAAAGTCTTTGGAAGACTTGTCCGTGAGACCGGGGCTAAGTTTTTGCTACATGGAACCATCCTCACAGACATTGAAGAGACCGTCGCAGGCATCAAGCGCCAGCACAACATTCTTGCACAACTTGGTATTGATCCTGAGAAAGAGTATGGCTATAAAGTTCTGGAACCTCTTCAGACACTCCGTAAAGATGGGGTAAGAAAGGTTGCGAAGATTCTGGGCCTCCCTGCTGAAATCACGAAGAGAATTCCATTCCCAGGTCCTGCCCTGGCCACAAGAATTGTGGGAGAGGTCACAGAAGAAAGGCTTGGGATCGTCCGTGAGGCAACAGATATCGTTGAAAAAGAACTCGGAAAGAGCAGGGCCTTTCAATACTTGGCGGTTCTTCTCAATGACAAGGCTACCGGAATCCGGGAAGGAAAGCGCGAGTTTGGACAAATTATCGTGGTTCGCTGCATCAACAGCGTGGATGCAAGGACAGCAACGGTTACCAAAATCCCCTGGGATAAGTTAAACCGTATCAGCAAGCGCATCACATCCATCAAGGGTGTGAATCGTTGCCTTTATGACCTTACGCCCAAACCCCCTGCTACCGTTGAATATATCTGATTTTTTTGGAGGAAGTCCTTTTTCTTGTTTTGTATAGGTGCTTTGGCGATCTCTGAGGAAGTGGCAGAGGTATTTTCTTGCCCCCAAGTTTCACTCCGTCGCACCACTCTCTTGCATTTTGAAACATTTGAATCCATGGGGATTCCTTGGCCCCATCGTTCAGATCACCGGGACACCACGGCCATTGCCATTTCAAGAAGGATCGCTCTGGATGCGGCATCATTGCCAGATGTCGCCCGTCGGGCGTACAAAGTCCCGTCATACCGAAAGGTGATCCATTTGGATTAAAAGGATAGCCTTTTGAAACCTTCCCATCCATCCGGCCTTCATCATCGACGAAGGCGACCGGAACAAGTTTTCGGCTGATGACCTCGTCCATCAGGGCTGGGTCGGGGAAGTGAAGTCTGCCTTCGCCGTGAGCGACCCATATTCCGAGTGTCGAATCGGTCATGCCTTTAAACATGATCGCCGGACTTTCCAAAATCTTGACCGTTACCCAGCGAGATTCAAACCGCCCGGAGGTATTTTGAACGAACCTGGGTTGCTGATGATCGGGGATCCCCCGCCAGGGTACCCATCCGAGGAGTGCGAAGAGCTGACAGCCGTTGCACACACCTAAAGAAAATGTATCCGACCTGTGATAGAAATCGTCGAATATTTTCCTCAGCCTTTCATTGAATCGGATCGCTGCAGCCCATCCTTTGGCGCTTTCTGGAACATCGGCGTAAGAAAATCCTCCAACCGAAACGAGTCCTCTGAAGCGGTCGAGCGTCATTCGTCCACTGATCAGGTCGGTCATGGTGACGTCCCAAGGGCTGAACCCTGCCTGGTAAAAAGCAGCCGTCATCTCACGGTCACCATTGCTTCCTTCTTCCCGGAGAATGGCAACTGCCGGCTTGTTCTTGGCTTCGAGAATAGGTCGTGGTGTCGGTTTGGGCTTAAAAGGAATCACATAGCTTGGTCCTTTGCGGTCGAAGATATTCTTTCGCTCCTCGTCCGCACATTGAGAATTCATCTGAAGGCGCTCGATGTGATAGGAGGTTTCTTCCCACCATCCGCGGATGATACGCATGTCAGACTCAAAAACCTTTTGCGAATGATAGGTCACAAGAATCTTCTTTTCCTCTCTCGTCTCTCCGATAATGCTCGGGCTTAGATGAAAGGAATAAAGAATTTCCAAGACTTTCCGAACGTCATTCACATGACACTCGACGACGGTTCCCAATTCTTCAGCAAAAAGCCTTTCAAGGGGACTCCACGGACCTTCCATTCGGATTCTCAAGCCGCAGTTTCCTGCAAAGGCCATTTCCAGAAGCGTCGTGATGATGCCCCCATCGCTGATGTCATGTCCTGCGAGAATTAAATTCTCTGAGATCAACTTCTGGATTGCACTGAAGGCATGCTTCAGCATTTCGGGATCATCCACGTCGGGAGATTCGTTCCCGACTTGTCCATAAACCTGCGCCAGAGCCGAACCTCCAAGCCGGGCTTGTTGCTTGGAGATGTCAATGAAAATGAGCTGGCTGTGCCCTGGACTTTTGATATCCGGAGTAACCACCTTCGTGATATCGGGCATCGTCGCATAAGCAGAAATAACAAGCTCACGCGGAGATTTCACGATGTCGTCTCCAACGCGAGTCGCCATGGAAAGACTATCTTTTCCGCCATCCACTGCAATCCCCAACTGGATCATCAGATCCCGCATCGCGCACGCCGCATTGTAAAGGGCTGCCCCTTCGCCGGGAAGTTTGGGTGCCCACATCCAATTGGCCGAACACTTTATATCTTGCAAGCGACTGATTTGGGCCCACACGATGTTGGTCAGCGCTTCTCCAACGGCCATCCGGGCGCCCGCCTTGGGATCGACCAGCATTTTAACCGGTTGCTCGCCAATCGAAGTCACTGCTCCCGTCAATCCGAAATGGCTTTGGGCGATCACTGCCAAATCGCCAACCGTGAGTTGAAGCGGGCCGCAACATTGCTGTCGCGCAATCAATCCCGTAACACTACGGTCCACCTTATTGGTAAGGAATCTCTTTGAACCGACGGCAAGGTTGCGAAGCACACGGGACAACGCCTCTTCCACCGACAAATCAGCCGGCAATTCAAGAAGTGTGAGTGAATGTTCACTCTTCTCATTCTTGAAAGTCTTCTGCGGCATGTTGCCCAGAACTTTGGCCAGATTGAGATTGACGGGCGTTGAACCATCTTTCTCATCGTGGACAACGAAGCGGCCGTCTCCTGTCACTTCTCCGAGGGTTTCGCAATTGACCTTTTCCCTTTCGCAGATGGATTTGAATTCTACCATTCTCTTCGGGTGGATCAAGAAACCGCATCGCTCCTGGTATTCGGCGATCCAGATTTTGAGGACGGATAAGGTCGGATCGCCAAGTTTGATGCGCCTCAGTTCGATTTTGCCTCCGGCCTTTTCGACAAGCTCCTTCAGGACATTGGCAGGTCCGCCGGCTCCCTGATCGTGGACACTGACGATAGGATTATGATCGCCCATCTCGATGCAAGCTCTGACGACGCGGTTCATCTTTTGTTCCATTTCCGCATCGCCGCGCTGGACCGCATTAAAATCAAGCTCTTCTTCATTCTCGCCTTGAAGCTTACTTGAAGCCGAACCTCCGCTGACACCAATACCGTAAGCGGGACCACCCACCTGAACGATCAGAAATCCTTTTTTTGCCTCGCCCTTTTCAGTATGACTATCATCAATTTGTCCGATGCCCCCTGTGAACATGATCGGCTTGATCCATGCCCACCGCTCGCCACTGGGAAACTTTTGGTCAAAGGATCTTGTAAAACCAACAATGACGGGCTCTCCGAACTTGTTACCGTAATCGCTCGCCCCGTCGCTTGCTCTGATTTCGATCGTGAGAGGAGAAGCCAGATTCGACAGATAGACTGAATTCTTATCCTCCCAGGGAAGATCGTAGCCCGGGATCAGCAAGTTGGCGACACAATACGCCGCTGTCCCGGCAACCACCAAGCCTCCTTTTCCTGTCGCCTGGACATCGCGGATCCGTCCGCCCGTGCCGGTTTCAGCGCCGGGGAAAGGAGCCACGCCAGTGGGAAAATTGTGCGTCTCCGCAGTGAAAATGATGTGGTACCGGACCTTCTGCTTCTTGAAGGGCGCTGGTTTCCCGGGTTGTTCTGGGAGAATCGTCCAGCAGTCATATCCCTTAATCCCGCTCGAATTGTCCTGGAAGGCGATTATGCTGTTGGATGGATTCGCTTTTAAAGTCGACTTGACGATATCCAGAAGCGTTTCCGGCATCACCACACCGTCGATCACCTGCTTCCCTTTGAAATAGCCGTGCCGCGAGTGTTCGCTGTTGGCGTTATCCAGATCCCTTATTTCAACGATCGTAGGATTTCTTCCTTCTTCTTTGACAAAGTAATCATAGTAGAGATTTCTGTCCCACTCATCCATCGCAAGACCTGGTATTTCCAAAAGAGCGTTCGAGCCCTTTTCCAGCATAGGAATCTCGAAAACAGGTTCCGGCAGAATTCCGGTCTCGAAAGTTTGCAAAGGTTGGTCATACGGGCATTCAGTCATTCGATCATGATGCTCCCGAATAAAACGGCCAATATCAGCGTCTGAGGAAAGGAGATATCGCCGGGAACGTTCTATACGGGTCACCTTTTCGAGGCCGCAGGTTTGGCAAATGGCGACGATATTGGTTGAATAGGCCGTCGCAAAATTCATACGCGGGCCGAGTTCGACCACATGGCGTGCATCAGGGTTGACCGGTTTCGTAGATAGGCTTTCCGATACAAAACCATCGGCTAAGAGCTGTCCTAAAATCAGAAGCTCATTCGAATTCAAAGGTGCGGAGGTTTCTACATTGAAGCAGTATTGGAGTGTCTCACTTTTGCCCAAGAAAAAGTGTAACATCCCTGCCATCCTTTCCTAACAAGAAAACAAAAGTGTCAGTGTGAGTGTCAGCAAATAGCCCAAGAAATATCAGATCCTCGGCAAATGCTAATTTTCATGGTTCGAGGGTGACTGCCGCCATGGGCACTAGTAAAAGAGTCTTCGGGGCGTATCCCCTTTGTAAAGGACGTGACCATTGCTAAGGTAAATATGCCGGTGAGTGACCAGGTTTAGAATATAACTTTGCCAAGCACGTTCTTTTTCGTTAACCCTTTTAGCCAGTGACTCGGCATCATCCTCCGGTCTAATCAGTACTGGCATTTGAAAGATAATCGGACCATGATCATAGGCTTTCTCGTCAACAAAATGCATGGTCACCGCGCTCTGAGTAATTTCGCCTCGATGATAGGCCGCCATGACGGCTTCGTGGACATAATGCCCGTACATCCCTACTCCGCCAAACCGTGGCAGGGGTCCTGGGTGTATATTTACGGTTCTGGCAGGTTCGAGTCCTCTTACAAACTTCAACCACCCGGAGCACATCACAAAGTCAGCTTGATATTTTTCAACGAATGCCCGGTAAGCTTTGGCATCACAGGGTCCTGGCCAATACTCAAAAGGAACATGAAGTGCATCCGCTTTTCTGCGAACTCCTCCATTTTCATGGTTAGAAATGACTCCGATGATTTGGGCGTCGAGGACCGGCGGATTCGTTCGGGAGAATTCGACCAATTCCTGGAACCCGGAGCCTCCCCCCCTGGGATCGCCACTCGCAAAAACTAAGACCTTGACGGTTCCGCCGTTTGACTCCATAGTCCCTCCGCGTTAGGAATGTGGATCTTGTGGCCATCGACTCACCTTTCCGATGTTATTAAACGGAAAAAGCTACCCCCCCTGTTCCTGCTTCGCTATCCACATAAGCAGGATAAATCATTTGCGAAAAAAGTCAACCCATCCGCTACCAGATCGGTGATGCCCAAACCCTCTTCCACATCAGCCACATAGTAATTCCCAGCATCTATGGATTAAGAATTAAGTGAAAATTTGGATTTGACTATTGACTTTCATGATAGCTGTCGACTTTATATGAATTTTCCAATCTCAAGCGAAGAAGTCTTTCTATTTTGTGAGACTCAACAAGAAGCCTTAGTCGTTGTGATGTGGGGGCAGAGTTTGCCTGATTGCCATGAGCGAAGCCGTATACCAAAGAGAAAAAGAGAAAAGGATGAATTGCAGCTTTGTAAGACTCACTGCCCCTGGGAGGTCAGCCTGCTGGACGTCGCAGCCTGTCGTCTTCTCAGAGGCGCTTATTCACACCGGGCTTCGTCCGAGCCTCAGGTCCTTCAGCATATCTTCAATCATCCTTACATGCTTGTTCTCTTCATCTTTGAGCTTTTCGAGCAATCTCCTTACCGTATCGATTCGACACTGCTCTGCGAGTCCAGCGTAGAACTCACGGGACCGGCGCTCCTTTGTTAAAGCGGCGTTCAGTATCTGATCTGGAGTGCTCAAAGGTCGGGTATCGCGCATGCCGTCGCCTCCTTTCGGCTTTTCTTCCGCTCGAACATTATTTTCTTGTCCTTCTCCAATTTTTCCATAAAGTTCAGATCCCCATTGGAATAATATTATACAGAATCCATTAAAGATGAATGATTCGGAGGGACCTCGCGCGTATCGTCATGATCAAATATGGCTGGTAATATACACCCTTTTTAAAGTTTAAGTAAGTGAAATATGAGTCAGAGGAAGTCGATTGGTACTCCTTCATTTAACGCGGGAACATCTGCGAAATTTGTGCTTGACATCTTCAAATGAAATAGCGAAGGTGTTTCTATGTCTTCATTCCTCATCCGTGGTGCGTTGGCAATCGATGGTTCCGGGGGAGAACCCTTTCGAGGCGATATCGCCGTAAAGAATGGATTGATCACAGAGGTCTCACCGTCAATAAAAGGTGGAGGAAAAGCGGTCATCGAAGCGGATGGGCTCGTGGCCGCCCCGGGTTTTATCGATATCCACTCCCATACCGATCTCACCATCTTTAAACACCCCCTTGCCGAAAGCAAGGCATTGCAGGGAGTGACGACCGAGGTGATCGGTAATTGTGGAATCGGTGCCTTTCCCGTGAATCCTGAGCGAAGGGCTGTTCTTCTCGACTACCTGAAAGTGCATGAATTTCATCTCCCTTCCAATGGGTTAAGCTGGAGTAATTTCACCCAATATGCAAACCAGTTGGACCGTATCGGTCTCGGGCTAAATTTAGCTCCCTTAGGGGCCCATGGGGCGCTGCGCATCGCCGTTTTAGGCGCGGAAGATCGCATCCCTAGTGATGAAGAACTTGAAAGGATGAAGAACCTCCTGGCCGATTCCCTTGAACAGGGGGCCTGGGGACTCTCCACGGGCTTGATCTATCCGCCGGGAAGTTTTGCCAAGACAGAAGAACTGGAGGCCCTCGCTAAAATCGTAGCCCGTTATGGAGCTATCTACGCCAGTCACATCCGAGGCGAAGGGGTCACACTGATGGAGGCTCTGGACGAAGCCGTTCGCATCGGAAGAAAAGGGGGTGTCAGAGTAGAAGTCTCTCATTTAAAAGCGCTAGGGAAAGACAACTGGGGCCGGGGAAAGGAAGCCCTTTTAAAATTAGAAAAGGCGCGTCGGGACGGGGTGGATATTTCCGCCGATCAATATCCCTACGAAGCGACAAGCACTTCACTGACCGCTTTGGTTCCCCCATGGGCTCATGCAGGCGGCGTCGGCGAGCTTTTAAAGAGGCTCGCTTCTCCTAAGACGGCGGAACGACTTCAGGCGGAGATTCTTCGCGAAATCGACCAGCGAGGCGGCCCGAGCCGGATTGTCATTGCCGGAATAGGCTCGGTAAAGAATATCAGTCTCTCCGGAAAAAATGTTGGCCAGATCGCTGAACTCTGGAATTGCGCACCGGAAATAGCCGTGAAGCGACTTCTCTTGGAGGAAGAGGCAGCCGTGGGAGCGGTCTATTTCTCATTATGGGATGAAGATGTGGCTGCCATCCTCTCCAGCGATCAGGTGTCCGTCGGTTCGGATGGGATGGGGATGAAAGCAGAAGAAGATTTCGGAAAATCAACCCATCCCCGCTCCTACGGGACATTTCCCAGGATACTGGGCGTCTATGCGCGGGAAAAGCGAACCCTCTCTATGGCAAGAGCCATTCATAAAATGACAGGACTGGTTGCCAGCCGGGTGGGATTAAAAAACCGCGGCTTGATCAAACCGGGATTTACGGCAGATCTGGCCTTGTTCGATCCCCTCACGATTCAAGATCGATCGACCTTTGATCGTCCCCATCAGTACGCTACCGGTGTGGTCTACACATGGGTTAACGGTTGCCCTACCGTTCAAGAGGGAGTCGTCACGGGGAATTCACCGGGAAAGGTTTTGCGGAAAAGAGGGGTTTCATCCCATTCATGAAAGCTTGTTTGATGAAAGGAGGATGACCCGATGGGAGCAGAAGCTGGATTCAACGTATGGTGGGGCTTACTGGGCCTTTTACCCCTCGTGGTTTATATCATCCTCGTTTTCCGGGATGTGGATCCCCTTCCAGCCACAGCGATTTGCGTCTTGATCGGAGCGATCCTGACGCACCAGAGCCTCATTTCCTTTGGTGAGGTCTTGGCCAAGGCGATGGGTTCTTTTCTGGCATTGGTTGGTTTGATTATCATGCTTGGCCGTGGGCTGGGGGAAGTCCTGACGGAAACCAAGGTCAGTCACACCCTTGTCCATAAGATTATTTTTGGAATCGGGATCGATACGGAAAAGAAGGCCATGCTTGGAACCATGTTAGCCTGTATGGTGGTCATCGGTCTCTTGGGGACGATGGCAGGAGGCAATGCGATTCTTGCTCCGATCGTCTTGCCCATTGCCGCCTCCGTGGGATTGTCGCGGAGCACGGTGGCTGTTATCTTTCAAGCCGTGGGAGAGGAGGCCTTGATCCTCGGACCTTTTACACCCCCGGTCGTGACCCTTCTCGGTTTAACCAAAATTGGCTATGGCGAGATGATATTATTTGCTGCCGGGCCTATTGCTCTAATCACATTAACTGCGTCCTGGTTCATGCTCCAGAGGATCCAGCGGCGAACAAAAGAGATCAACCCCTATGAACGTTTAGAGGGCGTAGAACGGTTTGTCCCGACCTCCCGGAGCAGGCGGGCGACGAAAACCTTTGCCGTTCTCTTCCTGGCGGCAGTCGCTTACGGGATCATCGCTAAAGCGGCAACCTCTTATGTGATCGTAGTCATGCTGGGACTTGCCGTGACTACCGGCCTGGTGGGTGGATTAAAGTTTGATCATATTCTTAAACTGATTGTGAAGGGGATGGCCGGGAATGTGGGGCTCTTCTTTCTCTTCGTGATCCTTGACCCCTTCATCAATTTTATAGAGCTTGCCGGAGGTTTTAAGGCCCTGACAGTCATTCTTAAACCTTTGGTCGATCTCGGGGGAAAGACAGCCATCGTTATCCTGGGGGGCCTCATCGGAGCTTTTGGTATTTCAGGAGCCACGGTGGCAACGCTCAATGTGCTCCATTCCATGTTTAACCCATTGCTGAACAAGCTGGGTGTTTCTATGCTGGCCTGGTCCGTGGCACTGATCGTCGCGACAAGAGTGAGCAATTTCATTTACCCAGGGGCCAACATGTTCAGCTCCTTGGGATTTGCCGAGACGAAAGACATCAAATCCATGTTGAAAAACGGCTGGGTCGTCGCTGCTTGCCAGATCCTTTTCTTAGTCATTTACAGCCTGCTTTTTGCATGAATGAGGACTTCATAAGAATAAAGAATGTTTTGTTTCAAAATACAGACTTCACCTTATATACTCTCAAAGAATCCTGAAAGAAAATACTTCATAGGCAGACATCTTTCCAAAACCGGTCGCTGGTTGGGCGCCCAAAGAGATATCGTTCTGTTCAGTGGAAAAAAACGGGACTGTTCCGCTTCATCGGAACGTATTTATTAATAACCAACAAAGGACGGTGATGTCATGAGTAAGAGAGGCTTTATTATTGGAGGAAATTTAATCATCTTGGTACCTTCCCCTCGTCTCCTATCGGCAGAGGCCTTTTTCCAATTCCCATTTCATCCACTTGCACCGAAGACCTTACGCCAGCTAATAGGTCAATTCTGATTGTAGTTCGGTTGCCTGTGACAAATTTGGCCACCCTCCTGCAAATATGTCGATCAATATGGAAGGTAGAAATCCACGTAGTTGTATTAAGTCTCTGAAATCATGTATGTATTTTCAAGCAGACCCTTTGGCTTAATTTTTGCTTAAATTAAATAAGGCTCGGATACAAGAATTTTTTGGTGGAATTGAATATGATTCTTACGAGAATTAGAAAATTGCTTGTCCCTCTTGCAACTATATTCATCCTGCTGTCTATGGGTGGAAATGTTTCGCCCGTCTATGCCTCCCCAACGATTGCAACCGTTCAGAAGGCAAGTGGAATGGCGGCGATTGTCAGACAAGGGCAGACGATATCTGCAACCGTCGGTCTAAAGATATGGGAAAATGATACACTTCGCACCGGTCCTGACGGATTCATTGGTGTGATATTTAGTGACGAGACTCTTTTGTCATTGGGACCAGAGAGCGCCTTGGTCATTGATAGGTTTGTGTTTGCTCCAAGGGAAGGAAAATTCTCGATCGTTCTCAGGATGATAAGGGGAACTGCAGCCTATCTTTCGGGGCTCATCTCCAAGCTTGCACCGGACTCAGCACATTTTGAAACCCCCACTGCTTCCATAGGCATTAGAGGAACGAGATTCGTCGTGAGGGTCGAAGGGAAGTAGGCAAAGAGACGCCCGCCACTCAAGAAAACTGGGAATACAGATGAAGCAGTGGAGAAATGTTCTTTTTGTTTTGATCTTTTTTTGCCTTCTAAGTGGATGTGCTGCATACCGAGCAAAGCGAGATCTGATCGTCCTCTTACCTGATCCGGATGGCAAGGGAGGTGTCATCACGGTGACGACCAAGGGAGGCTCTCAGATACTTGACAAACCTGGATACGGAATCGAATTTGGAGATCTCAATAAGCCGCCGGTCGCTCCCCAACCCGTAGAAGAAAAAAAAATCAACGATGTCTTTGCACCAGCCCTCTCGGTGCTACCGGATCCAGCGAGCCGATTTATCTTATTCATTCTGTACTTTGAGCGTAATACGACTAAACTCACCCTTGAATCCAACGACTTACTGGCCGAAGTCCAGAAGACTATAAAGAGCCGTAAATCAAACGAAGTGTACGTAGTGGGTCATACTGATCTTGTGGGAACAGAGGCTTACAACGACAGACTCTCCTCAAGGAGGGCAAACTACGTCCGAGATATGCTCGTTTCGGGTGGCATTAAACCGAAAACGCTGTTTGTTTCATTTTATGGCAAAGCAAGGCCCTTGGTGCTCACCAAAGATGAAGTCCCCGAACCCCTTAACAGGAGAGTCGAAGTCATTGTCAGATAACAGGGGTCAACTCGTTTTTTTTGGAAAGGCACACCATTTTTTGATTGGAGACAATTAAGGAGTGGCTCGTTGGCCACTCTCTCGCTATTGATCGTGATTCATTTGGATCGACGTGTTGGAAAATGGTGATCTTAGCTTTTTTATGTAGTCTAAACGCATGGCGGACTCGGAAAGCAGGAAACTTATTACTAGGAGAGATCGAAGAAACAGGTCACCTGTCCTACTCTATGGTATCCTTTTTTCAGTTCTACTTTTTTTTATAAATCTTGCCAAACCCACCTTTACTGACTTCCTTCATGATCGAGTTTACGACTCCCTGCTGTCCGCCCACACAGGGAAGCCCTCTTCTGTTCCTGTCATCGTTGACATAGATGAAAAAAGCCTCAAACAATACGGCCAATGGCCATGGCCGCGCTATCGGATCGCAATCCTGGTGGACAAACTCAGAAATCTTGGGGCTTTGAGCATTGGCCTTGATATGCTATTCGCAGAAGAGGACAGAACTTCGATTCATTCGATAAGAAGGGAGATTCTGCATGACTTTGGAGTCGATCTCGGGTTCAAAGAGATTCCCCAAGGGCTCAGAGACAATGACCAGAGGCTAGCGGAGGCTCTTTCAAGAGGCCCCCTTCTGTTAGGTTATCAATTTCTCTTCGAAGAAGGTTCTGATTCGGAGGACTGTCTGTTACATCCATTACGTGTCAACAAAATAGGACACGACAAGGCAGAAAGGGATTCACCACTGTTCATTCATGCCCGTAGTGTATCCTGTAACCTAAAGATGTTTTCCGAGGCTGCGGCTGGATCCGGTTTCTTCAATGTTTTGCCGGACTCGGATGGCATCCTGAGACGCGTACCCTTGATCATTGAACACGGAGGCAAATTGTATCCAAGCCTCGGGTTGGTAACACTGATGAAGGCCCTGGGTGTACGCGACGTCCTTCTGAAGACCGACACGAGTGGTGTGGAGTCATTATATCTAAACCAAACAGCTGTCCCCCTTACCTCAAAAGGGAGTATGCTGATCCGTTTTCGCGGGAAAGGTAAAACCTTCGACTATGTCTCAGCGGCAGACATCCTGTCCGATCGCATCCCGGATGGGAAGATACAAGGGAAAATAGTGTTCGTCGGAACCTCTGCGTCGGGATTGAAAGAGCTCAAGTCCACCCCTTTCGATCCCGTTTTTCCGGGGGTGGAGGTTCACGCAACCGTTGTTGATAATATCCTAAAAAAGGATTTCCTCTCTCGACCGAAATGGGCCGCGGGCCTGGAGTCTGTAGGAATGTTAGTATTAGGCTTGCTTTCCGCTTTTATTCTGGCTTGGACTGGAGCCAGTTGGAGTTCACTTTTCCTTGGAGTCGTCGCAGTGGGCGTGTGGCAGGCCTCGGTGTGGATGTTTCGAAACGAAGGCATCTTCATTTCACCGGTTTTACCCTTGATCGTCTTGGCGTGTAATTTCTCCCTCATTACTTCCTTCAGATTCTGGCAGGAGGAGAAGAGGGTGAAAGAGCGAACTCGCGAGCTTGCAATGGTTCAGGAGGCAACCATTGAAAGCATGTCCTCGCTGACCGAAACGCGGGATCCGGATACAGGTGGGCATATTAAGCGCACTCAGAACTATATCCGGCTTCTCGCCGACTACTTGAAAAAACAACCCAGATTCATTCGATTCCTGGATGATGAAGCCATCGACCTGTTGTGCAAGTCCGCCCCGCTCCATGATATCGGCAAGGTCGGGGTTTCAGATAGAATCTTGCTGAAGCCCGGCAAACTGACCGAGCAAGAATTTGAAGAAATGAAACAACATACGGTTTACGGCCGCGATACCATCCTTGTTGCCGAAAGAAAGCTTGGAAATACTTCCTTTCTGCGGATTGCTCGTGAAATTGCTTACACCCACCATGAACGGTGGGACGGGTCTGGATATCCGGAGGGTCTCAGGGGAGAGCAAATTCCAGTACCAGGCAGACTCATGGCTTTGGTCGACACCTACGACGCGTTGACGAGTAAACGGGTCTATAAATCCCAGATCCCTCATGAAAAGGCCGTCCAAATAATCATCGAAGCAAAAGGGACACAGTTTGATCCAGCCGTGGTTGACGCCTTCTTAGAGGTCACAGAGGATTTCCGTCGGATCGCGCTGAGATATGCTGACGCTTAGAGAGAAAATTGGCAGAGAAAGCATTTTTCGCAATTTCCATTTTATCCTTCCAAAAGGATGATCAGGGCAAAACCTCCCGGCCCCACTTTTTGATGATAGGTACACCTAAAAGCCTACATCCGAAAATAGAGGATCCTGTAAAAATCGGAGGTTTCTTTCACTCATCACATCCGCACACAGGGTCAGCCATTTTTTGAATTTGATGGCAAGGAGGATGTTTTCGTCCCCCGACTCTCTTCAGAGCGAGAGGGGAAAAAATTCGTTAGTACCTATGGTGCATATCGTCCCGATCGTAACGGTGCGAATCATCCCTATCGTGGTAGTGCCGGTCATCACGATCGCGATAGTAATCCCGATCATGATGTATATAGCATCCGGTCAGAGCTGATATCGAGAACAATACGATGATTAACCATTTTATAAGCCATGCCAGAAAACCCCAGGCTTTCAAGCCTGGGGATGAATGGCATCCTTTCGGAGCGAGCCAGGTAGAACCTGGCGAAGCGGAGCAAAT
>Ga0315282_10002130_pt1 | contig 36879 bp, 29 predicted proteins | sample YL17G07_20_MG_FD_203693 | JGI IMG/M metagenome (GOLD analysis project Ga0315282, IMG submission 203693) | Sediment microbial communities from Yellowstone Lake, YNP, Wyoming, USA - YL17G07_20 | ecosystem: Environmental > Aquatic > Freshwater > Lake > Sediment | place: USA: Wyoming | collected... | reverse complement strand
CCTTCACACGGCGGGGGTCAGTGGTTCGAATCCACTAGCGCCCACCATCCCCACCACCTAATTACCAACGACTTACCGGCAGGCGGTAAGTCGTCGTTGCATACAACGTGAAAGGGACGGGATTGACCGTGTTGCAAGGCTCTACGTTGAAGTGGAATGCGAGCGGGACGGTGGCGGATGGCAACGTGAACTGCCCATTCGCCTTCACGGACAGCACGGCGGCGCCATTTCACAGCGAAAACATCGCCGGCGACGCGATCCTCGTTACCTACCACGCGACGGTGTGCGACATCGCGTTCAGCGGCGACTATCTGATGAAGCGCAAGTAGAACGGGCTCTGCAGGCGCTCAGGGCACGATTCGAATCGCAGCGAGCATCTTCTCCTGCCTGTCACTACGCCGCGCGCACACCTCGATTAGATAGTCACCTGGCGCCAGCGGCGCAAGCGCGACTTCGGCACTCGCCAGGCGCAATCCATTATCTTCGCGCTGCGCGATCGCGGCCGGCACCGCCAGCGCCTGGCCCTTGCGGTCGAGCACGCGGGCCGACACGGAATCAGCAGTCACGCTCAGTGGAACATCGAGGCGGACGCGCTCGGCCCGCCGGAACCGGAGATCGGCCGTGGGTTGGAACCCCGGGCCGCTGAAAGGCCCGCGCCGGAACACGAGCGGCTGGCCGAGAATTGCAGCGGCGCCATCGCTTGCAGCAGGCACGGCGATGCGCACCTGTTCGCTCGCTTCGGCGCCGCCGCCTATCCTGCCCTGGACCTTCGCCCGGACCAGGTACTCGCCGGCAATGAGCTGCGCGGGCAGGTACAAGACGAAGCCGCGGGCGGTCGCAGACAGCGACGCCTGCCCGGTCGCGACCGTCCGTCCATCGCCCGACATGACAGCGATCGACGCCTCTGCCCCGCTGCTCCACGCGACCTCGCGCGCCGCCGCCACGTCGAGATCCCCTGCTACCCACACGACTTGACGCGCCGCCTGCGCGCCGACCGCGGTCTGCCAGGCAACGCCTGCAGCCAGATGAAATGGACGACCCGAACGGATGACGCCGAGCGACGCCAGCGCGCCTTCGCGCGATACCACCTCGGGATCCATCGCCGCGGCCGCGGCCCGGCGCGCAGCCAATTCCGCCTCGGTCGGTGCCAGGTACCCCCGTCGCGCGCGTACCGTGACGCCGGGTCGTTTCACGCGGACGGTGATCTTCCGGAAGGTGCCATCGGCTTTCGCGTTGGTCGAGTAGTAGCCGAGCAGGTAGTAATCAGACAGGTCGTCGGCGATCTTCTTCAAGCCGCCCGTCATGTCGTTGGTCTCGGTCATCCTCCCGTCGGTGGCCGTCGCCAGGCTGCGCAGCGCCTCCAGTCGTTCACGCATGTCGGTCGAATCGGCGAGCAGGTTCTTGTCGGCAGGAAGCGTCGTGAGGTTGCTCGGCGTCTGCGGCAGATCCTTGTAGTCCATCGGCGTGCCGAACACCGCAAGGCCGCGCGGGTCGATCGGATAGAAGCTGGTGTTCGTGCGATTCGCCTCGTCCATCAGCTGGCGATACATCATGTCGTTGTCGGTGTGGGCGATGGTGGACCGGGCCGATTCGCACTGCTGCCAGTCAACGGTCATATAGGTGCGCGGGTCCGTGCCGGCGTGCAGCTTGCCATCGGTGCCGACGTAGATGCCTTTTCCCTGCGGCGCCTCGGCAGGACAGCCGCGCGAACACACGCGCGCCAGCGGCTTCGCCAGCTGCTGGTCCGGCCGGTATCTGGCCCAGCCCTCGCTGACCAGCAGCACAGCTTTCCGCTCCTCGCGCAGCTCGCCGAGGCGCGTCACGAGACGACGCAGAACGTCGAGCGTGCGGGCCTCGCGGTGGCGCCGCACCATGTCGGGGAGAATGCCGTCGTAGCAGTGGAACTCACAATCGGGCGGGTAACAGATGCCCCAGCGGTTCTCTTCAGGGTCGAGATCCATCCAGTCGAAGCGCCGTCCCCAGACGTTGCTGACGAGAGCCTCGAAGTTCTGCGGCCGCCGGGTAAAGGACAGCTGCTCGACGTCGAGTTCCGGGGTAAGCACGGCGAACAGGTCGTTGGCGCCGACGGCACGGTCGAGAAAACTCACCAGCGCGCGATCGATGCGCGTGGTACCGAGAGGACCCGACTTCGGCATTGGAGGCTTCGTCGTGCTGCCCGGGGCCCATATGCTGCCGTCGTGCGACACCGACATTTCCGTCACGTGATAGGTATCGAGAAACAGCACGAACAGACGGTTGCGCGCGTCCGCCGCCATCTGGTTCGCTTCGCGCAGGTTGCGCGGTTCAACCCGCTCGGCGGTGATGTCCCCCGGCTGCACGACGATATGCTCGAAGCTGTCTACCCGCTGGGGCGCGCCGTCTTCGAGGATCTCGAAGTCGTTCCTGACGAGGTCCGCGACGGGCTTGCCGTCCACGGTGGGATACGCGTCCACGCGAACGAAATTGATGCCGGCACGAAACGTCGGCTGCTGCGGCGCGGAGGGCCCTTCGACTCGCGTGCGTCTCCGCTCGCTCAGGGCAGGCGCCTGGGCCGCAAGGGCGGTGGCAACAATGACCGCGAGAAGGACCGCCACGGAAGGGCGCATAGAATGCGGCTGAAGGCGGCAGGTGAGGACAGTATAGCTCAGGAAAGAGTCACTTCGCCTTGAGGATCCTGAAGTTGACGTAGCGCGAGACCCATTCCAGCTTCTGCGTGTCCGACGTGTAGGTCTCGCGAATCTCGGTCGGCACCCACAACCCGCCCAGGTCCGCGGTCGGCGCGTAGGCGACCGCGATCTCCGCGTCGGCGTCCTCCGTGTTCAGCCGCATCGTGCTGCGCACGACACGCCCCAGATCCGGCTCGATCCACAGCGTGCCCTCGAGCGGAAGCGGAGATTTGTTCGGGCCGGCGAAGATCGTCGGCGTCTCGCGTTCCGTGTACACGACCCGCCACACGCGGGTGCCCGCAATCTGTTCCTCGGCTTCCTGTCGGAAGTAGAACCGGTTGCGATTGGCCGGCTCCAGGAGCGCCAGCGCGAAGGTGGGAACGTCCATGTTGCGCTCGCCGAACCCCAGGTTGTAGCGCGCGCTCTCGGTCATGATCTGCGCCGCCTGCTGCAGCGCGGTCGCCGGTGTGTCGGCGAACAGCTTTGCCAGCCGTCCGGTGCGCGGCCGGACCGCGGTGCCGTCCAACTCGAACGGGTCACGGAAGTGCAGCCACCCCGGAGGGCCGCCACCCCTGACCAGGACGTAGTCGGACGTCATCCGCCGGCGCTTGTCGATGAACCAGTCCTCCCGGTTCCGGGTGACGCCGTTGATGACCACCGGCGCCGTCTTCCACTTCGACAGCGTCTGGTCGGACTGCTCGTCGCACGCCAGCAACGCGATCCGCCCCTCGTAGTCCACGACGAACTCGCCCGCGCGCACCAGCAGCGCGACCAGTTCCGGCGTCACGGCCTCGAGCTCCGGCACGATCGGCGTCGCGCGTTCGGCCCGCCTGGCCGCGCGCGCGGCCCGGCTCAGGGGCGCGGTTCGCGTCGCCTCGGCGCGCTTCACCCCCGGCTTTTCCGGTTCGATCACGTAGCGCCGCCGCGACCGCACCTCCACCCCGGGTCGATTGACCTTCACGTCCACGGCGTGCGGTCTGCCATCCCGGTCGGCCGCCTCGACCTCGATGCCGAGCAGGTACGAACCGGACATCTCGGTGGCGAGGCGCTCGAAAGCGGACTCGACCTTCCCCATCACGCGCACCAGGGTTCCACCCGCCGCCGACGTCAGGTTTTCGATGCCGTAATCGTTCAGCCGGTCGTCGAACGCGAAGCTGGGCGACAGCGGCCGTTTCACGCTGCCAAGCGACATGTGTTCGAGGTAGAGGGTGTAGAGCGTCACCTGCCCATTGGCGAGCGCCGGCTCCAACGGATCGAAGGACGCGAAGGACGTGCGGGTTTCCGGGATCCCCAGCCCGCCCGACACGAACACCACCGTCTTCGGTCCGTCGATCTGTCGCAACGCGTCAGCCAGGGCGCGCCACGCATCGAGCGACCGCTGCGCCTGCATGTGCCCGTCGAGCGCAACCTGGCGGATGTACATCATGAGAGCCGTCGCGCATTCCGGCCCCTGCCCGGCGCACTCGCGGGCCGTGACCGTCTCGAGCACGGTCGAATCACCCAGCTCGATGTCGTACGCCTCCTTGAGGCCGACGTTGAACTCGGCATCGGGCACCAGTTCGAACGCGCCCGTGCTCATCGTCTCCAGGGCCCGCCGGGCTGCGCTCCGGTCGGCCGTGAACGTCAACGAGGCGGGCAGGCGGGGAATGGTCGCGACAGCCACGCGGTCTGACGCCGGCAGCTGATCGAGAAACCCCTTCGCCGCGCGAAGCGCGGCCATCCCGTCGGCGACGTCCGTGTTGTCGGTGTCGATGACGAGCATCACGTTGCGGCCGGCCTGCGCCAGCGTGGGCGCGCTCAGCGCGTCCAGCACCGCTGCCGTCCGTCCGCTCTTCCCCCGTGCCGGCACGGCGCCTGTGCCGTGGTTGATGTACTGCGCCGACACGATCCTGCGCGGCTTGCGGTCGACAGTGACGCGGAAATCCCCAGGCTTCAGCCCTTCGACAGGCTTCGCCTGCGTGTCGACGACGTTGACGTCGATCGCGACGACCTCGACGCCGGTACGAAACGTCGGTTGCTGCGGCCCGGACGGCGCCTGGGCCGCAAGAAGGGTCACGACAACGACGACAAGGAGGGCGGACAGTCCAAAGCGCATGGAAAAACGGCTGGCTGAAGCGGCAGGCGGCTACAGTATAGCTGAGGAGGCCGAAGGAAAGTAGCGAGTCGGGCGCGCCTCGGGCGCCCCACACGACATTACCGGGGCGGAGCGGGCAGGATCCTGAAATTCACGTACCGCGCGCGCGATTCCAGCTTCTGCGTGTCCGACGTGTAGGTCTCGCGAATCTCGGCGGGCACCCACAATCCGCCCAGATCGGCGGTCGGCGCATAGCTGACGGTGATCTCCGCGTCGGCCTCCTCCATGTTCAGCCGCATCGTGCTGCGCACGACACGCCCCAGATCCGGCTCGATCCACAGCGTCCCCTCGAGCGGAAGCGCAGAATTGTTCGGGCCCGCGAAGATCGTCGGCGAACCGCGTTCCGTGTACTCCACCCGCCACACGGTGGTGCCGCCAATCCGCTCTTCGCCGTCCTTGCGGAAATGGAAGCGCATGCGGTTGGCCGGCTCCAGCAGCACCAGCGCGAAGGTCGGCACGTCCATGTTGCGCTCGCCGAATCCCAGGTTGTAGCGCGCGCTCTCGGTCATGATCTGCGCCGCCTGCTGCAGGGCGGTTGCCGGTGTGTCGGCGAACGCCTTTGCCAGTCGCCCCGTGCGCGGCCGGACCGCGGTGCCGTCCACCTCGAACGGATCGCGGAAGTGCAGCCACCCGGGCGGGCCGCCGCCCCTGACGAGCACATAGTCGGATGTCATCCGCCGGCGCTTGTCGACGAACCAGTCCTCCCGGTTCCAGGTGACGCCGCTGACGACCACCTGGCCGTTCTTCCACTTCGACAGCGTCTGCTCGGACTGCTCGTCGCACATCAACGACGCGATGCGACTCTCGTAGTCGACGACGAAGTCGCCCGCGCGCACCAGCAGCGCAACCAGTTCGGGGGTCACCGCTTCGAGCTCGGGTACGATCGGCGTCAGGCGTTCGGCCCGCCGCGCCGCGCGGACCGCCGGGCTCAGCGGGGCGGTCGAGGTCGCCTCCGCCCGCTTCACCCCCGGCTTTTCCGGTTCGATCACGTAACGCCGCCGCGACCGTACCTCCACCCCGGGTCGGTTGACCTTCACGTCCACGGCGTGCGGCTTGCCGTCCCGGTCGCCCGCCTCGACCTCGATCCCGAGCAGGTACGAACCGGACATCTCGGTGGCGACGCGCTCGAAGGCGGACTCAACCTTCCCTATCACGCGCACCAGGGTTCCGCCCGCCGCCGACGTCAGGTTCTCGATGCCGACGTCGTTGAGCCGATCGTCGAACGCGAAACTGGGCGATACGGGCCGCCTCACCTGGCCCAGCGACATTCGTTCCATGTAGAGCGTGTAGAGCGTCACCTGTCCGTTCGCGAGCGCCGGCTCCAGCGGATCGAACGACGTGCTCGTCTCCGGAAGCCCCAGCCCGCCAGAGACGAACACGACAGTCTTCGGGCCGTCGATCTGCCGCAGGCCGTCGGCCAGGTCGCGCAGCGCATCGAGCGCTCGCTGCGCCTGCATGTGCCCGGCAAGCGCCGTCTGGCGGGCGAACATCAGGAGCGGCGTGACGCAGGTCTGCATCTGGTCGGCCGTGCATGCCGCGCCGCTGGCCTCGGTGTTCGCGGTCGCCAGGCCGGCCGCCGCGGAGGCGGGATCGCCCGAGTAGGCGCACTTGCACTCGCGGGCGACGACGGTCGCCATCGCGCCCGAATCGGCTCGCTCGATGTCGTACGCCTCCTTCAGCCCGACGGTGAACTCGCCGGTCGGCAGGTCGACCGGCGCCGTGATGATCGCGTCCAAGGCCCGTCGCGCTTCGGTCCGATCCGCGAGAAACGTCAAGGAGGCAGGCAGGCGGGGAACGGTCGCCACGCCCACGCGATCCGACGCCGGCAGTTGATCCAGGAAGGCCCTGGCTGCGCGAATGGCCGCCTGGCCGTCGCCGATCTCGATGCTGTCGGTGTCGATCACGAGCATCACGTTGCGGCCGGCCTGGCTCGGTGACGGCGCGCTGAGCCCATCCAGCACTCCCGCCCCGGTGGTGCCGCTCTTTGCGCGTGCCCGCGTGACGCGGATGCCGTGGTTGATGTACTGCGCCGACACGATCGTGCGCGGCTTGCGGTCGACCGTGACCTTGAAATCCTCCGGCTTCAATCCCTCGACGGGCTTTGCCTGCGCGTCGACGACGTTGACGTCGATCGCGACCACCTCGATGCCGCTGCGGAACGTCGGCTGCTGCTGGACGGCCGCGCGGGTGCCGGGCTTGAGCCCGGGGCTCAACAGCGTCAGCGCGAGAGTGCCGAGCAGCATCGTGCGTGCACGCAGGGCGGCAATCCGCACAACTTCTCCAGACAGGCAGAGGCAGGCCGACACACTCAACGGCAGGTACGCAGTCGAAGTATAGCGCTACTCCCCGATTATCTGGATGGTGTAGCGGCGGCTGCGGGGCCGGGTGTCGAATTCGACCAGGACGATCTGCTGCCACGTGCCGAGCAGCAGGCGGGCGTCGCGAAACGGAATGGAGAGCGAGGGGCCGACGATCCCCGCCCGGACGTGGCTCGAGCCGTTGTCGTCGCCCCAGCGCAGGTGATGCTGGTAGTCTCCGGCCCGCGGGGCGATCATTCCCAGCGCTCGATCGAGATCGTGGATGACGCCCGGTTCGAACTCGACGGCCGTCACGCCAGCCGTCGAGCCGGACACGAACACCGTCGCGAGTCCCTGCCGGGCGCCGCTTGCCGCGATTGCCGCCAGCACCTGTTCGGTGACATCGGCCGCGTCGCCCTGTCCACGGGTCCGGACGTCGTGCTCGGTCGTGCGGATCACGGTCTTCCAACCGGAGGGTACGAAACTCCGAGGGTCCGAAGGTCAGACCCTCCGCGACACCACTGTCGGACTTCCGGACGTTCGGACCTTACGAGGTTCGCTTCAGCTGAGCGATGAGCGCCTGCAGCATCTTCGCGTAGCGCGCGTCGGAGTCCTCGAAGCCTTTCATGTACTCTTCCTCGGTGATCTTCTGCGCCTTCCAGTCGCCGTCGAACGACCGGGTCTTACCGGCCATGTCGAAAGTGTCGAACGGCTTGTTCTCGTCGCGTCTGGCCCTCAACCCGTCAGCGCCGAGGTCCATGATCAGGATCTTGGTCTTCGGGTCCGACGCGCTGTTGAGATCCATGTAGATCTCTCTGTAGTCCTTCTTCGCGAGCTTCTCGTTGAGGATCACCGGAACGGAGTACCTGGCCGACACGACCATCAGTTGACCCGGGAAATACAGCGCAGCGACGTACACATCGGCCTGGGAGGTGTCCCTCGCGGCGATGCTGTCCAGCTTTTGCGCATCCAGCAGGCCTGTCAGTTGTTTGGCGAGCGCGGCCGATTGGGGCTCCTGGGCGCGCACGGGCAGGGACGAGAGAGGCACCAGAAAGAGGACTGGAACGAAGAGGCCGAAAAGATGGCGCGCGCTTCTGTTCATGAGTTCCCCCGTCTCAAGTACGAACCGTACGCGGTGTTTCTACCACCGACAGTCCCGGACGTCAATCGAGCGGAGGCAGCGGTCCGGGAGACGCGCGAACCGCACAGCGTCGGCCAGGTTGCGCCGTTCAGCCGATGAAGAGCGCGTCTTCGTCCTCGATGCGCGCCCGGGCGCGCGCCGCCCGCAACTCGCGGAAGGCGGCGACGGCGGCGCGAACGGCGCTGATGATTGCGCGCCCCTCGCGCGCGGGTCCGATGATGGCCGTCTGCACCAGGGTGATGGTTTCGTCCACCCGGCGGGTGAGGTCGGCAAACAGGCGATCGGCGCGCTCCACCTGCGCCGCGGCCAGCGACGAGGCCCGCACCCCGTTCTGGCTCACCTCGGTGAGGTTCGCCACGAGCGGCCTGATCTCGTGCTCGACCTGGCTGGCCAGCGCGTCCACGCGCTTCGCGAGGCGCAGCGCGAAGATGACGACGCCGACCTGCACACCTGCCGTCACGAGCGTGGCCAGCGCGATGACCCCGAGAAAGACGATCGCGGCATCCGAATTCACGCGTTCTCCTTCTCCCGCGTCTCGCGATACGCCTCGCGGCCCCGCTCGATCGCCGAGGCAATCGTCTCGCGCTGGCGATTGAGCACCTCGCGCGTCTGGCGCGCCGTCTCCGATGCCTTCGCGCGGCCCTCACGCGCCTTCTCGCCCAGGAATTCCCGCGTCTCCTGCCCGCTGGCCGGCGCGAACAGCAACGCGACCGCGGCGCCCACGAACGCGCCCACGACGAATGCCGTCAGGATTCCCCCCGCGCCGCTGCTTTCCTCTTTGGCCATGATGGCTTCCTCCGCGCGCCCCCGGGTAGAGGGGACGCGACCACTTATTCTATCCGCAGATGAGCCGGCCTCCTAGCGGCCACCGATCCCCGGTAGTCCGAGGACGGCAGCCGGCAGACCGCCTGTCAATTGACAGGCTGACTGCGGACCACTAGAAAATGCTCACCTTGACGTTCAGGTACTTCTTCGGATCCTTGCGGATGTCGGCAATCAGTCCTTTCAGTTCGTTCACCGCGGAATTCAGGTTGTCGTACATCTCGCGGTTCTTCAGCAACTGCCCCGCCGTCCCCTCGCCCGCGTTCAGCTTCGTCGTCAGGTCGTCGAGGCGGGCCGAGATGGAGTTGATCCGGTTGAAGAGGGTCGCGTCGGTCAGGAATTTTCCGGCCGATCCTTCCCCTCGATTCAATCTGCCGGTCAGCGCATCGACGTTGGCCGCGGTCGATTTGAACGAGCCGGCCATCTGTTCGTCGTGCAGGAACTTGCCGAGCGTGCCTTCGCCCGCGTTGATGCTCGCGGTAATCTGCTGCAGGTTCCTCAGCGACGCATCCAGCCTGTCGTAGGCGGCGCGGTCCGTCATCAGCGCCCCGATGGTGCCCCGCCCGCGATTCAGATTGACCGTGACGTCCTGCGCGGCAGCGAGGAACCGATCGAGTTCCTTGTACAGCTCGTCGTTCGTGAAGAGCTGCCCGACGGTGCCGCGGCCCGTGCGCAGGTCCTGCAGCAATGCCCCGGCCTGCTCGAGCCCCTGGTTCGCCGTCGCCGTCAGGTCGGCGAAGGCCGGTGCCGGGATCGTGGGGATATAGCCCCACTCCGGCACCGGCCGCCCGGCCGCAGACGCCGTGATGTCCACCGTCGACTGGCCGAGCAGCCCCAGCGTCCCGAGCGTCGCCTTCGAATGATCGGTGATCCGCGATCGCGAGTCCTTGGACACCGAGAAGGTGACATCGACCTGCGCGCCGACGAACTCCAGGTTGGACACCGATCCGACCTCGACGCCAGCCACCCGCACAGGCGCCCCGCTCTTCAAGCCCGCGGCATTCGGGAAACGGGCCTTCAGGTAGTAGCGCTGCCAGAAGAAGCCGCCCTGCCCGCCGAGTGTGAAGATGACGAAGGCGGCAATGATGATGGCGGCGACGGCGAGGATGCCGATCTTCAGTTCCGAGAACGCGAGCGAGCGGGTGCGCGGCATTGTTGATCCTTGTCGGTCATGAGTAGCCAGTAGTGAGTGGCGAGCAGCCGGGAGCGCGGGCAACGCCCTGCCTGCTACTCGCTACTCGCTACGTCCTCGTCACTGGAACGCGGTGTCGCCGAGGAACGTCCGCACGTAGGGGTCCTGGCTGCGCCGCATTTCCTCGGCCGATCCCTCGAACAGGATCAGGCCGTCGCGCAGCATGATCAACTCGGCCTCCTCCGCTTTCTCGGGCCTCGCGGGCACGAACTGCACGCGACCGTCTTCGCGCACCGCCGTGTGCGTCGCCACGTAGAAGGCGTCGCGCAGCTGGTGCGTCACGAGGATCGAGCTGACGTTCTCCAGGTCGCGCAGCTTGATGATCTCGTCGTCCACGGTCGTGGCGGTGATCGGATCCAGGCCGGTGGTCGCCTCGTCGTAGAGCAGCAGCCTCGGCTTGGCCGCCATCGCCCGGGCGATCGCCACGCGCCGCCGCTGGCCGCCCGACAGCTCCGACGGCTTGCGGTCGATGTAGTCGCCCAGGCCGACGAAGCCCAGCACCTGCTCCACCCGCCTCCTCACGTCGTCCAGCGGCAGGTTCGTCTCCTCGTACAGCTTGTAGCCGACGTTCTCCGCGACCGTCAACGAATCGAACAGCGCGCCTTCCTGGAACACCATGCCGATGTTGGCGCGAACCGCCATCATCTGGCGCTCCGTCATCTGATCCACACGCTCGCCCCCCACCCAGATGACGCCGGAATCCGGCTTCCACAGGCCGAGAATCAGCTTGAGGATCGTGGATTTCCCGGCGCCGCTGGCGCCCATGATGATCTTGGTATGGCCCGTGATGAGCGTGAAGCTGACGTTGCGGAGCACGACCAGGTCGTCGAAGGCCAGGGTCACCTTGTCGAAGACGACGATTGGCGCACCCGGCCCCGCGAGCGCCTCCTCGAGCGTGATTCGGTCGGAAGATGTGTCGTTGACGTCCACGTTTGTATCAGTACATCAAATAGAACAGCAGCTTGGTCACGAACAGGTCCACGGCGATCACCGACACCGATCCTGCGACCACCGCCTGCGTCGTGGCGCGGCCGACGCCCTGCGTTCCCCCCGTCACGCGCAGCCCCACGTGGCAGCCAATCGTCACGATGACGAAGCCGAGGATGAACGGCTTCAGCAGGCCCATCCACGCGTCCTGCAGGTACAGGCCGTCAATCACCGAGGTCCAGTACAGGCTCGTCGCCACGCCGAGCTGGTAGCGCGCGATCAGCCAGCCGCCGAACACGCCCATGAAGTCCGAGAGGACCGTGAGCACCGGCACCATGCAGACGCCGGCCAGGATGCGCGGCACCACCAGCTTGCGGATCGGGTCGGTGCCGAGGGCGCGCAGCGCATTGATCTGCTCGGTGACCCCCATCGATCCGAGTTCGGCGGCGATGCCCGACCCGACGCGGCCGGTGATCATGAGCGCCGTGAGCACCGGCCCGAGCTCGCGCACCATCGACGCGCTCACCACGCGCCCGACGTACACGCGAGCGCCAAACTGATCGAGCGACACGCCCATCTGCAGGGCCAGCACGGCGCCGGTGAACAACCCGGTCAGCAGGACGACGGTCAGCGACCCGACGCCCACCGAATCGAACTGCTCGACAACATCATGAACGTAGAACGGCTTCGTGAAGGTGTCCCACACCGCCTCGTAGATCAGGCGTACGTACTCCTGCATCTCGAGCAGCGCCTTCTTCGCGAAGTTCTCGAGCACGAACAACCTCTCAACGGTCCAGACCCAGTTCCCGGTTGCGCAGCTTGCGGATTTCGTCGCGCAACGCGGCGGCCTTCTCGAACTCCAGGTTTGCGGCGGAGGCGCGCATCTGATGCTGCAGATCCACGATGCGCGCCTCGACGTCCTCCGCCGACATCAACGCGCCCGCGTCGGCCCGGGCCGGAATCGTCACGTAATCGCGCTCGTACACGCTCGACAGCACCTCGTCGATGGCCTTGACGATCGAGGCCGGCGTGATGCCGTGCTCGAGATTGTACGCTTCCTGCGCCGAGCGCCGTCGATCCGTTTCGTCGATGGCCGCCCGCATCGATGCGGTGATTGTATCCGCATACATGATCACCCGGCCATTGACGTTTCGCGCCGCCCGCCCGGAGGTCTGGATCAACGAGCCGGCCGACCGCAGGAACCCTTCCTTGTCGGCGTCGAGGATGGCGACCAGCGAGACTTCCGGCAGGTCGAGCCCCTCGCGCAGCAGGTTGATGCCGACCAGCACGTCGAACTCGCCCCGGCGCAGGTCGCGCAGGATCTCGACGCGCTCGAGCGTCTCGATGTCCGAGTGCAGGTAGCGCACCTTGACGCCCAGCTCGCGGTAGTACTGCGTCAGGTCTTCGGCCATCCGCTTGGTCAGCGTCGTCACGAGCACCCGCTCGCGCTGCCCGGCCCGGGCACGGATCTCCTGCAGCAGGTCGTCCACCTGGCCCTTGACCGGCCGCACCTCGATCACCGGGTCGATGAGCCCCGTCGGCCGGATGATCTGCTCGACGACCACGCCGCCCGCCTTCTCCAGCTCGTACGGGCCGGGCGTCGCCGAGACGAACACCACCTGGCCGACGCGCGATTCCCACTCCTCGAAGTTGAGCGGACGGTTGTCGAGGGCCGACGGCAGGCGGAAGCCGTACTCGACGAGCACGTCCTTGCGCGACCGGTCCCCGTGATACATCCCGCGGATCTGCGGCACCGTCTGATGGCTCTCGTCGACGATCAGCAGCGCGTCCGACGGCAGGTAGTCGAGCAGCGTCGGCGGCGGCTGGCCCGGCGCGCGCCCGGTCAGGTGCCGCGCGTAGTTCTCGATGCCGTGGCAGTAGCCGATCTCCTTGATCATCTCGAGATCGAACATCGTCCGCTCGTGCACGCGCTGCGCTTCCAGCAGCTTCCCCTCCGACTCCAGCTTGCCGCGGTACCACGCCAGTTCTTCCCTGATCGTCTCGATCGCGCGCTTCGTCTTCTCGCGCGGGGCGACGAAGTGCGACTTCGGGTAGACGGCGATCTTGTCGTGGCGCCGGATCGTCCTGCCCGTCAGCGGGTCGAACGTCACCAGCTCGTCCACCTCGTCGCCGAACAGGCCGATCCGCAGCGCCTGTTCCTCGTAGGACGGGTGGACCTCGACGATGTCGCCCCGCACCCGGAAGGTGCCGCGGCCGAAGTCGCGGTCGTTGCGCTCGTACTGGATCTCCACGAGCTTGCGCAGGATCTGGTCACGGTCGATCCGCTGGCCGCACTCCAGGGGCAGCAGCATGCCGTAGTACGCCTCGGGCGAGCCGAGACCGTAGATGCACGACACACTGGATACGATGATGACGTCACGGCGCTCGAAAAGCGAACGCGTGGCCGACAGGCGGAGACGGTCGATCTCCTCGTTGATCGTCGCTTCCTTCTCGATGTAGGTGTCGGTCGAGGGGACGTAGGCTTCCGGCTGGTAGTAGTCGTAGTAGCTGACGAAGTACTCCACCGCGCCCTGCGGAAAGAACCGGCGGAACTCCTGGTAGAGCTGGGCCGCGAGCGTCTTGTTGTGCACCATGACGAGCGCCGGGCGGTTGACGCGCGCGATGGTACGGGCCATGGTGAACGTCTTGCCGGAACCGGTGACCCCGAGCAGCACCTGGTGCTTGTCGCCCCGGTTCAGTCCTTCCACCAGCTCGTCGATGGCGCGCGCCTGGTCGCCGCGCAGCTCGAAATCCGAAACGAGTTCGAACCGGTCGTGTAGGGAAGCCATGAGGGGTCGGTGACCAATCCTCGATCGTACCATAACTGCGCGAAATGGCGGGAGGGTGGCTCGGCCCGACCTATCGGAGAGTCTTCTTGACGGGCGCGAAGTAGCCTTTGCGCGTGCGGATCTTGATATCGCTGGCCCCGGGGCGGAGAACCTTGATCTCGACTTTGCGCCAGGTGCCGTCCTGCCGGGTATTGGTCGACACGTAGCCCAGGGCGTACTGCGCCCGAATCTCGTCGCGAATCTTCTCGAACACGCCCTCGAGGCTCTTGATCGAGAACGGGAAATACGCCTGGCCGCCGTTCACATCCGCAAGCTCCTGCAGGTTGTGCCGCAGTCCCCCCGTCGCGTCGCCCGCGTGCCGGATGAACCCAACCGAGTAGACGGTGACGTCCGAGGCGCGCAGCAGCGTCATCACATCGCTGAAGCTGATCCGACTGTCGTTGTCGCCGCCGTCCGTGTAGAGGACGAGGATCTTGCGGCCGTCCTGGGAAGACGCGCCGTCCAGGCAGACCGCGAGCGCGTCGTAGAGCGCCGTGTAGCCTTCGGCCTTGCGGCTGCGGATCCGCTCGACCAGACTGGGGAAATCGGCGTGCGTGTAACGGGCGAGGCGTACCTCCGTGTCGAAGTCCACCAGCGTCATGTCCTGGGCGTCGTCGAGCGTCTTGAGGAACTTGATGGCGGCCGTCCGCGACAGCGTCATGTCCTCTTCCATGCTGCCGCTAATGTCGAGCAGCACTCCGAGGTGCAGCGGCAGCGTCACGGTCTGCGTCTCGCCGGCCACGAAGTACTTCAGCGCCTGTTTCGTGCCGTCCTCGTACACCGCGAAGTCGGGCTCCGTGAGGTCCTTGACCAGGTTGCCGCGCTTGTCCACGACGGTGACCGAGAAGCTGACGAGATCCACGCCGGTGCGGAACGTCGGCGCCTGCGCGCGAGGCGCGGCACCGGCGAGAAGACCGGCAGCGACGATGACAGCGAAGGTTCTCACCGCTTGTTGCTCCCAGGCCCCCGGCGGCGGGAAGGGCGCCGGCCGGCGTACGCGTTTTGTGATTGTAACCCTATCGCACCCCGAGGCGGCTGCGGGGCCGGTGCAGGGGCGACCGGCGGGTGCCTCCGCGCATGACGCGGGCGCCGCCGTCCCGCGGCTGCTATGGAGGCACGCGGCAGAGGACGTATAATGTTGGTTTGGGCTGTGCGCCGCCGACCGGCTGCCCACGGCCCGCACGACGACCCATGAGGTGCCTCGCCGTCTGTCAAACGGAGCTGGTTGTCAGGATGCTGGACTCGGTCCTGCTGCCCAGCTTCGAGGTCGAGTTCATCGTCGAAAGCCGGCCCCTCGCGCGCCGAATGCATGAGGCCGGCATCGCCCTCGGCACCGGGGATCTGCGCCGCACCGACACCTACCTCAAGGCCGACCTCTCCCCGAGCACCTGCGTCATCGTCGAAGACACCGGCAGAAGGACGCTCAAGCGCGTGCTCCAGGCGATCCGCGACGCGGGCGGCACGCTCATCTACGTTCTCGGCATGGGCACCTTGCCGGGCGACCGCCGGGAAGACGAGATCCGCGCGGCTTTCCCCGACGTGTCGTACCTGGCGATGACCGAACTGTTCGGCCCGCCGTTCCTCACGGAGGTCGGGCGGTCGTTGACGCGGGCCCGGGTACAGCAGTACCAGCGATACTTCAGCGATGCGGACAGGATCCTGATCCTGCTTCACAACGATCCCGACCCGGATGCGATGGCCAGCGGCCTCGCCCTGCGCAACCTGCTGAGGCGGACGAAGGCGACGGCGATCCTCGGGGCGTTGCAGGGCGTGACGCGCCCCGAGAACCTGCGGATGGCGAACCTGCTCGACATCCACGTTGACACCATCGCGCCGGCCTCGATCGCCGAGTTCGAGCGGATCGCGATGGTGGACGTGCAGCCGCACTATTTCGGCACCCTGCTCGAGCGCGTGGATCTGGTGATCGATCATCACCCGCAGCAGCCTGGCTACAGCGCCGTCTTCAAGGACATCCGCCCCGACTACGGGTCGACCTCGACGATACTCACCGAACACCTGCGGTCGGTTGACGTGAACATCTCGGAGCGCACGGCGACCGCCCTGCTCTACGCCATCAAGTCCGACACGCTCTTCTTCAATCGGCAGGCCAACCGGGTAGACCTCGAGGCGTTCTCGTTCCTGTATCCGCTGGCTGACGCGGCTCTCATCCGCAAGATGGAAGGCGCGGAAATCACGCTGGAGCGGCTCGACTACGTGATGAAGGCGCTCAGGGGCGGCCGGATGTCGGAACAGGTGTTCTGCGCGTTCTTCGGCGCTGCGCCCCGCGAGGACCTGATTGCGTATGTCGCGGACTTCTTCCTGCAGCTCGAGGACGTGAAGTGGACGATCGTGTCGGGAGTCGTGGGCGAGAACCTCGTGCTGTCGGTCAGGAACCTCGGTTACTCCCGCAACGCCGGTGAGTTCGTGCGCAAGTTCTTCGCCGACATCGGCAGCGCGGGCGGCCACCGCGCCATGGCGAAGGCCGTCGTCCCGCTCGCCGCGTTCCACGCGAAGTACGGCAACCTGGACGGCCCGGAGATGAACGACCGCATCCTGGAAATGGCTGTTCAGTTCCTGCGCGAGCACCAGCCGCCGGAGCGCCGCAAGGAAGTTGCGCGCGCCGGGTAGCGCGGTCTTCACCCAAGCTACGGCGGGGCTGAAGCCCCGCCCTACGTAATCTCCTTCCTGGCATCCAGCTTCTCGCCACCCGCCGCCACGACCGGCTCGATGAACTGCCGGTACGCATCTTCGTATCCGCGCTCGAGCAGTTCGCCGGTCGCATACGGGCGGTCCGACAACTCGTCGTGCCGGCCGGCGAAATCGAGCGCGTTCAACGGGCAGTAGGCAGGCTGGATCAGGAAGACGAGCCGGGAAGCGTCGTTGGCCGCCCGCACCGCGTCTCGCGTCGCCGCGCCTTCGGCCGACGTGAGATAGTCGCCGAACCGGCTGCGCGGATCGGCCCGCCGCCCGCGCAGGCCGTGCGGGCCGGGCGGCGCCGGAACACCCGAAACGACGATGATTTGGGTGGCGCCCGCCTCGCCCGCCTCTTCGATCAGGCGCCCGATCGATTCGGGCCGGTTCGTGACCCGGTGGGCCTCGCCGCGCCAGTAGGTGTCGGCGCCGAATCGAAGCAGATGGGCCTGGGTGGCGACCGGCAGTGACAGCGCCGCGGCCAGCACGTCGAGCAACTGCTCGCGCGCCATCCCGAGCAGATCGAACGCGTCGGCCGCCCGCGCGTTCGTCCCGGTGCGCCGCGTCACGAATTCGCGCCGCAGGCGCTCGACCAGCGCGCAGAACACCAGGTCGCGGCGGGCGTCGATATCGTGCACCACCAGGAGCAGCTCGCGAAAACCGGGCTGGCCGAGGTTCTCGGCCAGCAGGTCCGTGTAGCGGACGCTGAGGTCGCGATCGGCCGGCTGCCGCCCGAGCGGTCCGCCCGCGAGCGCGCGCCAGAGCGCCGCCCGCCATTGCGAAACCGCGGACGTGGCGTCCAGGAAACCGTCGAGCCCCAGCCACCAGAACCCGGCGCGTTCGCCGCGTTTCCTCAGTCGCCTTCGCGCGCGAAGCGCGGCGACCAGTACGACAAGAAGCGCCGCAACCAGGCCGAGGACCGCGATGCGGGGCAGCAGCGACGGCAGGGCCCCCGGATCGAAGGCGCCCGACAGCGCGCGGACGACGGTTCGCGTGGCGTCCGCACCCGCCGAGATCCCGAACATGCCGAGCAGGAACGCGACCGGAAAGACCAGCAGGCCCGCGACGACGGCAGCAAGCGGAACGGCGACGCTGAGCAGCGAAACCGCCAGGCAGCCGGCGAGTACCTTGAGCAGCAGCCGCGGCCGATAGAGACGCGCCGAGGCCTGCGAGCGCCAGAAGCCGCTGGTGTCGGAGAGCTGCGCCGAGGCGTCGACGGCGGCAAAGAGCGCCGTCGCCGCGCCCATGCCGCAGCCGCCGACGATGTCGATCTTGATGCCGGCTTCCTGAAGCGCGCGCAGCACGCCCGCGTGGTAGGCCCCTGCCGTGCCCGAACCGGTGAACAGGAGCGCCGTGCGCAGGTGCGGCGAGTAGCGCTCGCGTGGTTCGAGGTTCGCTGGGATCACTCGTTACTGCCCCGCGTCGGTGGTCGGCGGGGCTTCGGTTTCGACGAGGTCATGGATGGTGGTCAGCTTCACGATCTCGAAGCGACGCTTGCCGTTGGGCGTGGTCACCGTCACCTCGTCGCCCGGCTCCTTGTTCAGCAGCGCGCGGCCGATCGGCGAGCTCGTGGAGATGAGACCGTGCCCGGCATCCGCGTCCTCCGGCATGACGAGCTTGTAGATCAGCGCTTCGCCGGTGTCCTCGCGCACGTGGACTTCGGACCCGAGACCGACCTTGTCGCGGGGCACCTTGTCCATGTTGACGAGCGACAGTTCGGCGACGCGCTTCTTCAGCATCCCGATGCGCGCCTCGAGGTAGCGCTGCCGCTCCTTGGCGGCGTGGTATTCGGCGTTCTCACTGAGATCGCCGAGTTCGCGCGCCCGCTTGATCTCCTTCGGGAGCTCCGTCCTGAGCTGGCGCTCGAGGTCCTGGATCTCGTCTTCGAACCGCTTCAGAATGGCTGCTTTCATGTCTGAATCGACCGTTCCGCCCCGCTCCGTTCGTCACCTTTGAACGGCGGGGCTCCGGAGCCCGCTCCGCTTCGTCGCGCTCGTGCCGCGTTGATATCGTCGCAAAGGTCAAATTCTAGCATATGCTAGTCGGCGGGCCGGCTCCCCCCGCGCGGGCCCGCCGATTGTGAAACGCATCACCAGCCGCCGCAACCCGATCGTGACGCGCTACCGCAAGGCCGCGGCCGGCGGCGCCAACGAGATCGTACTCGACGGCGCGCACCTCATCGAGGAAGCCGCCCGCGCCGGCGTTCCCCTTCACACCATCGCCTCGTCGCCGCCCGGTCTCGAACTTCCCGGCGTGGCACAGCTGCTTCGCCGGTTCGAAACGGCCGGGCTGGAGTGCTGGTCGGTGACCGACGAGGTGATACGCGCGATGAGCCCGGTGCAATCCCCCTCCGGCGTCGTGGCGCTCGCGGCACGGCCGGTCGTTGTGCTCGAGCAGGCGCTCGAGCGCCGACCGCAACTCGTCCTGGTGGCCGTCGACGTGCAGGATCCAGGCAACGTGGGCGCGATGGTCCGCGCAGCGGAGGCCGGCGGCGCGACGGCAACGGTGCTGGCGGGAACGAGCGCCGACCCGTTCGGATGGAAGGCGCTGCGCGGCTCGATGGGCAGCAGTTTCCGCCTGCCCGTGGCGCGCGCGGGGCGCGAGGAGGCGCTGAGGGCGTTGCGGGCGGGACGCATCCGCGTCGTCGCGACCACGCCGCGCGCAGGCCGATCGCTGTTCGACGCCGACCTGCGCGGCCCGGTGGCGTTTCTCGTCGGCGCCGAGGGTGCCGGCCTGTCCGACGACGTGATCGCCGGCGCGGATGAAACGTTGCGAATCCCGATGCGCGGGCCGGTTGAATCGCTCAACGTTGCCGTCGCCTCGGCCCTGGTGATCTACGAGGCCGCGCGTCAACGGAACCGCGCAAGGTAGATGACACGGGTGCTCGGTGCTGCGTGCTTTGTGCTCTGTGCTGTGCTTGGTGCCTCGTGCGGCACCCGGCGGGGCCCGGCATGTCGGACAGCACTTGGCACGTGGCACCGCACTTAGCACGTTGCACAAAGCACCGAGCACCACTCACATGGAATCGGGCGAACTCTTTCCCGAACGCGAAGATGCCGGCCGCCGGGCGCGCGCGCCGCTTGCCGAGCGCATGCGTCCCCGCACCTTCGAGGAGTTCATCGGCCAGCAGGAGGTGATCGGACCCGGCCGGCCGCTGCGGACGGCAATCGAGCGTGACGAACTGCAGTCGATCATCCTCTGGGGCCCGCCGGGCACCGGCAAGACGACGCTGGCGCGGGTCATCGCGGAAGTGACGCGGGCGCACTTCATCGCGTTCAGCGCGGTGCTGTCGGGCATCAGGGAGATCAAGGACGTGATGGCCGAGGCGCAGCGCATGCGGCGCAGCCTGGGCCGCCGGACGATTGTCTTCGTCGACGAGATCCACCGCTTCAACAAGGCCCAGCAGGATGCGTTCCTCCCGCGCGTCGAGGCGGGCGACATCGTGCTGGTGGGCGCGACGACCGAGAACCCCTCGTTCGAGGTGAACGCGGCGCTCCTGTCCCGCTCGCAGGTCTTCGTGCTGGCGCCGCTCGGCGAAGGCGACATCCTGCAGATCCTCGAACGGGCGCTGGCGGATCGCGAGCGCGGCCTTGGCCACGAGCCGGTCGACATCGAGCGCGACGCACTCGAGGCGATTGCGCGCTTTGCCAACGGCGACGCGCGCGTCGCGTTGAACCTGCTGGAATCGACCGTCTCGGCCGCCGCCGGCAAACCGGGCCCGAATCAGCGCGCGCGTGTCGATCGCCCCTTCGTGCAGCAGTCCATCGCGCGGCGCGCGCTGCTCTACGACAAGGCGGGCGAGGAACACTACAACCTGATTTCCGCGCTGCACAAGTCGATGCGCAACAGCGACCCGGACGCCGCGGTCTACTGGCTCGCGCGGATGCTCGAGGCGGGCGAAGATCCGCTCTACGTCGCGCGCCGCCTGGTGCGCTTCGCCTCGGAAGACGTCGGCAACGCGGACCCCCAGGCGCTGGCCGTCGCCGTCGCCGCGAAGGACGCGGTGCACTTCATCGGCATGCCTGAGGGAAACACGGCGCTCGCCCAGGCGGCGATCTACCTCGCCACCGCGCCGAAGAGCAACGCGATCTACACCGCGTATCAGCAGGCGGCCGGCGCCGCGCACCAGGACGTCGCCGAGCCGGTCCCGCTGCACCTGCGAAACGCGCCGACCGGGCTCATGAAGGAGCTGGATTACGGCAAGGGCTATCGCTACGCCCACGAGGAAAAAACCGGCGTCGCGCCGATGGAATGCCTGCCCCCCGCGCTGCGCGGGCGGCACTTCTACCATCCGACCGAGCGTGGGTTCGAAAAGGAGATCACGCGGCGCCTGGATGGTTGGGAGGCGATCAAGAAGAAGATGAGGGAGGAGGAAGAGAAGTGAGAGAAATTCGGGAATTCAGAAGTCAGAAGTCAAAAGTGAGGTGGGCGCGAACTGACGTTCCGCGCCGCTTTCTATTTGAATCGAGCTGCGCCCAAGCCTCGCGGCGCCACCACACCGTCATTGCGCCGCGGCAGGTGCTGGCGCGGCGGCGTCCGCCGGCTTCGGCAGCTGCACCTTCCGGAACATCTCGCGGCGCAGCGGCAGGATGAACGAGAAGCGGTAGTCGCCCTGCATCCGGCCGATCGGAATCCCCACGAATTCGCCCGTCTGATCGAGCACGCCGCCACCCGACACGCCGGGATGACCATCGGTGAGGCACGTCACCAGCCCGTTTGACGTCCGCTGCCCCACGTACCCCGTCGAGAGAATGATCCCCTTCGAGTAGTCGTTGCCCAGCCGGAAGATCGGGTCGGCAAACTCGTACGGGAAGTTGACGTTGACCTGCAACGCGGGCAAATCGACGCGTGTTCCCACCTTGATGATCGCCCAGTCGCCGAGATCCACTTCATTCTCGGCGTTTCCGGAGTCGACGATGGTCGCCGCGATCGGCTGGCCGCGGTAGGACACTTTCACCGACGTGATGCGGTGGTCATCGTCGACCGGAAGCGCGATGACCGCATGCTTCACCGTCACGAAGTAGCCGTTGCCGATGTAGCCGGCGGTCCCGTAGTTGCTGTGGCCGTGATTGTCGTACGAGTAGAGCTCGACGAAGCTCTGACGCCGTTCGCGCAGCAGGCGAACCGGCACCAGGCCCATCTCGGCCTGCAGCTCGCGCTTGATCTCGTCGATCATCGCGGTGCGGCCCGACGGCTTCGTGCCGGCCTCGTGCGCCGCGCTGATGGTGCCGAGCGTAGCCGCCGCACCTGTCGCCTGGCCGTCGCGCAACACGGCCAGCGCGCGTGTCACTTCCGCGCGCAGCGCGTCGAGCTTCGCGTCACGGTCGGCGAGCACTCGCTGGTTCTCGATTTCCGCGCTGTAGCTGCCGAGACCGAAGAAGAGCACGGCCACGACGAGCAGGCCGAGGAGAACGTAAGTCGAGGATCGCCGGACGGACATCGCTCCTCCAAGTTCGGCAGCCGCGGCGCAGGACGTCCGGCTTTGCACTCTCTCCGCGTTCGGCGCGCGGCAGGCGCCTGCCGCGAAGCGAGTACCTTTATCGCTTGGAATGGTTGAGCTAAGTTATAGAGACGGAAGTGCTTAGCTACTGATCGATCGAGGCTCACTTTACTCGCCACCTTGACGAGTGTCAAGGACGCCGCGGCCATCCGTCAGATTCTCCGGAAGTTCCGCTCCACTTCGCGGCGCGTCAGCCGCAACATGACCGGCCGGCCGTGCGGGCACACGGTCGAGTAGGCCGTCTGCCGCAACTCGTCCAGGATGTGCACCATCTTCTCCATCGTCAGGCGGTCGTTCGCCTTGACGGCGGCGTGGCACGCGGTGGTCGCGGCAATGCGGCGCAAAGCCTCCTCGACGCGCGCGCCCTTGTCCAGCCCCTCGAGATCGGCTGCCAGCGCCCGCAGCGCCGCGGCACTCTCCCCGGCGGCCAGCAGCGCGGGCGCCGAGTTGACGCGCAAACTGTCGCCGCCGAATTCCTCGATCTCGAACCCAAACTGATCCAGCTCGTCCAGGTGGCCGACGAGCACCTGGCGCGCGCTCGCACCGACCGTCAGGATCAGCGGCTCGAGAAATCGCTGCGACTCGAGGCGGCCGGACCTCAGCCGCTCGAGGGCGCGCTCGAACAGCACGCGTTCGTGCGCGACGTGCTGATCGATGATCGCCAGTCCCTCCTCGTCCACGGCCACGATGTAGGTGTCGCGGAACTGGCCGAGCGGCACCATGTGACCGATCTGCTCCGCGGCGGCGCGAGCGACGTCAACGCCGGGGCCGCTCTCCCCCGAGATGATCGCTCCCGGATCACTCGCGATTGTCGGACGGAAGGCCGTTATGTGGGATCCGGCTTCAGCCGGATTGTCACCCGACGACATCGGCGGGCCGCCGAAGACCTGTGGCAACGATTGCACGATCGGACGCGTGATCGCGTCCAGCGGACTGGACAGCTGGAGTTCCGGTATCGGCGCGGCGCCGAGCGCCGACGCCAGCGCGCGGCGCACCAGTTCGTGCACGAGCGACTGCTCGCGGAAACGCACCTCGGCCTTCGTCGGGTGCACGTTGACGTCGACGCGATCCGGGGGCATCTCGATGAACAGGTGCACCTCGGGGCTGCGCTCCTTCGTCGAGCTCACGGCGTAGGCGTCGATGATGGCGTGGGCGACGGTGCGATCCTTGACGATGCGCGAGTTGACGAACACGTTCTGCGCGCCGCGCGTCGGTCCCTGATCCTTCGCGAGCGCCGCCACGTAGCCGAAAATGCGGATACCTGCGGCTTCCTTGTTCACCTCGACGAGATCCGCCCGCTCGCCGAACAGCTGGTAGAACCGTTCGGCGAGGCTGCCGGCGGGCGGGCACCGCACGACGCTGCGCCCCGCGCTCGTCAGGGAAAACCCGACACCGTGATGCGACAGCGCCATCAGTGTCACGATGCGCGACACCTGCGCGGATTCCGCGGCGTCGGCCTTCAGGAACTTGCGGCGCGCGGGCAGGTTGTAGAACACGTCACAGACTTCGACGCTCGTTCCCTCCGGCACGCCGACTTCGACAACCGACGCGATCGTTCCCCCGTTCACCCGGATCTCGGTGCCGCTGTCGGCGCCGCGCGCGCGGGTCCGCAGCACCAGGTGTGACACCGACGCGATGGCCGGCAGCGCCTCGCCGCGGAACCCCATCGTGCGGATGGCCGCCAGGTCGTCGGAGGTCGCGATCTTGCTCGTGGCGTGCCGTTCCAGCGCCAGCCGCGCATCGTCCGGCTCCATCCCTTCGCCGTCGTCCTCCACGCGAATCGATTTCTTGCCGCCCAGTTCGATCGCGACCCCTATGCGGCGCGCGCCGGCATCGAGCGCGTTCTCGATCAGTTCCTTGACGACCGACGCGGGACGCTCGACGACCTCGCCGGCGGCAATCTGGTTCGCGAGATCGGAAGGGAGACGGTGGATCTTCAGCATGGTCTTTCGTCGTTGGTCGTTGGTCGTTGGTCGTGGCCTGCTCTATTCTACCTTTGAGTGCGGGCGCTGCTTGACGCTCCGGGTTGCGACGAGTAGCATCGGCTCACAGCCCTGCCCTGCCTGCCGGCCGCGCCGCTGCTCACGTTTCCGGGGAGGCTACTTGGCGCGAGGTTCGGCGCTTCTTGTGTCCCTCGCTACATCCGTGTCGGTGCTCTCTCCTGTCGCGGCCCGGCAGGACCTGCCCGCTGTGCCGCAATTCCGCACGCGTGTCGATCTCGTCGTGCTGGACGTCTCCGTGCTCGATCGCGACCGGCGTCCCGTGCGCGGACTCAGCGCCGCCGACTTCACGATTCTCGAGGACGGCCGGCCGCAGTCGATCCAGATGTTCACGGCCATCGACATCCCGGAGCCCGAGGCACCGTCGGCAGCCGAGGTGCCGCCGGCTCCGTGGCTGCGAGACGTGCCGTCCGACGTGCGAAACAACGAAGACGACGCGAACGCACAAATCGTCGTGCTCGTGCTCGACGACGCGAATCCGATGGACGCCGGAGACCTGTTTCACGCCAGGCAGTACGCCCGCAGCATCATCGAACGGCTTGGGCCGCGCGACCTCGCGGCGGTCGTCTTCGTGGCCGATGCGAGAAGCGGCCAGGAGTTCACCCACGACAAGCAGCGTCTGCGGGCCGCAGTGGATCGATTCAGCGGGCAGGTGCCGGGTACCGGTGCGGGCGGTTGGGAATTCGGCGCGCTCGAGATGATGGGCGGCAAGATGACCCTGCGCACGCTGAAGGGCCAGGCCGAGTCGCTCGCGGAACTTCCCGCCGCGCGCAAGGCGGTCATTCTCATCAGCACCCGGGGAGCCGCGTTGCCGGACGTCATCACCGGACGGGGCGATGCCGAGGGGGAGGAGCCGCCTCCGGGCATCGACGCCACAGGGATGCAAGTGGATAATTTCGGCGAGTTCGGCGAATTCGTACGCGTGGCCCAGCGCGCGAACCTGAACGTTTACGGCGTCGATCCGGGAGGCCTGCGCGCGGCGAAAGTCGTGTCGACACCCTTCAGCCCCCAACAATCCACGAAGTCCGTCTCCAACAGGAATGTCACCGGCGTCGATTCGCTGAAGGCGCTCTCCAACAATACCGGGGGTTTCGCCATCGTCGAAACCAACGACCCTCAGCCGGCCTTCACGCAGATCTTCCGGGAGAACCGCTCGTACTACCTGCTCGCCTACGCCTCTTCGACCTCGCGCGTCGAAGGACGCTACAGAAAGATCGACGTCCGCGTAGACCGCCCAGGCGTCACCGTTCGAGCGCGCAACGGTTACTTCGAGCCCGATCGAAAGGAGATGAAGAAGGCGGCTGCGGCACCTTCCTCGCCCAACGCCGCGCTTGCCGCTCCCATTGGCAGGGCGGACATCTCCACGCAGGTGACGGCGGCGCCATTCGCGATTCCAGGAAAAAGGCAGGCAGCGGTGGCCGTGGCACTCGCGGTCCGCCAAAGCGCGACGGAAGCAACGGCGCGGGTTGCGAACCTGGACGTGACGGTCGACGCGTACGACTACCTGGCCAGGCGGCGCGCCTCGGATCGGTTCCGGACTCGCGCCGTGCTGAAGCCGACCCCGAGCGGCGAGGCCGTGTTCGAGGTACTCACGCGCCTTGACCTCGCACCGGGACGCTATCAGCTTCGGGCGGCGGTCGCGCAGACGACGGAGCCGAATACCGGCTCCCTTCAGCAGTCGCGAGGGCCGGTGAGAAGCGGCAGCGTCTTCTACGATCTGGATGTCCCCGACTTCGCGAGCGAGCGACTGTCGCTCTCGGGGGTGATACTGGCGTCGACAACCGGCGTTCGGGTTGCCGGCGGCGAGCGGTTGAAGCCGGTAGTCCCGGTGCTGCCGACCACGCTGCGCCAGTTCACCGCAACTGACAACGCGTAGGCCTTCGTGCGCGTGTACCAGGGAGGCAGAGAACCGGTGGCTGCCGTCACGTTGAGCTCACGCATCCTCGACGGCCGCAACGCAACCGTGTTCGAAACGGTCGAGAGCGTCGCGGCGGATCGCTTCTCGCCGGCCCGCTCCGCCGACTATTCGCTGCCGCTGCCGCTCGCGCGGCTGAAGCCCGGACCGTATCTGTTGACCATGGAGGTGAGACAGGGAACGCTTGCGAGCCGGCGGGACGTGCGATTCACGCTGCAATGACCGACGACTGGTGCGCGCAGCCCCGCGCAGTTCCGCGAGCAAGCCGTGGACAAGCAGCCCCCGGCGGAGCCGGGCGGCTTGCGGCGGAACTGTACGGGGCTGCGCGGCACCCCGTGCCCGGCTGGCGACCATGGACCGTCAGATCCAACGCCGCTTGCGGAACCAGAGCAGCATCCCGCCGGACAACGCGAGCATGATGCCAAACACCCACCAGAATTGGGCGCCCTCGCCGCCCGGGAACTTCGGCAGCCCGATGTTCATGCCATAGGCGCCGGTCAGCACCGTCAGGGGCATGAAGATGGTGGCGATGACGGTGAGTACCTTCATCACCTCGTTCAGCCGGTTCGACACGTTCGACACGTGCGCTTCGAGCAGGCCGTTGACCCGGTCCTGGAAGATCAGCGCCTCGTCGCTCAGCCGCACGAGGTGGTCGTACACGTCGCGGTAGCGGTAGGCCACCTCGTTGTCGATGAGGGGAAACTCGCGGCGCGCGAGGCGCCCGACGGCGTCGCGCTGGGGCACGACGATTCGGCGCATTTCGCCGATGTCACGCTTCATGTCGAGCAACTGCCGGACGATGTCGCCGCCGGCGCCGTTGAAGACGTCCTTCTCGAGGACGTCGATCCGGTCTTCGAGCTTCTCCACCTCCGGGTGATAGTGGTCGATCATCGTATCGATGATCCGGTGCATCAGGGCCGCGGCGCCCTCGCCGAGAATGCGGCCGTTGCGCCGGATCACGGCCTGGACCTCGGGAACCGTGCGAGCCGCGGGGTCGTGCACGGTGACCAGGTAGTTCGGACCGAGAAAGAAGTCGGTGTCGTGAGTCCCGAACTGCTGTTCCGCGACGCGGAAATCAATGCCGTGAAGGATCAGGTACAGGTAACCGTCGTAGGGTTCGATCTTCGGATGGTGGCTCTCGCTGATCGCGTCCTCGATCGCCAGTTCGTGAAAGCCGAACACCCGGTCGAGGATCGCCGCTTCCTCGGGGGTCGGCGCCGCGAGGTCGGCCCACACGATCGCGTCGCTCGCCGTGGAGTCGCAGCCCGCGAGCTTCAGCGTGGGATCCCACGCCGGCAGTTCCTTCGTCTCGCCGTTGCGATGGACAAAGATGGTGAGCATAGAAAAGCCGCCGGCGGATCCGCGACGCCGCGGACCCGTCTGGCGGCCCATCATACCCCTACTGTCTACTGTTTACTGACGACTGACTACTTCCCTGCTCGCTGCCCTACTCGCTACTCGCTACTTCTCCGTCAGTCCCCCACCTTCACCGCCAGCGCCGCCTGCGCCGCGGCAAGGCGGGCGACCGGCACGCGGTAGGGCGAGCAGCTGACGTAGTTCAAGCCGACCTTCTCGAAGAAATGGATCGAGGCCGGATCGCCGCCGTGCTCGCCGCATACGCCGAGCTTGAGGTCGGGCCGGGTCGCGCGACCCTTCTTGCACCCCATGTCCACCAGCTGCCCCACGCCCACCGTGTCGATCGAGGCGAACGGGTCGTTGTCGAGAATCTTCTTCTCCTGGTAGATCTTCAGGAACTTGCCGATGTCGTCGCGCGAGAACCCGAAGGTCATCTGCGTCAGGTCGTTGGTGCCGAACGAGAAGAACTGGGCCTCGGCGGCCACTTCATCGGCGGTCAACGCGCCGCGTGGCACTTCGATCATCGTGCCAACCAGGTACTTGATCTGAACGCCCTGCTCCTTCATGACCTCGCCGGCCACCCGCTCCACGATGGTGTTCTGGTCCTTCAGCTCTTTCACGAGGCCAACCAGCGGGATCATCACCTCGGGCGTCACCTCGAGCCCTTCCTTCTTCAGCTGGCAGGCGGCCTCGAAGATCGCCCGCGCCTGCATCTCGGTGATCTCGGGGTAGGTGATTCCCAGGCGCACGCCGCGGTGTCCGAGCATCGGGTTGAACTCGTGCAACTGCTCGACGCGCTGCAGCAGCGTCCGCGCCTTCTCCAGGTCAGTGCCGCCGCCCGGCACCAGTTCCAGGGCGGTACGGATGGCGTCGTTCGACGTCGAGGTCTGCCCGGCCGCCTCCATGCGGCCGATTTCGACCATCAGGTCCTCGCGCTTCGGCACGAACTCGTGGAGCGGCGGATCGATGGTGCGGATGGTCACCGGGCAGCCGTGCATCGCCTTCAGCACGCCGTAGAAGTCGCCTCGTTGCAGCGGCAGCAGCTCGTTGAGGGCCGCGCGGCGATCCTGCTCGTTGTCGGCCAGGATCATCCGCTGCATCTTCTGGATGCGGCCCTCGCCGAAGAACATGTGCTCCGTGCGGCACAACCCGATGCCCCGCGCCCCGAATGCGTAGGCCAGCTCCGACTGATCCGGCTGATCGGCATTCGCGCGGATGCCCAGCCGGCGCACCTTGTCCGCCCACGTCAGCAGCGTGTTGAAGCGCTGGTAGATGTCAGACTGTTCCGGCTTCATCTTGCCCGTGACGACCTGCAGGATCTCGCTCGGCTTGGTGGCCACCTTCCCGATCTTCACTTCGCCCGTCAGGCCGTCGAACGAGACGTAGTCGCCTTCCCGGACGGTCTGGCCGGACACCGCGAAGCACTTGCCGTTCTCGTCGATCTGCAGCGCGCCCGCCCCGACGATCGACGGCCGCCCCATCTGCCGTCCCACGACTGCCGCATGCGACGTCATGCCGCCGGTCGCGGTGAGCACGCCCTGGGCGACTTCCATGCCGTGAATGTCGTCGGGCACCGTCTCCTTGCGAACCAGCAGCACCTTGCGGCCCTGCCCGGCCCATGCGACCGCCTGCTCTGACGTGAATACGACCTGGCCCGACGCGGCGCCCGGCGACGCCGGCAGCCCCTTGGTCGCCACCGGCACCTTCCTCCACTCGTTCGGGTCGAACATCGGCGACAGCAGCTGCGACAGCGAGGTCGGCTCCACGAGCAGCAAGGCCTCGTTCGGCTTGACCAGGCCTTCCTTCACGAGATCGGTGGCGATGACGACGGCCGCGTAGCCGGTGCGCTTGCCGCTGCGCGTCTGCAGCATGTAGAGCTTCTCGTCCTGGATCGTGAACTCGAAGTCCTGGATGTCCTTGTAGTGCGTCTCGAGGCGGCTGGTGAAATCGCGCAACTCCCTGTAGGCGTTCGGCATCACCTGCGCCAGCTCCGTGATCGGCCTCGGCGTCCGAATGCCGGCCACCACGTCCTCGCCCTGCGCATTCACCAGGAACTCCCCGAAGAATTCCTTCGCGCCGTTGGCCGGGTTGCGCGTGAAGCCCACGCCGGTTGCCGAGCGGTCGCCCATGTTGCCGAACACCATCATTTGCACGTTGACCGCGGTCCCGATGTCGTCGGGGATGTCGTAGATGCGCCGGTAGGCGATGGCGCGCGGGTTGTTCCACGAGCGGAACACCGCGTTGCGCGCGCCGCGCAGCTGCTCGAGCGGATCCTGCGGGAAATCGCGGCCCGTCTTCTTGCGGATCACGCGCTTGTAGCGCTCGACGATGGCGCGCAGCGCGCTCTCGTCGAGTTCGGTGTCCACCTTCGCGCCGCGCTCGTGCTTCACCGCCTCCAGCTCTTTCTCGAACTCCTCCTTCGGGATCTCGAGAACGACGTTGCCGTACATCTGGATGAAGCGGCGGTAGCTGTCGAAGGCAAAGCGTCCGTTGCCCGTGCGCGCCCTTACCCCCTCGACCGTCCGGTCGCTGAGGCCAAGGTTGAGAATCGTGTCCATCATGCCGGGCATCGAGAACTTCGCGCCCGACCGCACCGACACCAGCAACGGGTTGCCGGGATCGCCCAGCGTCGCACCGGCCGCCTTTTCCAGCTTCTGCAGGTTTCGCTCGATCTCCCGGTCGATCTCCGGGGGCAGCTTGCCGCCGCGCCGGTCGTACAGGTTGCAGGCGGCGGTCGAAATCGTGAAGCCTGGCGGAACGGGCAACCCCGCGTTCGTCATCTCGGCCAAGCCGGCCCCTTTGCCGCCCAGCACGTCCTTCATTGTCCGATCGCCGTCTGCCTTGCCGTGGCCGAAGAAGTAAACGAACCTCTCCGGCGCCTGCGCCTTGCGCGCACTCGCCTGCGGCCTCTTGTTCGCTGCGGTCTTCTTCGCGTGGCTGCGCGCCGCGTCCTTTGCCGGCGCCTTTCGGGCTGTTCGCTTCGCTGTTGTCTTCTTCTTTGCCATCGAATATGACTCCGTTGGGGGGATCGAGAAAAAGGCTTAGGACTTTGGGCTTTGGGCTTTGGGCTTCACAGGGCTAAAGCCCGGTCTGGCGGTAAGCCTTAAGCCCTAAGCCTTAAGCCAAGAGGTTCACGTCACACATTCCGTGGCACCAGCTCCGAGATATCCGCCAGTTCCAGCAGCAACTCGTGGAGGCGGGCGAGCAGCGTCAGGCGCTGGCGCCGCACGTCCTGGTCGTCCACCATCACGAACACCTCGGTAAAGAACCTGTCGACCGCCGGGCGGAACGCGGACGCCAGGCGGAATGCGGCGACGTAATCGCCCGATCCGATGGCGACCCGCATCGCCTCGCCGCGGCTTCGATACTCCTCGAGCAGCGCGCGTTCGGCGGGCTCGGTGAGCCGGTCATCCGCGTCGACGGCGCGATCGAGCTCGCGCGCGAGGTTCTTCACCCGCTTGAACGCGACGGCGAGCGCCTCGAAGTTGGCCGAGCCGCGAATGGTACGCAACGCCTCGAGACGCCGGCGCAGGTCGAGGGGGTTTGGATATGCCTTGTGCGCCGGATCAAGCCGAAGCACGGCGCGGATCTCGTCCGCCGCATATCCCCTCTGCTCGAACAAGAACCGCAACCTCTCGTTTAAGAACACCGCCAGGTACGCCAGATCGACCCTCCACAGGCCCTTCGCAGCCCCTGGCTTGTCGAGTAGCGGGGCCAGCGAATCGGCCGCTTTGTCGACGAGCGATTCGAGGTTGGGGGCCGTCGTCGCTCCTGTGAGCTCGGGCAGATCGACGAGGATCCGCAACAGTCCATGAGCTTGGCGTCTGAGACCAAACGGATCCCGGGAGCCGGTCGGTTGTTCCCCAGCCCCGAACAGGCCCACCAGCGTGTCGAGCTTGTCGGCCAACGCCGTCGCCGCCCAGGAAGCGGCCGCGCCGCCGAGATCCTCGCGGGCGGGCGGTGCATCCTGCTCGACCGACTGCGGCAGGTAGTGATAGTAGATCGCGCGCCACACCGGTTCGGGCAACCCTTCCTCGCGCGCGTAGATGCCGCCCATCGTCCCTTGCAGCTCGGTGAGCTCGCGCACCATGTCGGTGGTGAGATCCGCCTTGGCCAGCCGGCCGGCCCATCCCGCGAGATCGGCGATCGCCTGGTCGCCGAACAGCTGGAGCGCAACCGACGAGGCAAGCGACGCGAGACGGTTCGCCTTTTCGCGATAGCTGCCCAGCTTCTTGTGGAACAGGATCGTCGACAACCGCTCGACGCGGTTGTCGAGCGACACGCGGCGATCGGCATCCCAGAAGAAGCGGGCGTCACGCAGGCGGGCGGCGAGCCCGCGCTCGGAGTTGCGGGCGATGGTGCGCGTGTTGTCGGGTTCCGTGTTGACCACGGCGAGGAACGCGGGCATCAGCCGGTTGCTCCGGTTCACCACCGGGAAGTAGTGCTGATGATGCACCATTGTCGTCGTCAGCACCTCCTCGGGCAGGTCGAGGAATTCCGGACCGAAGGTGCCCGCAATGACCGACGGGTACTCGACGAGGTCGGCGACTTCCTGCAGGAGTCCCAGCTGCCCCGCCACCGGGCTGACGCGACCGCCCAGGCGCCTGGCGTGCGCATCGAGCTCGCGCGCGATCTTGTCGTGGCGTTCGCCGCGGTCCAGCACGACGAAGTTCTCGAGCAGGCGCGCGCGGTAGTCGTCGAAGGTGCGCACCTTGATGGCGCGCCCCGCGCGGCCGCTCGTGGACAGGAAGCGATGGCCGTAGGTGATCGCGGCGGACCGGATCTCCTGCAGTTGCGGCGATTGCGCCTGCTCCGCGCGCTTGATGGTGAACGGCACCACGCGGCCGCCGAACAGCAGCAGCAGCCAGCGGATCGGCCGCCCGAAGACCAGATCGCCCCGGCCGTCGTCCAGCCATGCATCCCACCGCATCTGCTTCGCAAACGACATCCTGCGCAGGAGGCCGGCCATGACGTCGGGCAGCACGTCGATCGCCGCCTTGCCGCGGCGCCGCTTGCGGTAGGCGAGGTATTCGCCTTTCGGCGTCGTCACCCGCTCGAGCGCCGTCACCTCGACGCCCTGCTTGCGTGCAAAGCCCTGCGCGGCGGGCGTCGGCTCGCCGTCGGCGCCGTAGGCCGCCGAGACGGGCGGGCCGGTGATCACTTCCTCGTGGTCGCTCTGGCGCTCGGGAATGCGCGCGACGCGAGCCGTCAGCCGCCGGGGCGTGCTGAAGGTTTCGATCGGCGACTCGGCCGGCATCCGCAGCTCGGTGAGCAGCGTGCCCAGGTGTTCGCCGATCTGGCGCGTGAGCGGGGGCAGCCAGGACGCCGGCAGTTCCTCGCAGCCGATTTCGATGAGGAGTTCGCGGTCCATTCAATTATCAGTCTGTCCGAAGTCCGAGGTCCGAAGTCCGAGGTCCGAAGTCTGCAGCCGAGGGGCCGACGTCGGACCCCGGACACCGGACCCCGGACTACATCCCGTCACCTAGACGTTCGAGATCTTCTCCCCGGCATCCTCGTGCTGGGGCCCCGGCTCGGTCGGCGGCGCCATCTGCTTCACGTAGGCCTGGGCAATCGCGACGGCCAGCTGGCGCACGCGCAGGACGTAAGCCGTCCGCTCGGTCACGCCGATCCCGCCACTGGCGTCGAGGATGTTGAACAGGTGCGAGCACTTCAGGCACTGCTCGTAGGCCGGCACGATGAGGTCCGACTTCAGCAGCGTCCAGCCGAACTCGTAGTGTCGCTCGAACAGGTCACGGTGAAACGCGGCAAACGCCTCGCGGGTGGTGTCCACCTGGCCGAAGGCGTACTTCGACTGCTCCACTTCATCGCGCAGCCGCACCTCGCGGTAACTGACGCCCGGCGCCCATTGCAGGTCGAACACGTTGTCGACGTGCTGGAGGAACATCGCGATGCGCTCGAGGCCGTAGGTCAGCTCCACCGAGATCGGACCCAGGTCGATGCCGCCCACCTGCTGGAAGTAGGTGAACTGCGTGATCTCGAGGCCGTCGAGCATCACCTGCCAGCCGATCCCCCACGCGCCCAGGGTGGGCGACTCCCAGTTGTCCTCCTCGAAGCGGATGTCGTGGTGCCGCGGCTCGATGCCGCACGCCTCGAGGCTTTGCAGGTAGATGCCCTGGATCTCGTCCGGGGCCGGCTTCAGGATGACCTGGAACTGGTGATGCTTGAACAGCCGGTTCGGGTTCTCGCCGAAGCGGCCGTCGTCGGGCCGGCGCGACGGCTGAACGTAGGCGACATTCCAGTGCGCCGGGCCGAGCACGCGGAGGAACGTCTCCGGATGCGACGTGCCCGCGCCGACCTCCATGTCGTACGGCTGGTGGATGAGGCAGCCGTGCGCGGCCCAGAATTCCGAGAGTTTCAGGATGAGGTCTTGGAGTGTCAGATCAGCCTCTCAACTCGCGCAGCACGCGCGCCGACTTCGGTTCCCGCTCCAGGTGCCACGCAATCAGCGTGCGATGCACCGCCTCGAGTTCGCGCATCGCGCGCGCCGGCACCGCGACCTCTCCGAGCCGCTCGGGCGCCGTGCGGCCGGCGCGGTCGAGGAACGCCAGCGCCTCGCGCGACAGGCTGGCCGCGGGCACGCCGCCGGGCAACCGCGCGCAGCGCAGGCACGTGAAGCCGTGCTGCGCGGGTTCGAGACACGCGCCGGGCGGCTCCCCTTCGCCCAGGTGGACGCCGCAGGCGCGACAACGGACATGCGCCGGGTAGACGCCCTGCAGGCGCAGCAGCCAGTACTCGAAGTATCGCGCCAGCGGATCGACCGGCGCGCCTGACGCCAGCGCATCGACCAGCGCGACGCCCAGGCGGAACAGCCGCTGATTCGGGTCTCCCTCGGGGGCCCACTCGTCGATCAGCTCGGCAAAATACTCGATATGGCCGAGCGCATCAAGGCTGCCAGCCGACCAGACCGATCGCACGGCCTCTGCATAATTGAGGCTGACCAGTTCGCGGCGCTCCTTCTCGAAATACGTCACCTCCACGTGCGTCAACGGCTCCAGCGCGGCGCCGAACCGCGATCTGGTGCGTCGCGCCCCTTTCGCCACCCCCCGTTTCTTGCCCCGATCCGCGGTCAGAAACACGACGATGCGGTCGGCCTCGCCGAGCTTGTAGGTGCGCAGAATCAGCGCGTCGGTGGTGTAGAGCGGCATCGTCGAAGCCGTGGCAGGGCGCACGGAACCATTCATTCTAGCGCTATTTCATGCCCAGTTCGTCGAGCACGCGATCGTCTTCGCGCCAGTCCGAGCGGACCTTGACCAGCAGGTCCAGGTAGACGCGCGTCTCGAAAAACCGCTCGAGGTCGACGCGGGCGGCCGTGCCGATGCGTTTGATCATCTCTCCGCCGCGGCCAACCAGGATCCCTTTCTGCGAATCGCGCTCCACGACGATCGAGCAATAGAGCCGCATCAGGCCGTTCGCGTCCGGCTCCTCGAACCGATCGACGACGACCGCCGTCGTGAACGGCAATTCATCGCGAGTGAAGTCCAGCACCTTCTCGCGGACGATCTCGCCGACGAAGAAACGCTCGGGCTGGTCGGTGACGAAGTCGCGCGGGTAGAGGGGTTCGCCTTCGGGCAGGTGGTCGCGCAGGATGCGTTCGAGACGATCGACGTTGGTGCCGTCCAGCGCCGACACGGGCACGATCTCGACGAAGGGAAACGACCGCGCCGCCTCGATCATGGGCAGCAGCTTCGGTTTCGCGAGGCGGTCAATCTTGTTGAGGACGAGGACGACCGGGACGTTTGCCTTGCCAAGCAGGTCGCGCACGAACCGGTCGCCCGATCCGGCCGGCACAGCGGCGTCCCGCACGAGGGCGACGAGATCGCCGTGCCTGGCCGTCTCGACGGCGAGGTCGACCATCCGCACGTTCATCCGGTGAAGCGGGCGGTGAATGCCGGGCGTGTCGGTGAAGACGATCTGGCCGTCCTCGTAGTTCTTCACGCCGACGATGCGGTTGCGCGTCGTCTGCGGCTTGTCCGACACGATCGCCAGCTTGCTGCCCACCATGCGGTTGAGCAGCGTCGATTTGCCGGCGTTGGGACGCCCGACGAGGGAAACGAATCCAGATTTCACAGGGCCTAGGTTTCCTTGCTCTCCGTCTCCACCTGGCGCCGGTGGATGCGCACCTTGTTGACGCGTCGCCGTTCCGCCTCGAGCACCTCGACCGAGAGGCCGTCGACGTCGAACGTCTCGCCAATCGTCGGCACGCGTCCGAGGTGCGACAGCAGATAGCCGCCGACGGTCTCGAACCCCTCGCGCTCGATGGGGACATCGAGCCGCTCGGCCACTTCGTCGATGTTCACCTTGCCGCTGAAGACGAAGACCCCGTTCCCCTCGTCGGTGATCGGTTCCGACTCGACGTCGTACTCGTCGCGGATCTCGCCGACGATCTCTTCCAGCAGGTCCTCCAGCGTCACGAGGCCCGCGGTGCCGCCGTACTCGTCCACGACGATCGCGATCTGCATGTGCTGCCGCTGGAACTCCTTCAGCAGATCCGAGACGCGCTTGGTCTCCGGAACGAAGTAGGCCGGCCGCGTGATCGTCGTCACCGGCTGGCCCAGGTGCCCCTCGTCCAGGTTGATCAGGTCCTTGACGAAGACGAACCCGGCGACGTTGTCGAGGCTCTCCTTGAACACCGGCACGCGCGAGTACTCCTGCTCGCGCAGCAGCGCGCGCAGTTGCCCGATCGTGGCGTCCGAGGGAATCGCGACGATGTCGGGGCGCGGCGTCATCACTTCGCGCACGAGCGTGTCGCCGAACTCGACGATCGACTGCAGCAGCCGCCGTTGCTCGCCTTCGGTGATCCGCTCGTGTTCGCCGTCCGGCGGCGCGCTCTCGCCCGGATCGGCGGGCGCCTCGCCCGCGGCCGCGACCGGCGCGCCGCGCTCGCGTCGCGACTCGATCACCCCGACCAGCGCCGCGGTGATTGGCTGGGCGATGCTCGCAAACACCGTGAACGAGGGCAGCAGCGCGTCGAGCACGCCTTCCGGATTGCGGCGGACGATGAGCAGCGGGACGAGGTGTTCGAAGAGGAACACGAAAACACACATGCCGGCGACGAGCAACGCCAGCGTGTGCGGACCTGCGGTGCCGATCGTGGCGGCCAGAACGATGGTGACGACGATGACGTCGAGACCCAGCCAGACGCGCACGGGCACGAACAGCAGCATCGGTTCGTTGAGATACCTGCCCAGCCTGTCGCCGGGGCCGTTGTGCTCGGCGACCAGCCGAAACGACAGGCGCATGAGCGTGCTGAACGACGCCTGCACGGTGCCGAAGTAGACCGCGCCGCACGCGAGCAGGAAAAGAAGGAGGGGGGTCATCGCGCCCGCCTCCGCTCGGGTAGGGCGGGGCGCAAGCCCCGCCGTCGGGGGGGCCCGGGGGGGGGCCCCCCC